>Ga0208449_1000158_pt1 | contig 63359 bp, 76 predicted proteins | sample MalvireepMed_s17_FD_184247 | JGI IMG/M metagenome (GOLD analysis project Ga0208449, IMG submission 184247) | Marine viral communities from the Global Malaspina Expedition - Malaspina viral metaG DeepMed_s17 (SPAdes) (version 2) | ecosystem: Environmental > Aquatic > Marine > Oceanic | place...
GGGTTTTCGTTGTTGATTTGTTTGATTCCGGTCTGTCGGACGAGGATTTAGCCATGAGGACCGTACGAACAGGCCACCGAGTGCCTCTTGCTTCAATCAAGATAATGAGAAGCCGATGGGAACACGATTGGAAAATCGGAAACCCGAAGGCCCCGTGGGATCGAGCGGAAGCGCAAGCGAAGGAGTGATGATGGATTGGTGGAAATTTTCAGAATTCATTTTGGACTTGGCGTGGGTGACTGTCGCTTTGAGTGTGATTGGGACCTTTGGCAAAGCGATTAATTCGTGGTCCGATGTCAAATTCAAAGAGATTGAATCTAAGTCAAAAGGAGGCAACTGAAATGGAATGGGTTGGAGATTGCGCCTGACATTGAACATGAGCACACCGTGTGTCCCTGTAGCCGGCGCAATGAATCGGTACTCACGCTACAGGGGCTCCAAATAGTAGCCCGCCCAGCAGCGACTCAGCTTGTTTTTGATTTTTCCAAGCAAGGTCGTGGCGAACAAACGGGTGAAGCTGGGCATTTTCAACAAGGAGGAAGGTCAATGTATTGCAGTTTGGAAAAGTTTTCAAAATCGTTGTTTGGCTTGCTTGGCGAGCAAGTGCGTGTCCATTGGATGAAAGCTCCGTGCGTGAATGGGACTGAATCGGAATTTGATTGCCAGATTTCAGTAAGCGGGAAACTGGAAGGAAAGAAAGAAGAATTCCGTGTTTTGGTTAATGACAACACATACGGGTACTTCAAGATTGGAGACGTTTCAGCAGTCATGGACGCACGGTCAGTTGGGCACAAGTTCAAATGCGGGGATGCTGCCGTCATTTACCTTGGCAGTCACCCGGTGGGAAAAGATCACGAAGACATAAATGTGATCTCAGTCCTCGAAGTGGAGGAGGAGTTGGTCGATGAAGGGGAAGGCATCGAATCATGTGAAGTGACTCGAGGTCCGAACTACGAGCCAGACCCCGATCTCGACTCGGTGAAGCAGATCGGAGGAAAGTGATGAATGATGACGACAAAACGCTATCACTGCACCCCACGGAAGGATTGAACCCTCGCTTGACGTACTGTTATCGGTGCGGGTTGGACATGAACGAAATCCTTCTCGTTGGCGCTCATTCGCTAAAGCACAAATGCACTGGGTGCAATCAAGTGTTCATTGGGGACATGAGTGCGGCGAAAAAGTGCTGCGAAGCAAAAGTAGAAAAACTTGGTGAGCTAAGATCGACGGAAAAAATCCCACTTGGTCCATGCGAGGCGTGCGAAACCGAGTTACAAGAACACTCGGATGTCGTTAAATTGGGTGGCATTTTCTGGAAGTGCGATGACTGCAAAGGAACTGGAGCGATACGTCATACAGCACCATTGGCCCAAGATGTTCGAAAAAGTGTTGGTGTAGAACCACCCGATCCATGCGGTGTTGTGTTTTCTAAATCTGATTGCCCTGCGTGTGGACCTTACGCGACAGTTGAAGCGGGCAGCGCATGACATCCAAGTACACAACCAGAAAATACAATGGAGATGACCTTTACAGTTGGGCAGTGTTCCGCCAATCGGATCTGCCGAAAAGCCATCGAGGTGTAGTGTTTTTCGGAGAAGCGACACCAATTGTTTCTGGCCTCAATAGAAGCCAAGCGCAATCGTACAAACGTGGTTTTGAGGTGAAAGGGCATGGGTAAACCAGTCCGTGACAAAAAGTACCTCCGGTACGTCAGCGAGTTAAATCACTGCTGGATTTGCGGTGATACTGGCTTTCCAGTCGATGCCCACCATCACTCCATCCAAGGAGTGACCCAAAAAGGCATGGGCATGAAAGTCACGGACTACGCGGTAGTGCCATTGTGCAATGGTCACCACAGAGAAGGCCATCAGATTGGCTGGAAGTCATTTCAAGAAAAGCACGATGTGGATCTACAGCAAGCAGTAATATGCTGCTTACTTGCATGGATAAAAAATCATGGGGACTCGAGTGGCTCAACTCCAGCGGTGAAATTTTTGGAGCGCGTTACTCTGGCTATGGAAACGGAACAGGGGTCAATTGACAAGTGAACGTGTTTGACCCAATGCAGTATGTTATTTCAGAAGTAACACAATACGACAGGTCCATAGTGGCACTAAAAGCACTTGTCTATGTTATCGAGAATCCAGAAAGCAGGTTGTCCGACAAAGCGAAGGAGTTTGTAGAAGAGATGATTGAAAAAACCGGACTTGGTTTGACGCACTGTCGTGTGACGGAACCGCAAGTCAAATGGTTGTTCATGGTCCTTTTCAAAAACAAATCTCGTTGGCCTGAAGATGTCAGAGATCGGCTGAAGGAACTTGGTTGGGTGAATGATTTGGAGACTGAATACATTTGGGGTTTACACCAAAACCGCCAACGATAGGAGGTGTTAAAAATGGCTGATCAATTGTTCTTGGATTTACCGATCCAATGGCATCTTTCGGATTGCAAGCACGACCAATGTGGGTCATGCGGTAGCAGCAAGATGGAATATATCAAAAAAACGCACAGGCAGTGCAAGGAGTGCGGCGCTGATTTCAAGTTGCCCGTCTCAGGGAAAAAGTTCAAAGAAATTGCCACGGCATGGCAAGCGAGGCAACATGAACTCAATCCCAACAGCGCTGCATAGCAGTGACTCTAAATCCGTGGACAGCGATTACGTTGAGTAATAACTCGCAACGTGTGTTGTTTCGCTTTCCACGGTCGCCAGCCCGAGTAAGGCGTGAATCTCGGGAAGTCAGTGCTTGCCGCGTATCTCCCTTGATCACAAAGCAACACTGGCGGGCGCAGGGAGGCATGGCCCGATACAGATGCCTCATTCACATAGAGGAGTTCCAATGGTTGGAGAAGATAAAAAATATGACTTCTATATCGGGCTAGATCCCGGGTTGAGCGGTGCCATCGGCATAGTAGACCACGCCGGTCGTTCGATACTCAGTTCCGATTTCCCAACGATAAAAGTGGGGAAAAGAAAGGAGCTTCACTTGTCGCATCTAGTGAACTTAATCAAGCCGTATTCCAAAAGGTCAAAAGTCATACTCGAGAAGGTAAATTCGCGTCCCGGCCAAGGAGTTGTAAGCGTTTTTTCTTTCGGGCGCTCATTTGGAATGCTGGAAGGGTGTATCGCCACACTCAAAACACCGTATGAGCTTGTTACGCCTCAGAGGTGGATGAAGTCGATGCTCGCTGACGTAGAAGGGACGGACACGAAAGGGAGGGCGATATTGGCGGCATCGCGCCTCTGGCCGGAAATGGATTTCAGCAGAAAAAAAGACCATAACCGCGCATCGGCTCTTTTGCTTGGCGAATATGGTCGGCGCATGGAGGGCGTTGCAAAATGAAAGAACAAAAAGACACAAACGCCGCGTTGCAAGAGATATGCGACAAAGTGTGCGACCGTGACATCCCGGGAGCGCTAATCGCGGCCGCTGAATTGTTCGAGCACTTAAACGGCACCAACAAGGATGTGCCTGAAGTATTTCGCGACCATCCTGTCATTGGAACCATGTTTTATATGCTCGGCTTAACGCTCACGGAACTCGTCCCTTGGTCAAGGAAGAATCCACCCAACGAAACCTTTCAAGAGGTTATTTCCGAATGGTACAAAGACATGAACAAAAAAACCGTTCGTGTTGGGGATGGAGAACTTGAAATGACAATGTACTCAGACCCTTACGAAAAATCTCAAATGCCGGGAGAAACACTGCTCGTTCCCATGATCTTAAGAATTCACGCAGACCAAATTCTTGCCGCGATGGTTGCCGTGGAACCAGAAAACAAAGATGCAGTGATGAAGGCGGTGTACAAAGTGTTGTCGAGTGACAACTCAGATGAAGAATATTCGACCGTGACCATGCACGATGTCAATTTGAGTCTTGAAGAAGCGATTGCGTTTTCCAATGACCGGGAAAGGCCCACGAATGATGAGGATCTACATTGAGTTCACAAGAACCGACCTGCACAAGGAAGCTCGAGTTTGACGCAGGACATAGGCTGATAAATCACGGAGGCAAGTGTGAACATTACCACGGACACCGGTATGTGGTTGAGTTGACTTGCTGCGTAGCGGAAGACGGCTCTCTTGACGGCATTGGTAGGGTAGTAGACTTCTCCGTCATAAAAGAACTGTTTGGCTCGTGGATAGACCTCAATTTGGACCACGGGATGATCTTGCATGAAGACGACGATTTGGCAGACGCTTTTCTTGAGCGAAGCATGAAAGTATTCATCATGGAATGCAATCCAACAGCCGAAAATATGGTAAAACTTCTGTTTTCAACGGCTTCGGATCTGTTCTCCAAGGACAATACCGGCGTTGAGATCAAGTCAGTCCGTCTGTATGAAACCCCAAACTGCTGGGCTGACTACCCTGTGTCTTAACTTTTGCGGGGTCTGGGCATGAAAAAGGATTATTTAGAACATGGACATCAGCACATTCATTGTCGGATTCTTGTGCGGAGCGTCGACTTTCCTTTGGATTCGAAATTGCTGGTAATACGCTGGACCGGATTCAAATTGGAGTGCTAACATGGACGAGAACAAAACGTACGCGATTAAAGAAGTGTACTTTTCAATTCAAGGCGAGGGTGCTTATTCGGGCTGTCCCGTGGTGTTCGTCCGGTATGCGGGGTGTAACGTATGGACGGGGCGCGAAGAGGACCGCAAGCGGAACGTAGAGAAGGGCCGTTGTGCGTTGTGGTGTGACACGGATTTTGTGGGTACAGATGGTCCACTTGGAGGCAAATACACGGCATCGGAACTGGCTCACACGATAAGGAAGCTGTGGCCCAACAACAGCGAAGCCACTGCGGTAATGACTGGTGGGGAACCGTCGCTTCAAATCGACACGGAACTTGTGAAACAAATGACTAGGCACGCAATTCGAGTCCACGTCGAAACAAATGGTTCGAATGAGCTTCCAAAGGAAGTGGCTTGGGTGACATTGAGCCCAAAGCCCCCAATGCCGTTTGTTCCTCAGCGTTATGATGAGTTGAAAGTCGTTTGCCCAGAGTTCGACCCATTGGAATTGAACACGCAAGTTGAAACGCTTTGCGGACCCGAGCACATTTCACACAAGTACATCCAACCCCAGTGGGATGTTGATCCACGCATTTCAAGCGACAACACCGCACAGTGCATTGAGTTTTTGAAAAACAACACCGATTGGAGACTTTCAGTCCAAACACACAAGTTCATTGGGTTGCCATGAACGAATCGATCATAAAAGGAGCCGTTGAAGCGATGTTGTCTCAAATCCCACACAATGGGGTTGAAGGCACTCTTGAAACGCCAGATCGAGTCGCTCGAATGTGGAAGGAGTTCGAGGCGAGATCAGACTTTAATTTGACGACGTTTCCTGCAAACGGCACAGATGAAATGATCGTTTGTTCGGAGATAATGTTCTATTCGTTCTGTGAGCATCATTTGCTTCCATTTTTCGGCACTGCGGTGGTCGCGTACATTCCAGATCCAAGTGGAAAGATATGCGGGTTGAGCAAGCTAGCTCGAGTAGTGGACAAGTTTTCACTAAGGCCGCAAACGCAAGAATATCTCACAAATCAAATCGCGGACTACCTTTACAACCAACTGGCACCACTCGGTGCTGGAGTTGTGTTGCAAGCAGAACACTTGTGTATGTCCATGCGAGGCGTCCAGAGAACCGGCGCACAAACAACAACATCGGCACTCAGGGGGTGCATGAAAGAAGATGCGGCTTGCAGGTCAGAATTCCTGCACATCGCTTTTTGACGATCTGACAGCAAGGAGGAACATTTGTCTGGCGACCTGAAATACCTACAAGACACACTTGCCATTTACTACAGCCATAATTGCGAAAGAAGAGCTTTGCCTTGGCGAACACCGGACTGTCCACCGGATGTGTTTTTCATGTCTTTGGCTCTTCTTGAGTACACGGACACACCGGTACTTGAATCAGAGTTCAAGGGCATTTTCACCGGAATTTCAACGTTTGGCGACTGGCTTAAGCTGACACCTGAAGCCCAGAAAAACCGCCTGAGCAACCTCCCACTTCCGTGGTATCAGAGATCAATCGTCACTTCCGTCGCGATGTGGCTGGATGGGGAAATAGGCGTTCCAGCATCCAAGTCTTCATTTGACTGGGGGTCTGCAATACCTCTGATCAAAATGGCTCGTGGTGAAACCGACACTCCACCACCAACGGATGCTCACATAATCAGGGTTGCGAGTAGGCTGAAAGGCGATCCAAAGCGATTCTTGGCGTCATTGACGATGACAAGGCATCGCAACTACGACCTGATGATCGCGCTGAAAGACATTGGCGAACTGGTTTGCCACAACACAACTCCAGCTTGCTTGGAATGCCCATTGAGCCAAGGTTGTGAATATTCAAAAACCGACGAACACACTTCGATAACAGTCAGGTTCCAAGCCGTTGGTTTCCATCATTGGCCGGATGCCCCAGATGAAGTCATGTATTTGAGGAAAAATCATCGGCATTTGTTCAAATGCTCCGCGACGGTTCCGATTTTGAAATCGCGTCAAATCGAATTCCACATACTCCAGTCATGCTGTGACGATCTTTTGTGCAAAACGCTCAACAACATTTTTGAAACTGCGTCGTGCGAAGAGATTGGGAACGCCTTGGCATCTGCAATTTGCTCTGAATTTCCAGAAATTCCGTGGGTTCGCGTAACGGTTTCGGAAGATGGAGAAAACGACGCGACAGTCCGTCACTTTCAAGAGAGGAACAATGTTCACGTCCAAGCGCAAATCACCTGAAAAAATAGTGTACGTCGGCATTGAAGAGATCCCGTCGAGGTACTGCAAACATTTCAACGAGAGAATTTTAGAATCGCTTGGCAATCTGAAAGGTGTGGATGTCGCTTCAGTCACCCCGAGCTATATGTCAGAAGCCCTTGAATCACATGAGTTTTTGAGCGCAACCGGAACAATCAAATACAAAAGCAAACAAATTTCATTGCTTTGCTCGATGATACAAACCGGAGAAGTTTCAAGCGGGGATGTGATTTTGCTGGGGGACGGATGGTTCCCCGGCATCGAAGGCGTTGCTTATGCGGCGCAAATGAAAGGAATCGAACTCCATTTCGACGCCATCCTCCATGCCGGGTCATGGACAGCAAGCGATTCCGTGGCGTCGATGTCCAGAAAAACAAATGGCGAGTGGGTTAGTTGCTTCGAACGCACGTTCCTTCAACTGTTCCGGCACATCTACGTTGGAACGAACCACCACAAGCGAGAGCTTTGCCATGAACACTGGAGGGTTAACAAGTCAGGCATTGACCGAAAGGTCCATGCCACCGGATTGCCGTTCCACACGGACGACCACGTTGCTGCCAAGAGGATGCCAGCAGACGACAGGCAACCGTTGATTGTGTTCACGGGTCGCGATCACCCCGAAAAACGCCAGACCGACGCAGTGAAATGGGCGAAACGAGCGATTCAGATCGCCGGTAGGGGCGAATTCGTCTGGACCATGCAAGCGGGTCCAAATGGGGGTCCCTTGGACCGACCCGATTATTTGAACCTTCTTGGCAAGGCGACGTGCTGGATTTCGTTGGCGAAGCAAGAGAACTTTGGATACTCATGCTTGGAAGCGGCGCTGAATGGAGCTCTTCCAATCGCACCAAACAACAAATCTTATCCAGAGGTCCTTCCGCAAATTCTCAATGACACGTTGAGTGAAAGGTACCCGTTTTTGTATGAAGAAAAGCAACAAGCCCTCAACATGATGATTGAGTGTTTGAAGGGAGAGAGACGTGTTGTTGATTTCAGAGATGATGTGATGAGGAAATACTGGTGGCGAGATCATGAAGCGGCGTCTTCAAAAATAGCTTCAATTTCAGCGGGGATTACGGAATGAAAGTTTACTTTGCTGGTGGCGGGCAGGAGTCCGAGCCAATGATTGCAGAAGCAATCAACCAAAACCCGGACTTGCTAGGGCGGCTTGGGAGCCCATTGGCAGAAAAAAACATCGAGATAGACCTCTATGACGGGGCAGATTTCGTTTTGGATTCCGGGGCACACACGCTGATCAATGTTTACGGGTCTGATGCTTGGAGACGGCATACGCCGACAAAACCAAGAACCAAAGTTCCAAAAGTGCGTGACACGTTCGACAAGTTGAAAAAACTTGCCCGCAAAATGAAAGGGCAACTTCTCTGGGTTGCCGAACTGGACATCTACGCTCTCATCCCATACGGGCTTGTTCTGGAAATGAGAAAAGAGCTTCAAGACGAAGGTCATCGCGTATTGCCCGTTTGGCACAGCATCATTCCAAACGCTTACAAGGTGTGGGATGAATGGCTGGAAGAGTTCGACTACGTTGGGTTTACCAACGACGGGTTGAAAGACGCGCCGGCTATGGTAATGCGGGCGTATGACGCTGGCGTCAAAGTTCATGGGTTCGCAATCACCAAGACGGAAGTGTGGTATCGAGCGCCTTTGTATTCAGCGGATTCAACGACGTGGACGAATCCTTACAAGTACGGACTCGTTGCGGACCCACGAGGAAAGTTCCAAGTTGGGAAAAGGTGGCATCCGAGCAAAGCAACGGCAAAGAGGAGGCTATCTAGAAACAGGGCGCACGATTGCGTTCCGATGGTTATCAGAAAGTACACGCAGATGGCGAGAGAAATAACTGAATTTTGGGACAGGAAAGGTGTGTCATGGGAACAGTAAGCAATATCAATGTGATCAAAGTTGACATCAACGAACTAAGACCGAACTCGTGGAATCCAAATCAAATGGACCATGAAATCTACGAAAAAGAGCGCGAGAGCTTGGAGAAGTTCGGATACGTTCAGCCCATTACCGTCAGGCAAGTCGAGGAGTCTGCCGGGTTCGAAATCATCGACGGGTTCCACCGTTGGAAACTGTTGAAGGAACTCGGATGGGAAGATGTCGAAGTGAACACACTCGGCAAGATAAGCGAGTCGCAAGCCAAGCAATTGACGTTGATCTTGAATCATCTTCGCGGCGAACCAGATCAAATCATGCTCGCAAAGCTGGTGGAAAACATTCAAGCAATGGATGCAGACGCACTGTTCCCGTTTTTGGAAGATGAGTTGGACGCACTTTCAGCAATTGCAGACTTAAGCGATGCGGACATCAACCCGAATCAAGTTGGCGCAGGGGAGTTGGAAGGCCAAGCATTGGAAAACGATCTCATTCCACTGCACATGGAACTACCTCGAGAACTGTATGAAAAGTACGTCAATGCGCGACTTAAGATTTGCGAAGAGGGAAGTACGCTGAAAGACCATTTGACGCCGGATGAAACGGCGATTGCTGGCTTGTTGTCGGCATGGGCCGTTGCGTCTGGAACGACGGACTAAATCTGATCCCGTCCCCAAGCAATAGACAAAGCCGTGAGATAAATTGCCGAATTAGTACCCCCGCCATTGGTGGAAACATCGTCAACTCGGAGGTACCAAATCTGAGGGTCGTTGGTCGCAATCACCCCAGTTGGAGCGGAAGGTTCGGCACCGGGTCCAGCACCAGCGTAAATAAAAACCACGCCCTCGTTGAAAGCACTAGATAACTGCTGCCCGTGTGTACTCGTGCTCGCGCCGGTGTAAGTCACGAGAGGGATACATTCCAAATTTCCAACATCTGTTCCACCAGTCTGATCCCAATCGAACCCGTTATTGGCTGTATGGTCTAAAGAAAGATGCTGCTTTATAAGGCAAAAGCGGACTTGAGAATCTGCGATTGTGGTAGTCGTCGTGAAACGAATGTTCGCGTAAAAACCTTTGAATCTCCAATGCCCAAAGTTCGGGTTGTACGTCGCGTCGTACATAAGTGCGTTTCCAGCTTGGTAAGGAAGCGGGAAGAGGACATAATTATCTACGTTGTTGACATTCGCGTAGCCATCATTCCATGCCCACCCAATATAGTCACCAGTAATGGGTATCTCGTGGAAACGAGCGGGGATCGCAGATCCGCTGCCGTAGTACCCGGCTACTCCAGTGGTGAGCGGAACGGGCTCATAATGTATTTTTCCTAAATTGGTCCCACCATCAGTATCTCCGATGAAATGCAAATCTGGAACTTCAACCCGCGGCCTCATCCCATCGACCGTATCCACAGCACCACCACCACGCTGGTTAATGTGAAGGTAAGCGTGGTTAACGTCTCTATGGATGTACAGTTTGTCGCCATCGACAGCGTGCCTTAAAGCCGTTATTTGAAAATCCTCGGTATCCATTCCGAGTTTAAGAGACACGCCTTCGTCATCGGCAGTCGTTGACCCGTGAGATCCAGATGCCCATTCAACGTTATGAATTTCTGACGCCCGACCGAACAAGGTAGGTGTCGAGTAGCCTTCGTATTTATAAAGGTACGTGTTTGTTTCAGTCATCGCTGTGGTCAGCGTAAAACCACTAACCGTGCTGTTCGGCTGTATGTACGTCGCCCAAACCGGCCTGTTGGCTACTTCACCAATTGTTTCGAGAGCTCTGGATTTGTCTTTTCCGATGGCTGGGTAGCGGAAAACATCTCCCATCGTGGCTGCGGTGCCATCTGCAAAATACCCACTTCCAGTTGATAGATGCCGATTCACCCCACGGAATTGCTCGACTCTGGCTATTTGGGTGTTTGCTGCAAAGCTGTCCAAAACAACCGGGCTTACCGAAACGACGTTGAAACACCCAACTGGGAAAAACCCATCTTCCAAAACTTCCTTGTACGTTCCGGTGGCTCCGTTAGACCACCCGTATACCGAAGCAGGTATTACGTGGAGGCGAACGGTGACCCTTGGCGTGGCTTCATATGTTGCTAACACTGCGGAATCTGGGAATGCGGGTTCACATACGGCAACGATGTAATGCCACCCGGGAGCCGTAACGATGTGCTGGAACGCAGCCCAGTTGAACTTAACCCCGTTTGTGTCTGCAAACGTTTCGTATCCAAAAGATGGAGCATTGAAGTCGTCTATTGCGTCTGGATTCAAAACCGTCGCAAGAGTTCCGAGTCCGCTGTATGGAGAACCACCTGACCCAACATAAGCTCCTGTACTTGAAACTATTTTTGAACAAATCCAATTGGACGCTTTGGATGTTTGCGTTTGGGCGATTGTCCAGTTTGGCTCGGTCAAGCCAGTTACAGTCAACCTGTTGGTTGCGGCATCGGAAATGACTACCGCCAGTGAAGCGTTCCAAAGCCTTTGCTCGTCGCTTGATCCAAGATAACTCCCTGGCTTGTCAGGTCCGCGTTGATTTTGGACTTTCCACGAACTAAACAGTCTCCAAACCAATTTGATAAGTGGCTCTGGCAAATTCGGATTACCGTCATTGTCCAAAGTTGCAGTCGTATTGAAATAAATGTCTTTCGCAAGCTGTGCGAAATTAAGACTGACGGTCGCCATGTTTGGCTGAGTCAAAAGCGCTGCCGACGCGTAGCTTATCGTTCCGGTGGCTCCATCGACTTCAGCAACCACCACATACGGTTTAACAGCAACGCCAGAGAGCGTTTCCGTGTATGTGGTCATGTTCAAGACAGCCTTGTCTGTCACGGTAAACCCGTGGCACATCACTTTGTAGTGTGCGGCTGTGGTGGAAATTGTAGTTTGGCCCATCGTGTGAGGAACAGTGACTTCAATGTTTGAGCCATCAGCATCCACAGTGCCGTGGAAAATGGCATTCCCAGTTCCGGTTGAAGTTGCGATTGTTTGAGCTTCAGTTCTCGATTGCGATGTCAGTGGCGTATCCAGCCAGATTGAAACGTGTCTCTTTGAAGTAGTGCTTGTGTTGGGCCACGCATACCCTCCACATACGGTATTCACCCTGAAGGTTATCGTTGAGTTGCCATTGTCTGTGACGGTGTTTGGATCTCCAACCTCTCCAATTCCTTCTGCAAATCTCGTGTACTGGTATGCGCCGCTATCTGAAAGACGGGACTCAACCGGGTAATCATTCGCCCGAAGTCCGACGTGGTAGTCCTTGCCCGAATCCATTTCTATCGGGGCATCCCACAAGTCAGTAAGGCCGAAAATCGATTGACCGTTGACGTAACGAAGCATTCGGGTTTTGTAAGGGTCCGCGTTTACCACCACCCCTTGATTCCCTTCAACGGCAATTGCTTTGTAGTCCGTTGTTCCTGAAGGAAGACCGGTTGCGGTCATTATCACGCGCTGATCTGGAGGGGTGCCTGTAAGCGAAACAGTGGCGTAATTAGTGATTTGAGCGGCAGCACCTTCGAACTGAATGTTCAAGCAGTGAGCGAGAGCCGTGTCCATCCATCCAACCGTGTAGGACTTTATGTCCGAGTATCCGAATGGAACCAAATACTCTGGCCTGAACTGCTGGTGATTTGTAGCCATTGTCTCGCCTATGCTGAACTATCAGCCTGTAATGGTCGCGGTGGTATGCGGACCTTCTGAAACTTCATAGTAAGTACAAAATGCTGCGTTGCCGAGTACCCCGTGAGTAACTTTGATTCCCGTGAATCCAGTGGCACTTATCAAAGTCGTCGTATCGTGCACCTTCAGAATCTCATCCCCATCTAAATACGCTGTGAAGCTGGTAACTGTCGAGCCAGATCCAAGAAGAGTTTCCACTTGAAGCACAATGCTGTGAATTGGATGCGACGGGTTGAAGTCAGTAATCACTCCATAACCGCCCGTCAAACCTTCAAACGAATCCGTAGGACCCCACGGCACCGTCACGCTTGGACCTATCGCCGTGGACGCATGATTGAAAAATTGCAATGTTGCTTCGCCGGGACCGGACAATGTAGTCGAACCGGCCACGATGATTTGAAGATACACATATCCGGTAAAAGACAAGTTAGCTCTTGCTACAAGCCAAATTGTTGTCGAAGCCGAACCAACCGATACTGCGGTGTATCTAGGCACGCACTGGAGATATGTCCGAATGAATGTGTTTGTGTACTCCGTCGCGTTTCCACCAGCGGACAAGATGTGGGTGCCGGCTCCGGGGGTTGTTCTCTCCATGAACTTTGCCCATCGATTGAATAGTGGAAGACCGGTGGCTGGATCTTCCCCATCTGGATATGTGTAGATGCCGTATTCAACCGTTCCAGCAAGGTCCACCCAATTGAAAGGACCTTGAGTCCAGTTTTCCACCAAACCAAGCCAGTTGACCCTGAGTTGATGATTGACTGGCCTTATGTCGGACAGCGCGGCTTGAGCGAACGCTTTTTTTGTGGCTGAACTTTCATCGTCAGCAACACGTACGTGGATCGTTCGAAGATCCAATGCTTCACCCGGTGCCCCAAGACCAAGAACGGGGGCTTGACCGGAATCAAAAACATCTTTCACATCGTTGTACCCGCTGACAACGCAAGGTCTAGAAGTTGTTCCAACACCGACCGCTTCCATTCCGGGGCGCTGGTTCAAGCTCCTCCAGATTGAAATCAAGTTTTCAGAAATGCGCCTCCATCTGTCTTCTGTGTAGAAGTAATAGAGCTTTTGGGTTGAATCCAGCCCAGCTAGAGCGGCAAGAGCTTTCAACGCCACCAGCGGAACGCTTGCTGGATCTCTGAAAGTTGAGAGCTGCTTCCGCTGACGCTCTGTCAAAACCCCAATCGAAGCAACCATTTGGAACAGGGAATCCAAAAACTCTCTCGAGTCTTCGTTCTTCACCCCTCCCAGCAAGCACTGGTACAGAAAGATGGATTTTGATTGTGCGTCAGCGTTCAATTAAGCCAACTCCGCAACTGAAATAACCGCGTTCGCTGCACTGTTTGGGTCTGGAAGTTCCCCGGTCGCCAAAACCAAATTGCTACCTGCCGCTGGAGATGAAGCCGGTGTGGACATTGTGAGTGTCAAGTCCACCAAGTTGTCTACCGCTGCAGCAACAGTCATTTTTATTTTTGAGTCGTAAATGGTCCCACCCGGATTGTGGGCAAACGTTCCGTCTTCATTGAGTGACGTTGGATTGAGATATGAAGAAAGCGCTGCTTTTACATTTCCAGCAACGCCGCCGGACTTGCCGTTTGGCACCGTAACGGTTGCAGTAATTGTCACAACGACCGGCGTGTAGTTTATGAATGTGAACAAGCTGTTTATTGGACCAATGCCACCGTATCTGGCGAAGTTTTGCGTTGTTCCATTTACCGCAGTTCCGACCTCTGAAAGTTCAGGAGCAGTAAGCAAGGCCCCTCCGTTCCCAACAACGCGGACGGTAGCTTGATTGTACCCGCCTTGGTTTTCATAAACGATTGCCCTGTCTATAGGGCTGGAGCCATCGGCCAGTTCCATCTTTGTAAGGTGTAGATCGAGCGTCGTGGGGGTGTTTACGCCACTGACGGACCGAACGAATGCCGACCCAGCCCTTCTCGCAACCTCCATTCCTTCGGTCCCGAGTGAAGTATCTGCTTGTTTGATTTCCCAAAACCTACCCGGAGAAGGGTTCCTTATGTTTCCAAGGAACGGTTGACCCGATTTGTTTGTTGAAACAGTCAGAGCTCCAACATTTCCAGACGACTCCGCTCCAATGCGATAAGTCATGATTATTTCGTCTGACGTTGGGGGGATTTTTCCATCGACGCCATCTCCAAACTTGACCGAAAATGTCCCGTCTGGATTTTCAATCAGCAAAAAGTTCGTTCCGTTTGGGCCTGAGCCAAACAGAGTTTCCACTTTCGAATACACCACGCTTCCGACTTCCATAGACAACGGGGAATCGTTGACAGGAACATTGCCAAGCGAAAAAATCTGGTTTGCCGTGCCGGTTGAAATTCCAAAGCTCTCTGTGATTGTTTTCCCTTGAATGCAGTCCACTGGAACCGTGTATGCGAGCGTTCCACCGGCAAGCGTTGTGTAGGCCGTATCATCTGCATCGAATGAAAGATCCGAAAAATTCATTGGCGCTGCGCCGGTAGTGGCTGTCATGCGGATACGCATCCAGTACCCAGTGACGCCGTTGACTGACGTTGATTTCCACTCGCGCCCGCCTTGCTGTGTTTCATTCAAGTTCAAGTAAGTATCTGTTGCCGTGACCAACTGTTGCTCTTCGAAAGGCATAACCCACCGCATCTTCGCCGTTATGTCGGCTGCCGATCCAGTCACTTCCTTGTCCCAATACCACTTGAAGGGCCTCCACTCACACGAGACAATATATTTTGTTACATCTGTAGATACTGATGTTTGTCCCAGAACAGTGGCGGTCGAAAACGATGGTCCCGTGCTGGAAACGACGGACACGTCTTCATAAGTGCCAGTTTCCAAGCTCTTGATTCGAACAACCAGACCAACCGCATCGTTTGCATTGTAGCGCGGACCTCCAACGTAAATTGAAAGCGCGGTCGAGTAGTTCCATGAAGTATCTTGTGACCACCCGAAGAATGAATCAGCTTTGAATGTGAGCGTTCCATCGCCGTTGTTGGTGACTGAGCTTGGGTGGCCTTGTTTTGAATGGCCTTCGTAATACTCAACGCTATACTTTGCGGCAGATGTCAGCGCCGCAATCGTCACATTGAATCCCTCTGGAACAAGTGCTTCATGGCAGTAGTACAGCGCATCATTCGCAACGCTGATCGGCATGGATGCGGGCAAACCGTCGTTTGCAGAAAAAACACTGGAAAGAGACTTTAGCGTCAATGATGGCGTTGCGCCATAAGGTATGTTTAGAAGCTGAGCAGGCATAGCTACTTGAGCAAGCGCTTCAAATTGGACACCGTTGGGCGCTCCAAAAGCCGCGTTTTTTTCAACCAATATGGAACCAGAAGGAGATTCCGTTGTGACATCTGCAAGGATCTTGATCTTGGCTGGCTTGTTTCCATCCAATGAAAAACCAGTCAAATAGCCCATTGCTATCAATGATGCTCTTCTTCGACAGTTCAGCCAGTCCATTTCCAATGCAGCCATGTCCAACATTGCTGACTGACGCTGGCCTTCATATGAAAAAACAGAAAGCAACGCATTGAGCGGATCTTCAGGATTGTCTTCGGTATGTTCCGGCAGAAGTTGCTTCTTTAGTTCAAGAAGCATTTTGTAAATTCCATCTCTGGTGACTACCGAAAAGTAAGGCGCAGTCATGCTACAATCTCCTCGGTGTCACTGGATTGGAGATTCAAAACCAATTCTTTGATTTCCAGCTTCCCGGTTGCGGGGTCGGTCAAAGTGATGTTTGGTCCGCTGATCAACTTTGCCCGTTTCATAAATTCCATCCTCGAGTAAAACTGGAAGATGTACTTCTTTAGCTTGTTCGGGACTGTTCCTTGAACGGTGTCAAACCCTTCCATTGGAGATCCAATGCCAAACGAGTCCACGTATGGGTCGGAACTCATCCTCGGCAAATGAGCAATGGCAATTAGTTGCTTCAAAGATTCCCAGCCACCACCGGTCGGATTTGTAAGATCCAACCCTCCGGTATCGTTGATTTTCGGGGGCCACTTTAGACCCACTTTTCCCTTCACTTCACTCATTGTGAGTACACTACCATGTTAAATTGGATGAGTGAATAAAAGCGCCGGCTAGACGCTGGCGAAACGCCCAACCGGCACAGCAACGGTAGTTATCACAAAAGTAGCGACAACAAGGAGGTGTTGCGTTCACACTCTAATCCAACGATCCGCAACGTGTCAACGCAAACCCAAGCAGACCGTTATGCTTCGATTCAACGGCATTTTGACCAATTGCGAATACCAACCCATACCTAACAACCCAAACCGCCAGCATCAAGCGATTGCTTGCGCCTAACTGTGACCTGAAAAATCATACCCATCTGCCTCTTCAATTACCGTTGGCTCCGCACCGGCTATTTTCACAAAATAAGAATTGAATGCCTTGTACGTTTCTCTCAAAGCATCCATAGCGGTTTCCAACGCTATCGCGTCGGTGCCTCTGGTAGTCAATTGCGTGGTGTAGTTTGTTATTGCCGTTGTCAGCGCGAGCAATGAAGCCGGTGTGCCGGGGTTTGCCGCAACGCCAGCGGACGCAGCGGCGACAAGCGTGACCCAAGCCGAAAGAGCCGACATCAGAGCCACTCCTTCCACGGACATTTGCAACCCAAGGGAGTTGTTCCACGGTTTCAGCAATTCGTGAAGTTCGTCCAGCTTGGCTATCAAAGTGTGACCAAGGACTGCTGGTTGCGTGTTGCTTAGTGCGCCAATGTACAAGTGTGGGTGGTTGGATTCGTCTCCAAGCGCATCATCATCGAAGATGATAGCCATCGTTTTGTTTTTTGAAGTAATGACAACGCGATCTGCGTCGAGGAGCTTTGGGGTTTCCAAATCCGTTCCAACCCAACGAAGTGCGTCACTTGGGTTGTGACTTGGGTGCCGTTCTTCGACAACTACGCGCTCGCCAATGCGAGGAGTTGAAAATGGTCCGTTGAGAGGGAAAACGCCCTTGATGCTATCTATTATCTGATCGCCAGCGTAAGTTGGAACTTGCAAATCACAAGTCCCGTCATCATTCACTTCGATGCAAATTCCGAGATGCTCAATGACATCTCCAAGGTCAAAACCGTCTTTCATTCAAACTCACCATCATTGCGCGCCTGCAATAGTTCCTGCCGTACCGGGCGCTTCCCACTTTTCACCACTTAGTTTATCTGCGACATTAGATGAATCCATTAATCCGGGGATTGGGGGTCTTTCGGAAATGACCCTATTTGCAACACCAGTAACCGAGTGAATGCCGTGCGTCCAAGTATGAGTCACGTCCCATATCATCCACCAACCTTCGTATTCTGGACTCACACCAACAACGGGCTGAACCACGTATGAATCGAGCTTGTTTGTTGTTTGTATGTTTCCGAATTCGAAGTTTGCGCGTTGCCACAAATTCCTACGCATCTCAAGCCACTTCGTGGCGTATTCAACCAAGTCGCCAGTATTTGTTGCCAATGTGCGGAATGCGATTTCCCTGCCCCACCACTCCTTCATCTCGTCGCTTCCGAGCTTGTTGAGCTTCACTGCCACTTCTTCCGCTTCAGATGTCTGCTTCGAATACTCGCCAAGAACTTCAACAAGTACGGTTGTTGAATCTGCCATCGGGTTTTTGAAGTCTGGCGCGTCACCTTTGACAGCAGAAACAAAAACCTTGAACTCTTCTTCGACGTAATCAGCAATTTCCTCCACATTTGACCCATCGAACACCAGTGTTGGTTTTTTAGATCCGGGCTTCAACTCCATTTCTACAACACGGAATTCCCCGTCAGGAGTTGGCGCTATCAAACGAACTGCAAGCGCAAGCCCATGCGTGGAATATCTTGGAGAGAAAGAGCTTAGTGTGCAGTCACCTTGATAATCACCGGGTCCAGCACCGAACACAGAACTAGCTACGGTTGCTTCAAAATTACCCGCTCCTAGCGTATGCCTCCATTTCCACAAATGAGCCTTCCCATCGGTGTCAATGGTTTGGTCTTTCAATGAATTTGGGCGCTTGCACAGCAAAACATCTTTACCAAGTTTTGGGTCATATCGAACTCGAGGACTTGCAAACCCGTTCCTCATGCACAGCATCTTCAAGTCTGCCAAGTCAGTCGTTCCCGCCCTTTTGATCCAACTTGGTGATACCGTTTCTTTTGCCTTTCTCTTGTCCTTGGACTTTATTTTGTGGCCCTTTTTTCTGGTGATCTCAAACTGTGGGTTTTTCGGGGTTTCTTCAAACTCGATCATCAAGCCATACAACAAGGAATACTCGATAATTATCTCATGATCGTAATCTACGTTCATAAATGCTCTTGGCTGCTTGGAACCGGGGCTGATCATCCTGTGCATGGCATCATAACCTCGCACCGTCAAAGAAGGACGCCCATTGTCAGCAAAAACAGGCTCATGCCTCACGATCTCATATCGGCCATGATGGAAGTCTATGTCTCCTTCATACCCCGACTGGAGTTCAATGAGGTTTCCAACTGCAAAGATGTTTTGGCCCAAAATGGTGAAGTTGGACTCCTCTTCGTTCCAAGCGTCAAACTCAATGGTCAGTTCGTCTGCGCCATCGGCAACGTGCTCAACGGCAATCAAGATTATGTGCTGCCAGAGCCACATATCTTTGTCTGGAGTGTATTGTTTGCCGTTCACAGAAAGGATAAGAGATGGAGTGGCGCTCATGCGGTGTACTCGCTGGGTATAGAATTCCAGTCCCCATACCCGCCTTCAAGTCCAGAAGCGTACGTTTGGAAATCAGATTCCCATTCTCCAGCGAACACATAGCTTCTCATCTTTGGTGCGCCAACATTCAGCGAGTGCCCTTTTCCGAACACCTTTACTTGAGTGCCGAACTCGTCGTCAGTGACGTGTTCATTGTAAAATCGAAGATGAAATCCTTTTTTGGGATCTCCAAGTTCCTTGTATGCAAGCCATTCGAAGGTTTCATATTCGCCTAACGTGACTAACTTCGTTTCAATTTCGCCAGTTGTCACATCCACCATCATTGGCTTCAGAACTCTTTCTGAAACCAAACTGAAAGAAACAGTGAACCCTGTATGAGACCCTGTTACGAAAAACTTCGTGTCGTTGTAGTCAATTGAGAGAGAAGTGAGGTACCCCGTGACGTAGACGCCACCCCAGTCAAATGTGATTCGTGGCTTTCTTCCGAGAGTTGGATCGAACCGGCGCATCATTTCCAGACGATCTATGATGTCTGTAACATCGTGCATACTGTGTTGAGCAGGGAAAAACCCTTCAACATCAATTCTCATCGGTTGTCCCGGGGTCGTCATAACTGACGGCTCCGGGGCAAACGTTGAAACTACGGCTACGTTTTCTTCCCACGCTTGGCGCATACTGATGGGACCGTATCCATTGAATACGAACATCTGATTGCCGCCAACTTGGAATTCTGGGATTTCATCGGCAAAGACCAAACGCCACTCGTCTTTTGACAGTGACCCGCTGCCAAACATGGCATCGCCAATAACATCAGCACCCGAAAGAAACGGAACGCCTTGGAAAGCGCCAGAGCCAACACCGGCACCCCAGTGAAGCCCGGCAAATGTACCGGCTTCACCCTCTTTACCGCCTCCTATACTCCAGCCCACTTGCTACCCCCTTGGCGCACCCACTTGATAAATGAACTCATCTGGGACGGGCAAGATTTCATCTCCCCTGAGAATGAAGTAGTTGCTCATGGAGTAACGCCGACCAGTCGCCGCTCCAATACCGCGCTCCTTGAGACGTATTTTCTTTTTGCTGCTTTTCGACCCGCCTTTCTTTTCGTCATCTTCGACTTTCACATTGACGGTGTTTTCCATGTTGATGTCTTGACTGAATGCTTCTTGGATATCTGCGTAACCAAGGACAATGGCTCTCCCCACTTCTTTGAAATCTTCCGACAAAGTGCTCAAGTCACGCCCAAATAGCATCTTTGACCACGGTTCGTATTTGCTTGCGAACTGACCCATCGTTTTGGCTTTGAGATCGGACCCAAGTTTTGAAGCAGCACCCCTTCCTGTTGCGTTCCACCACTTCATGCTTTCTGCTTGTTTTGCTTTGGCTTGAGCGATTCCCGTTCGAGTCATGTCCCTTTGCTGTTGGGCTGTATAACCTTTAACTCCCACAGGCTTGTGCCACTCTGCTGGGGATTGTCCTCCGGCCAAGTTCGTAAGCGATCTAAGTTTACCGGCAACAATGACCCCTTGCCTCGATGCGAAGTCGAGCCCGCCACTTTCTTTGAAAAACCCACCAGTCATCTGGTGAAATATGTTGTCCGTTGCGCCTGTTTCAGACATGAACCCACCGGCAGCAGCCAAACCCGCCCCGGCAATAGCCCCCGGAACTGCCATTGCGCCAATGGCAGCCATTTTACCTGCGCTTGCAGCCCCAGTTGCTAGAGGCAATGACAATTGAGACCCTGCGGCAGCAGCGCCACCGATGAGTCCAGCACCTTTCATCCATGTGAACAAGGCGAAGAGCTTGCTTGCCGCCCAAATGCCTCCAACGAAGAGTATGGCATTGCCAAGACCATTGAATGCTTCAGAAATGCCGTCGACTGCCGTCACCAAGTTACCGATCTGAACGGTCATTTCGCCAGTTACTCGCGAGAAAACCCGAGCAAAGCCTTTCCATGCGTTTTCTCCTTTCGCCCCTCCTTCGAAGAGATCTGAAAACATATCGGCGGCACCGCTTGCCGTCCAACCCTCTACCAAACCTTCTCCAAACGCTTTCGCGTTTGCACGGAAGCTCGGTTTTGCGTTTAGCATGGTGTCAGCGGCTTCTCCAAGATTCAGCCCCATTCCTTCCACAAGTCCGCGCCCAACTTCTGCCCATCCAACTTGGATAGCAATCATCAGTTGCTTGAACTGGAACCCGAATGTTTTTTGAATATCCTTGACCGCTTTTTCGGCGTTGTTTGTTATCCCGCCCATCTCTTTTTCAAGATCCCCAAAGGCAGATGTCATCAAAAAGTTGCCTTCCTCTCCAAGGATGTGCAGTGCACCAGCCAACGCACGAATGTTGGGAAACAGTTTGGTGATTTCAGATATGGTCCCGCCAGTTCTTTCCTTGATCAACTCCAAAACAGGGAGGAGTCCGTATTTTTGAACCAGTGCCGCGTTTGCAGCGCCAGTCCATGCCATGCCCATTCCCCTGCCTGCTTCAGTCGCGTCCTTGGATGGCTTGATCAAAGCCATCATTATGTTACGAATTCTGGTTCCCGCTTGCTCAGAACTCATCCCGGCACGGGTCAACGCCACGTACATCGATCCGAGTTCTTCGATGCTGACGCCAAGGCGAGACGCAAAAGGAACAACCATTCCAAGATTTGATGCGAGGTCTGGAATACGCATTTTGGCGAGCTTCATTGTTTCGAACATCATGCGCTGGGCACGATCCACACCAACAGTAGACTCTCCATACGCATTGACGAGTGTTGTTAGCCCATCTACGGCAACTTCAACGTCCGTAAGACCGCCAACAGCAGTTTGTGCCGACTTTGTTACGAACTCCCAGACGTTCAAACCGCCTTCGCCAACACGGATGCCTGCTGAAATGGCTTGGTACAGCCCTCGAGTGATGTCACCAGTTGACTGCCCTGTGTCTACAGCCAGCTTTTTAATCTTTTCGCCAAACATATCCATAGCACTTGACCCGGGGTCCAAGAGCGTATTGACCTCTCCAATCGCAAGAGTGAAATCACCCCACGTCTTTGCAGCGTGACCGACCGCAATCCCGCCAACAGTAGCGCCAACGGCAATGCTTTGCATGAGTCCAAGGGCAGTCCTTGCAGCCACTCCGACACCAGTCATTGCCAGTTTTGCAAGAACAGCGCTTTTAGCCATACTGGACATCCCTACAGAAGCCCGGCCAGATGCGCGAAACACTCCATCCATTGAATGCGCCACTTGGCGTGACGCCATGTGCAAGGTTCTCATGTTGGAAACGGCACGGGGAATGCCGCTGACATCAATATGGCCTACAATGGAAAATCTTTTAGCCATAAACGCCGAAAGCAATCACGCCAGCTAGATTGCTTTTTCCTTCCTTTTGATCGTAGTGGAGCTTGTGCATATGCTTCCACTTTGCGTCTATCAACGCATGAACTTCACTCCTTGTGGACCTATCTACTACGCCCGGACCCAAGGCGCGAAGTTCCCACAATAATGCAGCGTATTCTTCATCACTGAGCCCTATTCCCCAAAAAAATTGCGGTCCGTCCACGCAAATTGGAGATTGTTTTCCGTTCCACACTTGGGGCAGTCGTGATTCAACCACTCTGCCGGTTCACAATTCAACTGATTCACTGCATTGAAGCAATTGGTCAAGTCTTTCATGTGCATCTGAAAAACTTCCAACTCGCTCAATGTGCCCTTCAAAGGACCTTCATCGGTTCCTTTGATCGCGTTCGCAAGAACTTTTGCCTGATAGTCAACACCAACCGGAAGCTGTTTATCAGTGGCATTCAGCATGGTCATGTTGAACTGTGTGGGGCCAAGGACGACCGCTTTGGCTACGTGGTCTCTTAGCTTGACTGGGTGACGTAGATTGTAAACGGCATATGGCTGATGCTCGGAATCGTAGTCAAAGTAATGGACTTGGCGTTTTCCCAGATCAACAGTTGGGGCTTCAACTTTGAGAGCACACGCTAGGCAATCGTAAACAACAGGAAGGCGCTGTTCACCATCTTCCAAAATGTATTGGAGATACAAGGTCATGTAGCCAATGTCGCCAGTGGGGAGTTTGGTCAACATGGCTTCTTTTTTTCGCTCTGCAAGGCCCTCCATCGGGATGCCTTCCGCACTCACGAGGTAGCGACTCAAAATCAAAGCAACTTGCTGACCGGGCGTTGCGCCTTGTTTCGACGCAGCGCGGATCTTTTGAGTTGCTTGAACTTGTTCTCTGATTGTCGGTGAGCGGAGTTCGAATCTGCCTTGGGGTGGGCCACTTCCGTCTACAGCGGCGTAGCCCATGAGGAATTTCGAGCCGTGCTCTCCAAGAGTTGTTGTGATCGGCCTATGCGTAAACGCAAATTCGCCTTTTTCCAACTCACTTGTGAGCAAATCTTCAACCGCTCGAATCACGCCCTCATCTGGACGAATTGATACAGCGGTATTTTCAACCAAACGCATCTACACCCTCCTTGTTGTGCCTTTCGGCAATCGAACTTTCGCGAACCGACTAGCCAGCAAGGAACAGTGGATGTGTTCCAAATACGCTGAATCTGCCAGTCATCATTCCAGCTTCCCCGTCGCCATCGGTACTGAATGCGGGAGTCGAAAACTCAATCGGGAAAATCTCGCTCATAATCACGAGCAACTTCGTCTGATCGTCACCGCTAGTGGATTGATGTTCCGAATATCCAGACAGCGTTCCAGTGACTTTGTATCCAAGGACGCCTGCTTTTACCGCTTGATACCAGAGTTCCATGAGTACGCAGTCGGTTTGATTGCCAGCGAGAATTGAAAACTCCGGGGTTTCGTGTGACTGCTTCCCGGTCGAAATCGCTTGGTTCGTCGGGGCATTGGCAATAGAAAGCGTTCTCGCCAGAGTACCGAACGATTCCAATTTAAACTCGCCCCAAGGCACAGAATTCAGCTTGAAATTAAGCGTGTTTAGCTGTGCGAAATCATGTACAGGGTTTTGCAATCCCATTTTGCCTAAATCCTCCTCTAGCCAATGGCGACTGCAACGCCGCTAGTGCCGACAGTGAACTCAATCTTCTCGGCAACACCTTTGATCCCGAGAATCGTTACCGTACAAATGACCTTACCGGCATCTTGAATTGCAGTTGGATTGTTTGACGTGTCGCAAACGATCTGAACCGCCTCACCAAACGTTCCTCCAATGAACCACCCGGCAGCATACTTGGGTGCCAATAGAGCTTGGGTGAACCCTACAATCTCAGGCCATACGTCAGGAATCATTTCAAACACGTACTTCTTGCTCAACACGCGGAGTTCCGCAGCAATGTGCAGCAGACAATCCCACTTGTGTGACCAAATTTGACCGGAACCTTGAAGCTCAGGCGACCGGGCACCCCAGAGAACAATCTTCGGACCGTAATGGTTTACAGCCACAAGTCCGATTTGATTGAGAGTGTAGTCATCCGTCTCGATGCCTATTCCATTGTCATCCGTTGGCAACTTGGAAATGATTGTGGAAATGTCCGCATTCAACCCAGCGGTTGCCCGATGATAACCATTGAAGTCTGCTGCGTACTTCGCCTGCAAACCAAGAGCCGGTCCAACGATTGGGACTTGCAATTCGCCCTTGTCGAACGGATTGATTTTTGCCGTTCCCCATGCGGGCCAGTACGCACCCATCATGTTTCTCGCATCATCGGCCAATGTGATGTTCGCCAACACCCAAGCAACCGCAGCGGCTTCATTAGCAACCGTAGCGGGGACGGGCAACGTCGGCGCATAACGCCAACCCGCGGCAAACGCATAGTCAACGCCAGCATTGATTACCGCTGGAGTTGAAATCCCCGGATTTGCCAACTTGACCAGACCGAAGTTTTCCGTAGCCATCGTATTCAAATGGCTGTCTGTGGCGTCAAAGGCGTTCTCGTATTCGTTGTTTTCACCGAGAGCTCCAAGACCATCCCTGCCGCCAGCGGGCGTCTTGTCGTACTGAATGACTGCAGTCCCACCGTCTGTCCCGTTGGTTGTCCCGGCGACATAGCCAGTGATGGTGTTCATGTTCCCAGCACCAACGCCAATAGTGGTTCCGGGTCCAAACGAGAACGTATTCCTCATTGTCAAATGAGATGCGCCAGAAACGGTCGTAGCGCCGAAAACAGCGCGAAGATTTGCTGCACCCAAAACCGACAACACTTCTGCGTTCAACAGAGCCGCGAGAGCGGTAGCCGTGACTGTTCCAGCGGCAACTGCGCCCAAGGTTCGGGTATTGCCCAAGTCATCGACGAAGATCATCACATCGCTTGCGCCGCCAGCAACAACATACGGACCAGCCGTTGGGGCTGTCGCGATTGCAGGCCGCGGTGCGCCGATTTCATCGTGGATGCTGGACCCAACAGGAACTTTCAGTGTGGCTGTGTCGAGCGTGTTGTTGAGAACCCGGTACTTGAGCCGGTGATCTCCTTCAGCAGAAAGTCCGTTCGGGTAGAACCAAGCGTTCTTTTTGGAAAGACCCGGTGGCAGCGGATTGTACCAAAGCGATACCGAATTGCCGATAGACGGACCACCACCAACATTGACTTGGAATGTCGGCAAAATACCAAACATTTCCCTCAAAGGAACGTTGGTTGCGCTTGCATACCCAGCCCCGCCGTTTGTCGCATAGAACAAGGCGGTTGAGCTTCCATGAGGATAAACCGCAACTGTGAAGTTTGTTCCAGAAATGAACGTGCAACGAATTTCACAAGGAAACACGTCGGCGCTCGCCGGGTGTGTGACCGTACCTCTTTCGATGTAACAGTCATGACTTCCAACCCGCGACCACTTGTACGTGTTCACTTTGAACTGGTTGTACCCAAGCGTTGCTGTCGTCTGGTCTTGCCAGCCGTTCCCGTCCCACTCACCAAGTCCAACCCAGCCAGCGGGCTTGTATTCTTCGTTCGTCAGAGCCACGCCTGAAGCGGGGAACTGGTCAGAAGAGATTGCGATGTTGGTTTCAGCAAGCGTGTCTGACGCCGAATTTACGATTGATTGGAAATGTCGGGGCTGATTGGCTCCGTTTTCCAAATTCTCGTAACTTCCGTAGTCAACACCGTCAGCCCCAACAACAAAGCGGAACTTGTGCGCCGATATTGGGTCTTCTTCAATGCGGAGAGAGACGGACTCGGTAACACCAAGCTCATTTACGTTCTCAGACGAAACCCACCATGAAGCAACACCAGCCGTAAGGGCGTTCAGTGCTGTTCCGAGGAGCGTTCCAGCGGCATCGATCTTCTGAGCAAAGCTCCCATCGATTGTCACGTTGCCGGAAGTGTCGTTGGCGAGGATCGTGAATGCGTACGTGCTGCCGGGTCCGAAATGGATCGTGAATCCTTTGTACGCATCTTTTCCCCAGCCAACCGCTGACGTGGCGAATGTGTTTCCAGAGATCGGGTAAGTCCCGGTGGGGTACTCAGCGCCAAACCGAATGTACCGGCCTCCCCTGCGACCGGGGAACGCTCCGCTCAAAGTGAAAGCGCTGTTCAGCGGAAGGGCTGGATTACCGGCAACGGTGAACTGATCTGTAATGTTCCTCTGGATGAGTCGCTGGTAGTAGCTTGTGGTCGCTTGAGTTTGGTTTCCATCGCCAACGCGGTAAGTGACCGTCCTGATTGACGAACCGGCAACCTTATATCCGTGCTCAATTGCGAGCGCGGTATAATCGTCCTTCATCGGAGTTCCGCGAAGGGTTCGGTAGTGATTGATTCCACCGACTACATGGCTGATTGCTTTGTCCATCGGACCCCACCGGAACGCGCCGACGTAGCACGTTGTTCCGAATGGAGAAAGAGCGCCAGCACCAGTAGGTGTAACAACGCTAACAGAAGTTCCTGCCTTTCCCGGCTTCGCTCCAACCGTATAAGTCTGCGGCATGACTCAAGCTCCTATTTCTACACGCTAACCGGGACATCCAAGGCCGCCACTTCAAAAGTAATGGCACTCACAGGGATGCCATCTCCAACTTGGGTCGCTTCGGCCACAAGTGCCTTTTGAACAGCGGTCCCAGCATACCATGTGTGGTATCTGAGGGCCATAGTCGCGGTTAGCGAAGATAAAACACCACCACCTTGCGGTGATTGGAAAACATCGTCTCTTGGAACTGCAACATACACGGGCCTTGCAGTGCCTTCACTTACCAGTGATATGCTCTTCCCAGCTTTGAACTGGGATTCAATTTTTTCCCAAACTGACCAGCAGTCTTTGGGGTCTGGCGCGTCGATCCTCAAAGAAAGACCGAGATTCACACATTGTGGCGCTGGTATTTCCATTACCACACTATTGTCTTTTACGCCCGTTTTTCCGACGTTTTTTGTGACTTCCTTGTCGAGTGTTGTCAAAACAACTACCGGGACCTTTGCGGTCACCAAGTCTTCATGGGGCGAAGACACAACCCCAACCGTGCATTCCAAGTCCAAATGGATTCTTGTTGGCGAAGATTTGGCGTTTGCTGACAATGTGAAAACATTTGTTGAGGAATTGTAAGTTCCCGTTTCCGCAGTGCCTCTTCTGTAAGGATCGGTGTCCAGCCAGTACGCGCTGGTAACGCTCGATACCGTATACCCATCCAGAGAAGACAGTGGTATTTCCAGAACACCAGCCGCAATAACCGCTTCAAATGACCTGTGGAACGTCAAGCTGGTAAGCCAAGGAATCAAAGTCCTATGTACGGCATCATCCGTCCAAGAATCAGCAAGTTTGTATGCGCCAGACCTTGAAGAAAGATCCAACCTCCAGAGCGATGATGCGCCATACAATTTTGGAGTTTTGGTCAAATCCGTTGTGTTGAGCTTGAACTCGAGCCCAAAGCCAGTCGTCGCAATAAGAGCTGGGTAGGCGTTTGTTTCAACTTCCGTGGGCGTGTTCCAGTTTGCATCGTCGTCCGTTACTGGAGCCCATGTCGAACCATTCCAGTAAAACGATGCCGTCCCATTGTGAACTCGGGCTTGGATCGTTGTTCCGGCGTAGTCCGATGCTTCACCGTCCGGGTCTGGCCTCGTGGAATCAAAAAACGTAAGACGTATCTTTGGGAACGACTTCAAGTTCAAACTTACAACCGCAGGGAACACAACCCTACCGGTAGCAGGGTATTTCGATGTTGGCCCATCGAACTTCAACCGGTACGCGCTTAACCACTTGTACCCATCGGCTGCTCTAGCGGTGCTGTCGGATTGCGTTGCGGTAAGTATTGGCGACCCATACACGCTTTGGGCTGCTTCGACTTTCATTACGGTGTCAACAAGCACTCTACGCCCCTACTTGGCAAACGCGGACTTGATCATGGCCGCTTGGACAAATTTTCCCAGTATCTTCTTAACCGCCTTCATATTTGCAAGATTGTTAAACGGTTTTTTAATGAAATGCCGAGGTGGAACCACCAAAAAGCCGGACATTGGAGACATTGATCCACCAGTCAAAAAACCGCCTTTCTTTAATTTCGACACCTGTGCATGAAGCAGCTTTCGCATCGCGGCGTATTGTGGGAGTGTTAGATCAACCGTAAATCCATCGTGAACTGCAAGGCCAACATTTGCCCCTCCTCTAAAAAGAGATGCTCCGACAACTGCATGGTTCCACTTCAAGAGTTTATGTGAAACTGAACCCGCAAGGCGCCCTGTATCGACCAAAGGGAGACTGCTGTTCTTCATTGCAACCGTAAGTGGTGCATTAGGCGCATAATGTCGGTCATGAATCGCACTTTTGATTCGCTTCTCCATGAACAAGCTGGCTGCTTTGAGCCCAGCGGCAACTGCTGGCTTCAATACCACTTCAACGCGCTTTGGATCGGTCATGCTCAGCCATTCGTCCATGCCTTTCATGGAATAGCCGAGTTTCATCCTTCCGCGCATATGGCGAGGGCCAACCATCAGTCCCGCGCCTCCCTGTCAACAAGCGTCATTGCCCAATAGCTGAATCCACCCGCAGTGGACCCAGAAGCGCTTACGCCATTGATGTACAGATCCACCGTTTCAAAAGATTCAGTCGTGGAATACAACTTCCGAAGGCCAGTGACTCGATCTCCGTCCCTTGGTTTCGGGTCGGACCGGCTGTCAGCCGTTGCCCAGTCAGACCTTCTAACGGTCGCCAGATATGATGTTTTTGGAGTTGCGCCGATGTCCGTTGGCAATCGGTCTTCCCTGCGAAGTGGCTCTAGCGATGCGCGAACCGTGAAAGAGGAGTCTCTCCCGACAACGGCAACAGGACGACCAGCATACTGATCATAAACTTGATTGTCGGAAACAACTTCAACTTGTATTTCGTCAGGATCGATAAAAAACATTTGTATCAAGCCGCATCTGTTCTCTCATCGATGAATTCTACAACGCCAGCATCGACAATGACCGGGTAGTCATCGCCCATGATCTCCACCAACAAGTTTTCGATGACTTCCTTCATCTTTTCAACGTTTTCTTCAGTCATTGCCATCTGGATAATGGCAGAAACAATCGGGGAAAGGGCAGGGTGGACATCCGACGCTTTCGATATGAGCGATTCAGCAAATGTCGCCGCAGCCGTTGTTGCCGTGCCGGTGATCTTGTCCGCAAGTTCCGATGGGGTGATGTTCGTCATGGCGTCATTTGACCCATCTTTATCGTTGCTGCGTTCACTTGGAACGGCACAAGGTGACCGTCGCATTCAACCAAAACACGCCCAGCAGGGGACGGTGCTCCATCCGAAGAGGGCAAAATGCGGAATTTGAACGTTTCGCATTTGCAACGCCTCATGTTTTCGGTTTTGCCTGCCATTTCAACCGGCTCAACAATGCAAGCGGCGGGCCACGTCGCGGCACACCCAGATGCAAAAATCAAAAACACAATTACGCTGAAAAGTTTCATCTTTTGATCTCTTTGACGATTGTTCTGAGCTCTACGGTCAACCGATCCAACTCAGTCAAGTTTTCGGATACTTGCTCCTGATTGACGACAATATCGACCTGACGCTCTTTTAGAGACCTGATGTCTCCAGTATTTCTCGCAACTTGGCTTTTTGTCATTTCCAAACCAGTAACAACTCCATTCACATCCTTGTGGATAATCTTTTGACCCATTTCGATTTCAGAAAGCCAAGCGGAAATAGCCCACACAGCCATACCACCGGCAAAAAGCCATCCCACGATGGTCGGAGCGTTTTGTTTGACCCATTGATGCATCTTACTACCTGTAACTTACAATCTCGCAAAACCTTCCAAGCGCGTTTCCCGATCAAAATCGTGCTGAAACTTTCTGACTCTTGAAGGGAATCGTCCGACGTTGCCTTCAACGGTATACAAAATTCCGTTTTTCAAGTTTTCAACAAAACCAATGTGGCCTTGCCATGACCCCGGCCTTCCCCTGTCCCAACACACGATGTCCCCGGGCTTTGGATCTGAAATCCTTCCACCCCCACTTTTTATCACATTCCTCAAAAGCCTCTTTGCGCCATGACTCGTCTTGAACGGGAGATCAATCTCCAGACGTTTGGCGGCTTCAAGACAGCACCACGAAACAAAACTGGCGCACCAAGCGCCATCGTCGTCGTCGTCACCGTCGTCTTTTATGCCTTTGTACTTGGCAATGTGGGGACCACTGTTGTTGCCGCCAACTTCCCCGTTCCCAATTTCGCCAATTGCGATTTCAAGAGCGAGTGCGCCAATTGTAGACTCTGATTTCGGGAGTGATTCCAGCAAAGACGTGATGGTCTTCGCTCCACACATTCCGTCCGCTTCCAAATCGTGGTTCTGTTGCCAGAATGCAGACAAGATTGAAATGTGTTCAGGTCCTATGTCGCCCGACTCGAGCTTTCCTTTGTTGTACTCTTCGGGCGTCATTTATCAACCATCTGCCCCGGTGGGCTTTCCGATCACCGTGTTTGCTTTGACCCTGCCGTAGCAAGCGCCGGCTCCGGTGGCAACGAGAACATACTCCAACAAGCCCGCAACGGCATCTGGAAGCGCTAGCCAGCCGTTTTCTTGGGCAATCATCAGGGCAGCCACCACAATCGTTGCTATGCCGCTTAGAATCGTTTTGCTCTTGAGAGCATTTTTGGCCGAATCCATGTTTACCACTCCAAAAGGGTGCAAGTGATTGAATCACTAGAAGCGATGGTTGCTTCAACAATGTACGAATCTGGATGTGGGCCAACTGAAGTCACAACGCCTTTGATTGCCGTGCCTGCGGCCACAGTGAACGATGTTCCATCCACAACGGCATAAACCGAGTCATCAGTGGTGCCGACGTTTTGGTAGTACAACGCGCAATTGTCAAAGACAGGTTTGCCTGTTGCGGTTGAGAGCTCTCGTGTCAGCGTTACCGTTGCCCCAGTCTCAGCAACATTATTGGTTCCGGTGACCGACCTAGTCGTACGATTTGCATTTCTTCCGTAGCGAGCCATTACTTACCTTTGTCCTTTGCGTTTGGACCTTTCCCGTCTTCCCACGCTTCGTTCACATCGGGTGTCGCGGGATCATCTGCGACATACGTTCCGTCTTTCTTCTTTGCTCGCCTCTTCTTTTTGGAAGATGCTTTCTTCTCTGTCTCTTTGGGTGCAGGCGGGTCTACGTCTTCAATGGCTTCAACCCACGCATCATCCAACTCCTCGAGTTCGCATTCGTCAAGAACTTCCGTTGAAGCCAGTCGGACTGTTCTCCCGGTGGAGTTGAAACTAAAAAGAACCTCTCGGCTCTGATTCAAGTGAACGCGCTTCTTAGTTGCTGCCATGACTAAATTCCTTTCCTTTGCTCCTGCCTAGAAGCCTGAACGTCTTCAATCCTCTTCGAAGAGCTGCTGATGTGATCGACGCGGTAAGACATCAGCGTTTCCCATACCCAACGCTCGGCAATCAAATTCGACTTGCCAACCGATGAGCCCCTGAATCTGACCGTTCTACCGCCAACCCTGTGGGTGACGATATTACCAAGTTTACGCCGAAAGATCGCCTCTTCATCCCCAGCCACATGGCTATTCAAAACCACGAGGCGGGCGAGTGCCAGTTTCATGTCTTCAGGCGTCGTTCCGTCTTCGGTGACCATACCCCATGAACCAATAATGGTATACCGCAAATGGTTGCTCCATTTACTGGTCCTGTCGTATTTTTCAATCCTCGGATACACGCGAAACTCATCCCAGCCACCATCTGCCATGACGGTGGTGGAAAGAAGCGTGTAGCCAGTCGTGGCGCCTGCAGTAAGCAAGCCAGACTTGTTCTCTTCAGCAATGCTAGTGATCGAATACAACGGATACGGAACGTACAGGTCGCGAACGCCGCTTCCAAACACAATCAATGTTTTGGTTTCAGCGAAACCACGCTGACCGCCCATCGCTTTTTCAGCGATTTGAACGGCCCGCGCAGTCGCAGTCGTCAGATCGTCATCCGTTGGCGACGAAGCAGAGAATCCACACAACGCTCTAAGCGCGCCGTGGTTATCAAAATACTCCCCTACATAGTTCCTCGCCACAGCCAGCCTCCAAGGTCATAGCGGAGACTAGTTCATTTCCGTGAAGCTCGTATCCGCAAACGGAGTGGCGTTGTAGACAATGCCGTCCCACAAAGAACCAATCCGGCGAGTGTAAGTCACGCTTTGAGTCACGGTCGTGTCTCCGGTTCGATCCATGTTGATGTCACCAAGGACAATGGCCGGATTGTCTGTTCCAATCACTCCCAAGATGGTTGCCATCGATGCCATGCCACCCAAAACCGTCGTAGAAGGCGAGCCCTTGAACGTGCCGATGTTGATTGTCCCGGTAAGCCGGTTCAGCCACGCAACCACAGCAATGCTCAAATATCGAGCACCACCCGCAACAAGACCGGCAGCGTATGCTGCGGCAATGTTATTGTCGATGATTGGCTGGAACTGCTCACGGTAGTGCCCATCGATCACAACGTACCCTTCACCAACGTTTGCGCGAACCGCGAGGTTTCCCGCTCCGGTGGCTTGGGTGCTTGGTGTAGTGCCGTCAGTGATGTGGAACCCATATACCTGAAACCGAGCGCCCACATCTGCGTCGGAGTGACTAATTGTCTTCAACTTGTGTGTCAGCATGACGATTCTCCAAAACCAGAGTTACTGGTCGTTCAGCGCTTCCTTGAGATCGCGCTTTAGTTCTTTCACGGTACGAGTAGCTGCATCTGGCTCCGCAACGCCCAAGTTGCTAAGTGCTCTTATGAGTTCAGTTTTTCTCAAGCCATCGACTTGAGACAGAGACGGAAGCTCATATTCTGGCGTTTCGGCGGCTTCAGAGGCTTTTTCAGCATCATTTTTCTTTGTTGCTGCTTCAGCTTCTTTCTTTGCCCTCTTGGATGCTGCGGCACTTGAGGACTTCTCGGTGAGGTAGTCACTGAGTCGCCCAATTGTCTTTTTGGCGCTGTCGTTGTCGTTGCGAGAGATTTCCCCGCGAAGAATCTCGACCTCCAACATGGCTTGGTTCCGTGCAACGTCATAATCATTCTGATCGACTGCACGGACCAATTGCCAAGCTGGATTTGCCTCCAAGTCCCTTTGACCGTCACCACCTTCTGCAACGGTACGAGTTTCGCCACGGACCGCTCCCATGTTGGATGCGGCCAAACACTCATAAATGCAAAGGCGTTGCGAAGCCATTGGCTACTCCTTACTCCCAGAGCATTGACGACGGGAGAACTCCATGCTGGATGACAACTGCATCCCAGTTGAAGCAACCCCAGTCCACTTCATAGTGAACGTCGATTTCCCATCGCTCAAGCTCTTGGTTCCAGTCCCGGTACGACCGAATCTGATCGCAGAATACGAGGAACATATTCTTGGGATTCAGAAGCATACTGAACGTCATGTCCGCAAGCTCAATGGTGTAGTCGGCAGCCACAGTCGAAATGGTCGACTGGCCCAGACTTCCTGCCGTGTAAATGGTGTTCACAGTGGCAGGATATGACACAACTAGCGTTTCGGACTGACCGGTCGTGAGGTTCGTCACCTTGACCCGGCGACCCGAAAAGTCCGAGCCGGACAGCAAGGTTGTCAGAACAACAGTGCAGGTCCCGTCACCATCATCGGCTACCGATGTGGGTGCAATGGCTAAGGTCGTTCCTTTGTCATTGGTCGGGATCTGCGGGAGAACCGTGAGAGGAATTCCGAGCGGAGGCGGGCCGGTTCGGGATTGAATCACGGAGTCGCGAAGATTGCTTGGAACTTGGCTGGCAGGAGCTTGGTTGAGTGTCGTCAAAGACTGACGCCAACTCTGATCAAGCCGCGATGCCATCCACCAGTTCAAGCCATCGTCATGCTTGTACTTGTCGGGAAGGGTGTCATACATGGCATCGAACATGGCACCATCGAACGCTTTGCCCGTCGCAGTGGTCGGGTAGCGAACGTTTGCGCTTGTCTTTGCCTGCTTGAAAGCACCGTCCCAACGTTTCAGAAGGCGGTTTTCTTTTGTGGATGAGCCGAGCGTGTTGTCTCCCATGACGAAAAGACGCGCAAGATCATTGATCATGGCTTTTGCCATCATCTGCTGAATTGCGTTTCCAATCATCGGGGTTCCCGACGCTGCGGCTTCGCGGATCTCTTCAAGCGTAACGGCCCACTTCACATGGAGCTTCTGGCAGTTGTAGCTGAGGAAATCCGGCTCAATGCGCTGGTAATCATTGGCGGCAAGGACGTTTTCCGACGTTGCTTCAGTCACCGGCTCGGTGATTGTTGCTCGAGGAATCTGACCAGCACGCTGAGACCGAACGAATCGGGTAAGATCGCTGGTCCAACCACCAAGATTCACCGTCAAGTCAACAAGCCGCTCAACCTGTGCGCGATTTGAAAACTGACCGGCTGTGAGCGCTGATGTCTCGTTTACGCCATCGGCCTTCTGGGCAATTCCAATCTGGCTCATCACCTGATTGGTTTCCCGCAAAATATCTCCATTCGTGGGCATTGTCTTCTCCTAAAAGGCCTTTAGCCTTGGAAGTTGAAAGGCCCGCCTTCAAGAGCGGCCAAAGTCAACTCATTGTGGGTCTTGTTGGTAATTTCAGGTTCTCGGCTACTGGAGCCGAGCACAATCCCTTCCAACCGAGACATTGCAGCTTCAAGATCGGTCTTGGAAACAAAATCGGTCTTGACTGCTTGCGCCGCAGTGGCACCGGAAATCTTGCTTTCTGGGTCAGCGCCGTCCGCAGTTCCCATCAAATGACCAAACTGATCACTGAGAGCATTGTCAGGCAACCCATACGCTTTCTTCACCGCAGACAGTTCTTCTTTAACAGCCGCAAGCTCATTCTGGATGGGTTCCATTTGGCTCTTAACTGCTTCCGAGATGGCGGCGGTAAGCTCGTCCTTGTTCATCGCGTCCTCCTCAACAGAATTTTTCAAAACGTTGATGACAGTATCAGGACCACCAAACTCTCTGGCTTTGCTCACTGCCTTAGACATGGCAATGGCTGCGCCCGAAGATAGTCCGCTGAAGTCCACCTTGCTCAAAAGATCATCCTTGAAAGCATCGCACGCCTTCGAAACGAAAACGGAGCGACTCTCTGGAGAATAATTATCGGAAGCAAGCACATTGAGAGTAACTTCCCAAAGTAAAGAAGATCCATTGTCGAATGATTTATAGATTTCTTCAACTTGAGAGAGTTCCTCGAAAGGAATCATGTTTTCTTTTGCCTCAGATTCAAAACCCGAAAACAAAGAACTCATGAAGTTCTTCACCTTGCCCCTGAATGACATTGACCATGAAGGGTTGTCAACAGGAATTGGAATGGTGAGTTCCGTTCCAGCACCGACTGGGTCGTCAACTTCAGAAGGAACAAACGAATCTTCCGTGGTTGCGCCTTTTTCAGCCACGTCTTCTTCTTCGCGTGGCTTCTTCTTCTTTCCGTACTCGTGCCAACCTTTTTCTTCAGTGGAAGCATCGTCAGACATATGCCCGTCATCCTCTACGGCATCAAGCACCGCTTTTGTCGAAAGTTTCCCCTCTCGGTGCATATCCCACGCAATAGCTGTGGCTTGTTCTGGAGATCGACCCTCAGAGATGAGAAGTCGTATTTTTTCCTGAACTTCGGGAGGGGTCTTGGCTTTGTTAACTTCAGTCGCGAGATACCTTTCCGATGGGGTATCCCTCTTCGCAACGGCAAGAACTCGATTGTTCGCCCCGTTCGCAACCAAGGAAAGTTCCAAAGCAGACCCATCCATGATTGGAATGAGTTGCTTAAGACGGAGAAATCCATCCTCATCTGAGAATTCCGTTCTTTTCTGACTTCTCGTTTTGGACATCTTAGACGGCTGCCAGTGTATGGTCGTACTTACCACCATACGGGTCATCTGGGATTTCTGCACTAGGAATTCGAACTTCTTGCTCATGGACAAGTGCGCTGAAGGAAACGGCGGGAAGTTCCCCGTTTTCAATCTTTTCAGCAATGTCCGGTGCCCTAGCGGCGCTCAACGTGATCACCCATGCGTTCGGGTAAAAATTGGGCGACTGAACTCTATCATCATTGATCCAACTTTCAACCACATCAACAAACTGATCTTCGCCTTGGTGATCGATCTTCACCACGCGGCAGTTTGAAATGAAGTCATGAGCAAGTTTGGTCAAATGAGATGGGAGCATGAACTCCCCATGATTGTCGATCTGATCGAGTGCCGGATCATTTGGGTCAAACGGCGTGTACACTTCATAAGTGTACTGCTTCAGCTTTGCATCCGACGTTTTCAGACGGAGCGTTACAGTAACTTCAGATTGTTTTTTACCATCTCTGGCATCCGAGACGACATAATCAGCAATGCTCATGTGACGCACCGTATAGCGTTGAAGCTCTCCCGTCAACAAAGACTAGCGCTACCATAAGACTACCGTACACTACCGCGCAATCGGGCCTGCGGTCAACATTGTTGAATGTGCTGTACTGTTCTGTACTGTCCTGACCCACGCGCAGTCCGTATCGATACGGTATGCGAACCAAAACATTTCATTGCTGAGCGTAAATGTAGCATCGGCATCCAAAGTGGAATGGGGGGACGTGACCACCAAAACTAACAATGTCTTCCGGGGACTCGCGATTTGGGGAAGTTCGAGTATGCCAAGGCCATACATCTGCAAGCACTTCTGGGTTAGACGCCATGTCAATGGCACGCAAAAGAGTCTTGGCGTGCTCCACTCGAAACACCTGACCGTGCATTGGAGCGCAAATCGGGCAAACCCGTTCATCGAGTTGCGTGTAGATGATGTAAGTTTCAATGCCAACCATGACCATCGACCGGATGACCCCAAGATTCCGCGCTGAAGCTGCTGCGTTGTGAGCCAAAAACCTGAAATAGAGATCGTCACGCTTTTGTTTCAAATTGAGAGCGTCTTTCAGTGCCGGAACCAAGTCTCTTGGATGAACACCTTTCTCCAAAACTTCCCTGCGGACCAAATCAGCTATCTCGGGGCGCATTCGTTTTATTTTTTCGCTTACCCATAGCGGAATGCCACGCGAAAGAGCATCAACAGCCCTTGCGTCAACCATGTTGAATGAAGTCGTGATCTCCGCGACAGGAACAGTTGCGCGACCTGCAGCGTTTGCGATCCCAAGAGCTTGCTTCATTGGGTCCACAAGCTGTTCTGGGAACTCCTTGAAAGACAACGAAACAATCGCCGCAAACTCCTCTGGGAGTGTTTTGTGCAAACCACGACGCTTTGCGTATGCAATTGCTGTCGCTATGCCCGCAGCGAGAAACGCCTTGTACAGCGACCACATCTCTTCATAAAGAGACTCTCCAGCCGCTTGAGTTGGGTCTTCATCCGTTTTGGAAATCAGAGAAAACGCCATCACTTTGGCATCAGACCAAAACCAGTGTTCGTATTCCCTAAACGATCCTCTTGGTGGATTTATTTCCGTTTGACTGGTTTCCACTTTGGCCTGCCAAGGTCGTCCAAGTCGAATGGGACAACTTGCTGAACTGGAATAAGTGATGTTTCCTCTGGAACCGGTTTTACGGGATCGCTTTTGGCATCCGGGGATGTCGAAGCATCAACGGTGGACGTGGACCCCGCATCTGGGTCTGGTGGGGACTCCTGTGCTGGTCCGGGTGGACGAACGGCTTCTTCACACGCAACCACCTTGGTAAAAAGAAAATCCACTTTGCTGCGTAGATCCACAATGGCTTCGTAATGACCGCCTTCAAAGGACATGGCGAAATGTTGCGTATCTTTCTGGCCCATGTAAGCGCTAAATGCGGTAAAACCGGCAATTGCGATTGCAGACCATGTTGAAAGCGTTTGTTTGGAAATTGGGCTCTGTGTTTGTGGGTCGGATATGCTCATGGAACAAATTACCTCGTCCGTGCTTTGCGTTGCTGCGAGTGGGGGGCAAACCGTGAATCAGTCGTCGAGTCCCAACAAAGAACGAACGTGCTGATAAATCTCCTCGCCCTGCTCCGTATCGACCGACTTATCATATGTCGGCTGTCCTTGCATCATTGAAACGGCGCGTTGATAGACGCGATCACCTCGCAAAGCGGACTTTTCAACGACCTCATCCGAGATCATGTCTCCTTCCGATACCGGCTTGTTCACTTCAACGCCTGAGCGCAATCTCGACCTGAGAACTTCCAGCGGCAAGTTGGTCCACGGCTCATTTGGGACCTGCATTTCAATTCCAGAAAGTTCCTTCACCGCTTGAGACACTGCGCGGAAGGTCAACAGCGGCGTGTAAGGTGCCATTGCCATAGCCACATCGACATCGTTTGTCGTAAGTGGGCCACGGGACTTGATCTTCCAGTGCCACACCCCAAGGCGAGACAATATTTCGCCATTGAAAAACGCATCGTCTTCCCGGCGAAGTGGCGAAAACACCTGCTCTTCAGCAACCGTTTGACTCGTAATGACACTCGCTCGGGTGTATTCCTGCGCTTCGCCAGTGTATGTCGGCGGCAACCGATACGCGGAACGAACAACTGGTCGCATTGCTTTTTGGTAATCCAAAACCAACCGGTGAGTGAGTTCGCTTTGGAGATCATCGACGTGGACAACGTTACCACGGCGCTTACCAGCACTCGTGTCGTCTTCCCAAGGGTCTTCTGGGTTGGCTGCGACTGCTTCAGCAAACAATACTCCGAATGATTGCTGCAGCCCTCGCGTATTGTTCAGTGCGTCTTGGAGTTTCTTCCTCGACCTCGACGTGATGTATCCATTGGAAGTCGTAATCAACTTCGTCCCGATGCAACCTTGTCGGAACCAGTACCACACCAGTTCACTGAACTCCCTCAACGAAGAGACTTCAGGTGCCATGTATGCCCAAGCGGGGAATCCGTAGATTGAAAAGGAGCAGTAGCGCTTTGAATGGTGGACTTCGGTTGCTTGGCTCTCAATCGGGATTGGGTTTTCGGACCACTCTCCTGTTGTTTTGTCCAAGTAGCGTGGATCTCCAAACTCCTTGAAGAAAATGAACTTGCCTTTTGTTCCGGGGTATACGTTGCCGGGAACTTGGACGTACTTCCTGAACCGATGGATTCTGGAGAGTTTGTGGACTTTGCCGTTTCTCGGGTTCATCCAGTCTTTTTCCACCACCATCGGCTCAGACAGTCCAGCCATTCGCATGGTGAAGCCGGGAACGTGGTTCATTGCGGCAAGTTCGCCGCCCACGGTGGTTCTGAACTCCAAATACCCGTTTCCTTGTTCTTCGCGGTCCCGATCTCTCATCGCCCTGATGCTTTCGAACGTACTCGGACTGCACGATGTTGCAACGAACTTCTCGAGGATTTCCCTCTGGTCTTCAGACCCATCTGGTGGTGTATCGGGATCGTCAAACGTTGGCTCGATGTCGATTCCAAACCCGCCTTGATTGCGAGCGATTGCATCGATGCACTGCGGTACGATGTTTGACTGGGATGCGCCGATGATTAGGGAAACGAGTCCCGGATCTGGCGGTTCAATGATTCCCTTGTCGTACCAAGCGGCAAACTGTTCTTCAACATCTTGCGCTTCTTGGACTTTTACGGTGTCTTTCCCGGCATCGGCATATGGATCGCTTGATTTGGAAGGATGGCTGTCCTTGCCGGTGTCGATGAAAAACTTGTTCGCAATTTTTTCAGACATTTACGATACCAATGTTAGCGGCGCATACCTTGTAGTCATTCAGCAGCACCTTATCATATGGAGTCACAGAATAGAGGATTCTGTGCGAAATGGGTTCTTCATCCAAGTCCCAAACTTGGTAGAACTTGTGATCCAAGATCACCGTCCCAATCAAATGGGTCAAATGGAACGGCTCGATCTTCAAGTTTTCAGGAACATACCCGGCACCATCGCAAACCCCGACGCTTTCAAAATCGCGTGACTCATTCGTCGGTGGTGGTGGATAGCTGTCTGCTGACGTTATCAGGAAGCGAGCTCTTGTGGAGCAGATTGTTTCGATGAGTCCAAGGACATCACTGTTTGAAAGATGCTGAAACACGTCCTTGCAAAAAACAATGTCTGCTTGCGGCAAGTCCGTTGGATTCCGTCCGATCACATGGAACTCGGTTTCGGGGCACTGCTCTTGGTTGTAAGCAATGGTTTCCGCATCGATGTCCACTCCGATGTATCTGGTGGGTCTAATGTCACAACTTTCCATCCAGCCACGCGCTCCACAGCCAAAATCCAGCAGTGTGTGTGCCGCAACAGCGCGAGCGAACAATGGGAGCCAGCATCTTAGTTCCATCGTTGTTTCATATGAGCTTCCCGGCCTAAGTTGCAGCCAGTTACCCAAGAAAGAGTTTTGTGTTTCGACATTATTCAGCATCATCGCCAGTCCTCACATCGACTTTGAAATCGCCAAGTTTGAATGTTTCTCGGAATTTGTGGGCAACTCCCTCTTTCCTCAAACGCTCTGCCTTCATCATTGCTGGGCGCAGCACGGACCACAAATGCCACAAGGCCATGACGGTATCCCCTCTACGCCCTTGTGGGAAGCGGTGCAATTCTTCTACGATTGCTTCCATCATTCGTCGTCCGTATTCATCTCCGCACCACATGATGACCTGCCCATTGGCAAATGGTCTTTGTAGTGCCGGGACCCCTTTGTAGAGATCGTTCACTTCCACGCCAGTTGTTCTTCCGACAACCGGGATACCCGTTTCTTCTCGGATCGTGTGAATATGAACGTGCCCCGCATGGTTGGCTTCAATTACCACCACATCGGGCTCAAGCAAAGCGGCATTTGCTGAGATCATCTCATCCATTTCGAGAGGGTTGAGCCCACGGTTGCGAATCAGATGGCATAAATGAAGGTTCCCGTGGATGTCAACGGCTCCAGTGATTCCAGCATTGAAAGACGTACGTTTCTTTTCTGCATGGCGCTTGTTGTCCACGAATGCCAAGTCCCATCCTTGGGCGACGACGATGAACTCACCGCCTTTTTCGACGGGAAGTAGTGGCATGATTGGCGTTTCCCTATCCGCACCTCGTCCCATTGCTGCACGGAGCCAGTGCATTGGGAACACGGTGGTGCTGTCGTCCATCGGTTCATTTTGATACTCGGTGGACCATGCGAGTGGCGGGATGCTCTTTTTTCTTCTGAGAAGGAGATGTTTGGGCCACTTTGCTGGAAATGCAACTTCACCGGCTTTTTGGTCGAGTGTGTCTTCGTCTGGCAACGCCTTGTACTTCCGGCGCACGTACCCTTGGAATTCACCAGCCGTATCAAGCAGTCGGGCCAAGACGGAATCGTAGTGGAGGATGGTGCCCCATGCGACCATCATGAACTCGCCCTCGATGCCGAGTCCGATCACTTCCTCAGAAATCTTTCTAGCTGCCTTGTTTCTCAATTCCGTGGTGGTGATTGTCTTCTTGTCGTCGATGTCATCCAGCAAAACCACATTGGGTCGGGATTCGCCCTCAACAAGGCCACGGAAAGCCGTATCCATGCCCGCGCACACTATTCGTGACCCGTCGGCTGTGATAAGATCATGGTCAGACCATTTGATCCCGCGACCATATGTTCTTAGGTCGCCGTAGTCTTCCGCAAGCTCTTGATTTCGTTCAAGTTCTACGCGGATTGCGCGAACACGATCCGCAGCCTGCCACTCGGTGGCACTGATGATCACGATGAATGGTCGTTGGTCGATCTGACGCTCGCCGTTTTCGTCGTCGTAGCCGAAGAGATCGAACTTCTTCCAGTTGCATAAAAGGTACAAAGGCCATGCGAACCCCAACAAAGTGCTTTTGCCGTGACCACGGGGGAGAGCGTACGCACCGTATCGATCAGCACCGGGAAAACGTACGGGATCGGGTTCTTCCCGATTCAAAAAACACGAAAGGTCAGCAACGACACGCTGGTGCATGGATGCCGGTTGACGGTTCACTTGTCGCGGTATGTAACGTCGGCACCAACGGAAAAAATCCTCGGTCGAAGCGATTTGTTCGAGTCGCGCAAGGTCGCGTTCCATGCCACGGAGAGATACGAAGAAATCACCGGAAAGACCGGATTTGCGCGACAGTTCAGCAGAGAGTTGGTTCATGCGACCGCGCAATGAAACGCCGGCTCGGCCCAACGACTCCCAAGATGGTTCCCAATCACCATCCAAAATGGCATGGCTCAATGGTGGGGTGGGGTCAGTCATCGGGTTGGGCATCCAAGTACAGTCCGATCATGTGATTCAACCCACCAAGACGTTCGAGGTGGTTGACTAGAGACCGAGCAACTTCGGTTGTCGAACGTTCGTCCCGGTATTCCGCATCTTCACCCCCAGAACCCGGTCCACCCCCTTCCAATTGCCATTTCAAACGCATCAACCGTTCCACATCTCCAACATTCGTCTTCGTATCGGCAACCGTCCACGGGACTTTTGCATCAAAACGTGCTGAACACTTGGGACACGATGCCTTAATGGAAGGAGACTTGCGGGTAGCCAGATCGCGAACTGAGCGAGCCAGCAATCCTTCTACTACCCGCAAGTCTGTTGGAGAGGTGTTCCCGTCACCAGTCTTTTGGGGGGGTGGGGGTGCTGGTGCGGATTCTCCAATGGAAGGGCCGATTGCAGGGGTGCTTTCGGTCTTGGGTGCCTTGGCCTCGGCCTTTTGCCGTTTGGCGGCTTCGGCAGATTTCGATAGCTGGGAGTCGTGCTCACGTAAACGCTCTTGCCAACCGAACATACGCGACCACTGACGAACGGTAACCTCATGCACACCGATTACCGGCGCAACCTTACGGGTGCTGCGGAGCTTCGTGTATAAGTCGAATGCGCGTCGGTGCCGTGGGGTTTCTTCTGCCATGACGCCAATCCTGCAACGCGGTAATGTTGCTGTCAAGAACTGGTAGCCTTACACCCTGCTGTAGCGTGCTAGCAATTTGTGGGTACCCAGGAGCGCATCATGCAAGTTCCGTGCAAGTTTCACCGAATTCCGAAAGTAATTTCGGTGTGGTGTAACCCGGAAAGAATCGTGCCAAAAAATGCGATCCGGTCACAGTGTATGCGGGCCGTTGCGGGATCAGACCGGCCGCGGATTGCCCCGGGCAGAGGTCGGCATTCAGAGCCGTGGGCACGGTCAGAGCGGGAGCGTGAACACCCCAGACCGGGGGCACGCGATCAAACCACAGGCCCCCCGATATGGTGCGCCGAATTATTTTCGATTACAGACCGGACCAGACAGAGCGCGGAGACCGGAGACCGAGCGGCCCCAGATGGGAGGTGGTCACAACCGAACCGAGCGGGAGATGTGGTGCGATCCCGCGTTACCATCCGGGGCCGACCGATCGCGAGTCCCGTTCGCACCGTCAACCGGCGAACCCCGACCCGATCGGCCGACCGTACCGACTGGTACAATCAGAGGATCCGGCGTAACCAAACCAAGAGATAAACGTACGCGTTGGCATAGTGATTGCATTGTTCAATTGGCATGCCATATACGGGCGAAACGGCCCCCGTTCGACGTGCAAATGCCGTGCCAATACCGTATCGGTACCGTATTCGGTTTATTTTCGGCCGATGTCGTTTTTTTTCCCCAACGATAACACGGGGTTGCGCCGTTTGTGGTTACGGTGCGACCGGTGCCGGTGTCCCCGGACCCGTTACGGGCCGCGGTTTCGAAAAAAAACCCCAACGATAACGCGGGGTTGCGGACCGTTAACACAAACACGAACAACGGCACCAAAAAACGCCAATGATATCATAGAGGTACAATAACGTTGTGAATAATGGTTCAATCGTGTACGTTTAACACATGCCCCCGTATCGACGGGGGACGGCCCCCGGCCGGACATTGACAATATGGACCCAATCACCGGTTATCCGGGGGTTGGAAACAATATCCGTTGTTCCAATCGTCGCCGGTTCCACAACCCCGGGAATTTCCCGGGATTGAAACGGCCCGATGATTCCCGGGGACGGGATGAAACGATAACGCCCGGGCAACCGGGATTGGATTTGGAACAATGTCAAAAACGAAAAACCGCAAAAATTCCCCCGTTGTTGAAACGACCGATACCGCGGCCCCCGTGGATTTGTCCACGTTGGATCCCGCAACGATCGGTGATATGACGGGCGAACAATTGGACGTGTTACGTGCCGCGTTGGCACCATTGGCGGCCGCAACCGGGATTGCATTGAAATCCCAACGTGCCGCGGAACGTGCGGCGCGAATGGCGCGACCGGGCAAACGGGAAATTATCACAACGTTGGCGTTCGGCGAAAACGGTGTGAACGTGGATTATGCGACGACGGCAATGGCCAACGCCGGATATGATGCGCGGGATTTGGACATCGATAAAATCGTATCCATGATCGATTCCGTTATCCGCGAATTTGCCGTCACGGCACGGGTTTTGACCGCGTCCGACACGGCCGATCGCACGTACGCGATTGAACGTACCGGCGACAAAAAATCCGGCACGTTGCACGCAACGGTTCGAATGGTTTCATGCACGCGTAACGTGGGCCGGAAATCATAACGGTCGGGATTGTGCGGATTGTCCCGGGGTTCACACCCCGGGATAATCGCCACGGGTAATAACCGTGGGTTTCCGGGGTTGCCCGGATCCGGCACCGGCAACAACAATGAACAACGGGTAAAACAATGGCATTGACCATATACGCAATTTCGATTTGTGCGGTTATCGCAATTTCCGCATTTGTGTAAACCACAACACCCCGGGGTTGACACCCCGGGGTTTTTCACGTTCCGGCCCCGTGCGATTGTCTCGATGACAATCGCCGGGATCGGACACTTACGCCATTTTTCGAAACCGAGTTATGGCATGGGGATTGCATGGTTCAAGAATTGTGCCAAATGCGAAAATAATTAGCACGGAACGGTTGTTCAGTGTTGAACATTTGATCACCGGTGAACAGTTGTTCAGTGGTGAACATTTGATCACCGGTGAACGGATGTCCGACATGCAAGCGTCGTGCCAGTCCGATTTTCGGATTTCTTCACGGAAATCTCGCGTGAGCACAGTCCAGCGACAGTGTTTATATATATAAGTAGGTAGTAGGCTCGATTTCGAGCCTGCCCCAGAAAACAAGAAGGAGTTCGCGATGTTAGAGAACAGAGACCAGTTGTGCCAGCTTGCTTTGATGGCAGGTACCAAAGCGTTGTTTCACGTCGGCCATGACGGCTATGCGATGTCGTTGCGTTATGCGCTTGCGCGTCGTCCCGGTGATTATCTCAACGCGGAGAAGCAAGCGTTTGCATCCGAAATTGCGCTTGCCCGTGGTGGTTGGTCCAAGGAGGCCACGATTTTGAAGAGCGTGGCACGAACGCTTCATGCGGCGCGGATCAACAGTGACGAGTTGTTGTTGTCGTGGGTCACGCTCGCGGTCCGAGCAGCAGCCGTTTTGTAAAAACCCGGACCCTTCAAAAACCAAGGGTGCCCAGTATCAGTGGGTATCCAGTCACGGTGGGTCCACAGCATGGGGGGGAATGGGTTTTCATAATCGAACAGATTGCCCGTTCCATATATCTACCACCCGTTCACATTTATGTGGATAGTACTGCGTGGATATGGTATTATTGTTGACATGGGGCACACCACGTTGGTTCCCCAGTTTTTGAATCGGGCCGCATCCAAAGGAGTTTCACAATGTACGAAATCCAGCAATTTCACACGAAGTTCGCCAACACCGAAAATTTCGCAGACCACGACCGGACGCAAGAGATATGGCGCACAAAAATTGGCTATTGGTCCACAGAGACAATCCGTGGACCAGAAACCAATGACGCGCCCATCGAAGTGTTTCGGTTTTCGACGCGAGTCATTACCGACACCAACACACCGGGTGCTTCCGTGGACGGTGGGTTCAGCGTTATGGCCGTTTGGAACGATGGAGAAGCGTGGGTCGTCACCGATCAAACGAACTTCCCACCCGACGAGTCGGGTCGTTGTGAGCCGGTCCATGTGGCGCGTTATTCGGACTTGGACGATGCGATGTTGGAAATCCAGCATTGGATATACGGGGCATTGCACGCGGCTATCTACGGGTCGGCCAACGGGCCGCTGACATTCAAACAGTACGTCGAACGCAACATGACCGAAGAGCTGCTCGCGGACGCTGGATTTTACCAAGAGCGATGGGGGATGGAATTGTGCGAAGAGGGCCGCGACGACGCACCGATAGAGCGTGCGATGTCGGAAATTTTCAAAAACACACAATGGTCCAAGTGAAACGATTCGACAAAATGGAGTCAGCAATGAAAACGCAAGCTTATTCGCGATTACCGGTTCCGTGCTCGCGGTTCCGACGCAACGCCCCTTCGGGGACCGTTGTTTCAGAAGACCATTGGGACATCAATCATTACAACACTGAATTGGGAACGTGGGTCGAAGCAATCGAGCCGGTCGATGTGGACGGCACCGAGCGGCTCGTTCACACCAATCGGTTGTGCTTCCGTGTGTGGTCGTTTGGTCCGGACTTCAGTTTGGACGGCGGTATCAGCAAATTCGTGGTGTGGGGATTCGACGAGCCCAAACCCCGGGATATGCTGTATTTGAAGTCCACCAAATGGTACGTGACGCAACAGGGTGGCGAATTTGCGCGGCATATAGCCGTGTATCCATCCCCGAACGGATGGGCTGACGCGATAACGGACATCCAAGATTGGATGATGTACACGTTGCAAGCAGCGCTCACCCCGAACACACCCCCGCTAAAGACAACCACCGACCCCGCGATGAAAAAAATCATCGACCGGGCCAACAAAGCCGCAAACCCCGATTTGAGAGAATTCATTTTTTCGCGGTGGGAGAATCGTGTGGACGCGGAATCGCCAGAGCCGCTCCGGTACAAGAGTCCTTTTTGCGGTTATCTGACACCGGAAGAGCGCGCCATGTTCCATGAATTGAGAAGCCCTTCATGGGGTATTCCGCAAGATCAATATTCGTTTCGTGATTCGGAAGAGCGCAACACGCCCGCAGCATCTTTGCACGGGTTTCGCGTTCGAGATGATTTTTGGCAAACAAACCGGAAGGACGAATTTTAACAACGACAACAGGAGGTGTCCCGTGAAGACGATTGAAATGGAATTTACAATCAGCGCAAAAACGTACGCGCTGTTTGCACACCATCGGAGAAATCGCGATAATCGCGATCATTGGTACGGTTTCGAGCGCACACCCGACAACGTGTTCGAGCAGTGCTTTGACCGCGAATGTGTTTGGCCGGCTGATGACATTACCTTCAAACGAATCGCACACAAAACCTACGGTGACGGCACGCCAATCAAGATGGGATGGTTTGCCAAAATTACAGTTCGGCACGTCACGTCACCGTACAGCCACCTTACCGGCGTGAAGCCCCGCACGGAACCGGATTTGGAAAGAATTTCTTTGATCCAACAAGCAATTTCGCCCCGCGACGACGATGAAGCGGAATCGATTTTCGCATTTGCGATGACTCGTGGCCCCGTTCGTCCGAGCGGGAAAACACGGAAAATTGACAATCTCAATTATTTGCAGAACTTGGTCACGGAAATTGCCACAGCGGGCCATGCGAGCAAATATGGGTTTGACGGTGCTTCCGCGTTGCGGGACGACGGGGATTTGGGACAACGGGTTTTGGAAGTAAAACGTCAAATGTACCGCTGCACCGAATGCAAGCGGGAAATGACGCCAGACGAATGCGGTGACGTTCCCCCCGAAGAGCTTGCGTGCGACAAGTGTGCGGGTATCGAGCCGGTTGCGTTGTGTTCATGCGGAAGTCCCGCTGATACCCACGCGGCAAGTCAAGAGGAGCGTATGCAATGCGCGGATTGCAATTACGCTACGCGGTGATTGTCGATTAGGCCCAATGCGTCGGCCCCCACAAGGGGGTCGGGTTCGACAAATTGAGCCGGTTTTTGGGAACCGGCAGGAGGTTTTTGCAATGACAGTTATCCGACGACGAGGCGTGGTCATCAAGCGCGATGGCAAGCCAATCGAAACCAAAGAGGCACGAGAGATCCGTGAAGCATCCAAAACGGAAGCGGAACTCGAGCCGAGTGTTCAGCAATTGAAGGAGCGTTTCAACCGTCAGTTCCAAGAGGTGACGGCATGAACACGCTTATTTTGTTGGCGGCGCTTTTGGGAAACACAATACCGCACTACGTCCCACCGGGGCATCATAGTGATGTTCCCGCCCATCAGCACAACCACGTTGACCGGATCGAGGGCGACTGGGCGGTTGTATTGGACGGGGAGCGGCAAGTCGACATTCCATTGCATTGGCTGCCATCGGGCATCCATGAGGGAGACATATTGTGCAGTGCATTCATCGTCCGATTGTTTTGAGTCCGCGTAACGTTAGCGAGCGCCATGTGTACAAGTGCTCGTGTTCCGTTTGCGATAAATTCTGGGTGTCCAAGCTCGTCACCGTGGACAACACTCCACGCGGCGATTTGGACCGAAAAACGGGGGATTGATACGGAATGGCTGCAACGCATTTGCCGAGCACGGCGTTTGTCCGTTTTTTACAATGGACGGGCAACGTGCCGACAAATGCGGAGCACGCCAAAGGTGGTTTACAATGGGTAAAAGAAAGAAACATTCGCAACGAGTGCCGAAGCAGTTGTCCGGTGTCGTTGCCTATGCGGAACGAAGAATTTCCGAGGGCAAATACCCGACAGAAGCCCAATTCATGGTGCTTCGGGCGTTGGCGTCAGATGGCAATGAACGGGCAACCAGTTTGCTTCGGGAATGTTTTTCCGGTGAGTCCAACGAACCAACGGAGACGCAATACGTCACAGCACCGCGGTATTTCGTCAATTGGCCGCTGTTGACACCGTTGTTAATTCCACTCGCGTTCGCAGTTGGTTGCGGCATTTTGTTGCAATCATTCTGGGCCGCGATATTCGCTTTCGCATTCGCAACGAAAGACCTCATCAACGTGTACGCAGCCATCGCAACGGAAGCGCAACAACAAACAACCGATGATGACTAAAACCGGCACAAGCATTTTGCGTTGCTCGCGATTTCGCGTTCAACCGAATACCATTCGACGCAAAACAACGAACAATGCGAGCAACGGTCAATTTGAAACGCTGCTCATGTAAATGAACGCCCTTCGCGGGCACAACCGGAGGTGAATGGAAAATGGAGCGACCCAACATGGAGTTGACTGGTGCGGTGAAAGCCGTGTCCCGAACGGCATCGAAGATATTAAGGGCATACAGCAAATCGCAAACGAGGCCCCAGAAATCCCCAACCGCGGTGGACTTGATCATCGATTTGGTGACCGACCTTTTCCATTTGTGCGACTCGGAAAATGTCAGCGTTCAATTTGTGATTGATAGAGCGCATTCGAATTGGACAAGCGAAAGAAACGCCCGTCGATAGCCAATTTCGTACGCTACGTTTCGTAGCGTACCATGTTGGACTCAGCCAAGTCAAGATCCAAAAAATCAACGACGACCACGGCTTTCGGGGAATGGGGTACCGCAGACGCCGTTGACCCACCAACCGCCAAACTGCAGCGAATGATGTCGTCCAGTTATACCTCCGATTTGTAAAATTGTCTCGCCTCCGTGCCAATCTCGCCTGCGTGCCAAGATTCATCCTCGATACGGTATAGATACCCCACCGATAGCGACCGCGGGCGGAACAGAACAGTACAGTACAGAATTGATTTACAGCAGGTGTTGCAAGATTGGGACTCCAACCAGCCTTTTCGAATTACACTCGAGCAAGCTTCACCAAACAGCGCTCAGCGAAGAAAGAGGTCGAGCCACAAATAAGAGGACGGCGGCCCAGATTTCATTCATTTCTTTCAGCAGCCGTTAAGTTTAGCAATTGAGTAGGCTGACTCGCGAAACTGGACTTGAATTCGAAACTTTGGAAAAGACCTCAAAGCGTAGCTCCGTAGTTAAAGCTTCGTTGAGGCTTAAACGGATCAGACCACTACGTGTGAGTCTTTAACAACCATTGCTGAATAAAGAATTCATGCTTTCAGATCCAAAAAGTTTCCTCATCCCCGCTAACATGATTGCCAAAATGACCTGAGTGCCGCACACAGCAACATCCATTATCTGCGACCGAAGCACATCGAACGTCGTACAAACCCATCTCATGGAGAAGGAATAGTAGGAATTTGGTTGGGAATGAACGGCACAAAACAGCTAATTCCTTGCTGGAGACCCTCTGGAGTCTTTTTACCAGAAACCCGGCGTTTTCAAAACCCTACCCCACCCAGTCTACAACCGCGATTCCATGAGGAAAAACCGGTCTTTAAAGCACTGTCCAAGCAACGGCGTCGGGTGCAACGCGCCCACCCGGTCGCACCAATGGACAAAAACGCGACCCTCATGCAATTGCTTTGCGTCACGACGATTTTGTTTTTTTTCACATAAACGTTGTTTTATGGTTGCATTATCTATCCACCCGTGCGAACATATCGGGGTGTCGGCAATCCCGGCATGGCGACAAAGAACAAGGGCAGTGAAAACAAGGAGGTGTTTCATGCCAGAGTCCAATGCCAGCAAGAGTGAACACCCAGCGGTTGTCGATACGCAAAGTCAACTTGACGCGCTCATCGGAGACGTTAAGGACTTAGTGATCCTCGGTCACCTCGTTGGGTACAACCTTCGCGGTATTGAGCCAACCGCCGCTCGTTTTGAAGAAGAGTTGACCACCCATTGTCCTCATTTCGAATCTGCCATACCGAAAGCTCCAAGCAAGCTGACGTGGGCAGAACGAAGTGTGAGCGAGGCAGTCAACGCACTTCCGAAATCGCAGCGTCTTCGGCTCGAAGTTGCGGACAAAACATCGCTTTACACGATGTACTCGTTGCATGAGTACGACCGGGAAAATGACGCCCATAGCAGGGTTGGCAGACTCTTGGTTTCCATCATCAACGGGAGAGCATGCATCAACATGGACCCAACTTCGAACGAAACAACGTCCACAGGTGACGAAGTGTCGTTTTTGGAGCGCGTACGTTTTGTGTTTTCACACGCCAAGGAACTGATTGACCGCAGGACCGCAGAAGACACGTTCGCGACTCAAACGGTTGGAACATTCATCAAGAATGAGCTTATCGCGCTCGGGTCGATTCCGGTCCAGCGGGGTCAACGGTTCGTCAGGATGGGCGGTGGTCCCGGTTTGATTGCACTCCGAAGCGCAATTGCCGCACTCGGTGGTCGAATAAACCTCATTCCAATCGTTGACACAAAAGCGATGCGCGAATGGGTTGCCGAGTCGGCAGAAGAGGACATCGCGACAAAGTTGCGAAAGCTCAAAGAGGAGGTCGAAGAGTGGGTAGATGCCCCGCGTGATTCCACACTACAGAAAAGGATTACCCGCGCAGAGGAACTGATGAATCAGTCCAAAATGTGGGCAACCGTTCTTGGTGTCGAACAAAAAAACATGGTAAACGCTACGCAGCGTGTCATGGATGAGTTGGGCAAGGTTTTGAAGAATGAACAACCGATAGATGTTGTTCAGCGAAACCTCGCGTCGGCACCGTTTTAGATACAGCGTTGTTCGCGCTGTTGTCGGTAGGGGTGGGGCTGTTTTGTTGTGTTATTTTTAATACTTTTGCCGCTTCAGAGCAGTCCCATCCCGTTTTTGGAGGTTCAATGTTCATTTTGTCTTCGAACAAAGACAGGCACGTTGGGTGGATGAAAAATCCATTGCGTTGGAAGTTCAAATTCAACGGGATCGCGTGTTGCCCACTCAAGAAAGTTTCGGAAGGTGGTCTGGAACTCCCAGTCACCGCTGTTTTGGTTTCCAATTTCATGAAAACGCAAGGTGGCGGCTTCAAGCTAGGCATTTTGGAAGGAGCAAACATTTACGGAACGCTGGACTCGCATGAAGCGGTTTCAGCGTTGTCGAGACCGGTTACTGCAGACAAACTTTTCGATGAGGGCTGGCGAGTTGATTGACCCATCGGAATTTGAAGTGCAACAAGGAGGAGTCCATGACGGACGCAACAATTGTCAGTATCGACGGAACCGAGCAAAGCGAACAACCAGAAGATTGCCAAGTTGAAGTGATCGAATTCATAAATGAGTTCGACAAGCACTTCGTGGACCGGCGCAGTGAAATTGTCGCAATAATGGCGGCATTTCTGGCAAAAGAGCACGTTTTCATCCTCGGCCCACCGGGCACTGCAAAGTCAATGCTTGCGAGGGCAATCGCGAAGGCACTCGGGAAAACGTATTTCGAGTACCTCGTATCCAAAACAACGCTGCCAGATGAAGTGCTTGGTCCGTACAGCGTCACCAAGCTGATGAACGACGAGTTTTATCGCAAAACGGAAGGGTACCTTCCAACGTGCGAGGTCGTTCTTTTGGATGAAGTGTGGAAGTGCAATCACGCATTGTTGAATACGCTCCTATGTGTGGTCAACGAACGCAAGTTTCACAACGGGTTGGTTGTCGAGGACGTTCCGCTGGAAACGATGATCACTGCATCGAACGAACTCCCAGAAGACGACACGTTGAATGCCATTTACGACAGGTTCATGGTTCGACTCAACGTGAAGTGGGCTGGAGATCCGGCTGACAGAAAACGAATCGTGTTCGGACCAGCACCCAATCCACAATGCACGCTTTCATCGAAATCACTCGAAGAGCTTCGGTCGAAAGTCGCCGCGTTCCTTGAAAACGACAACGATGAATTTGAAGACGCGCTGATTGAAATTAGCGAGGCGCTGAAGAACGAAGGTTTGGAGTACAGCGATAGGCGTTGGAGACAAACCGTACCAATTCTGGCGGCGCATTCGGTCTTGTCCGGGTACGGCAAACTGGAAGTTGAATCGTTCGAAATTTTGGCAGACCTCCTTTGGGGAAAACCAGAAGACAAGCCAACCATCGTCCGTGTAGTCAGCAAAATCGCCAATCCGGTCTTGAACGAAGTGCAGGAGTTGTATGACGCCGCGAAGGAACTGGTTTCACAGCTTCCAAACCCGAAAGAGAGTCGCGCTGAATTTTTGGATGGTGGGTCCACCATATTGGAGCAACTAGAGAACATCGGAAAGCAAGCATCGGTGATTTCGTCACGGCAAGACCGGGTATCGGGTTCGGTTGACACGCTGATTGGCGGCATTCGCCAAATGTGGACTGATTTGCAAGAACGGCTGAACCACGAGATTTTTCGTGGTCGCGGATTGGATTGAGGTGGTTCAATGAGTGAATCAACAAACGAAAGAACAATCAATCTCAGGCCGTCCAATACCGATGACGAATGGTTGCTTGCTGACACGGAAGACCAAGTTCATCGGGCGTTGAAATGGTCCCGCTATCAGTACAAAAACCTCATCAAGTCGGGTCTTGCAATGCCGGTTCCGTATGAGGAAGAACAAGAGCGACTCCCGGGGTTGGAGGCGTTTTACCGTGAGTTGTTTCAACGGTTGTATTCATCTGACAACCCATTGGAAAACCCGGAGCTTCCAAAGCAATCGCATTGGGCACGGGTGGCGCATGATGCGGCGCAATCGGTCCGACAATGGGAGCCGCTGATAAGCCGGACACGCGGGGATAAGGTCTTCGCGGGAATGGCGGCGTCGGTCATTGCGGAACAAGTGCTACGCAACATACCAGCACCAAACGACAACATGGATCTCGGCAAAGCTGCTGACGAAATTGACGACGCAAAAGATGCGCTGTCCGAATACAGCGGGAACGACCCGGGTGAACTTGAACAATTGGAAACTGGAGTCCGGTGCGCCATGCACAAAGCCGACCGGATAGATAAGGAATTGGACGAATTCAATGCTTCAATAGATGAATCGGCTTTGAGAACAGCGATTCGTTCTGCTGCGAATGATGCAGAAGAGAAAATCGACGAAGAGCAGAAGTTGGCCGAAGTGATGGGATGGGGAGACTCATCCGGTCAAATCACAAAAGTATCTGCTCAAGAAAGAATCGCCCTCGCAAAGCGCGTCATGGACGATCACAAGTTTGCTGAAATAATGAATCTTGCAGGTCGTTTCATTCGAATCGATGGAACCAAACGCGCTACCAAGGCCCGCGCAAGTACAGCGGAAATCGATGACGTGGAACTTGGTGCCGAGTTCCGTCGGCTTTTGCCGCACCAGTACGCATGGGCGAACAAAAAAGAACTCAAAGCGTTGTTCATGTCGAAGTACGTTGAAAAACAGCTTTTGCAATGGTCGCTGAAAGACAGAGAAACGCTTGGGAAGGGACCAATCATTGCGTGCGTGGACGTATCTGGTTCGATGGATGGTCACAGGGAAATTTGGTCGAAAGCAATGGCGTTTGCGCTCATGCACAAAGCGGTTTCACAGAACCGTCCGTTTGCAGCCGTGTTGTTCGATGGAGAAGTTCAACTGACACGCTTCGTCGTGAAGGGCGACAGCCAACAAGCCAAAATGAATTCGATGCTGGATATTGTCCGCACGTTTTCAGGCGGGGGAACTTCGTGGGAAAGACCATTGATCAGTTCGATGGAAATTTTGTCGCGAGGGCAATACAGCGACCGTGAACAAGAAACAACCGACCGACCAAACGAATTCAAACGAGCAGATATCATATTCATAACGGATGGAGAGTGTGACATTGACGAAGATTGCGAAACACTTTGGCGTCAATTTAGGGAACAGCATGAAGTGACGTGCTACGGGGTTTTGATTGGTGCGTCGAGCGGGTGGGAACAAACCATCGATAAGTTGGCAGACAAAACTTGGAAAGGAACCTTGAACAACGATTCAGGCGCACTGGATCTGGTTTTGGGTGAATAGGAGGAAGTATGCAAGACAATTTTGACGTAGATCACGACCGAAAGCATGAAAGTGCGGCTTCGGTAATGACTGACAATTTGATGGCGACCTTGAGCGAAAGAATCAGTTTGTCGTTGACGCTTAGGAATCAGTCCCTTCGCGGGTTTTGCGCCGAAAACGGGCTATCCACGAGCGGGATGTCGAGGATTATGAATCAAAGCGAAAACATCACGGTCAAGACACTGTGTACCATCGCGGCGGCTTTCGGCATGGATGGGCCGTTCAAGCTCATAAACCCAAGCATTGCGCTTGAGGAGTTGAGGCCAACGTCCGCTGTAAAGTCCACTAACGATTGCCGGATTTGCGGTGGTTCTGGTTGGACAGACGGTTCCGCAGAGATTCGCGGGGAACGTGATCCAGCACAAGCTCACAATACAACGTGCGTTGGTTGCGATGGAACTGGAACCGAAGCGGGGTCATCAAGTGAGTGACCACCAATTCAAAATACTGTCAAACAGCACAATGGTATCGTTTTGCGAATGCCCACGGAAGTATTACTACTCCCGTGTCCGACGGCTTCGACCCAAGGCCCCGAAAATGCCGTTGGTGTTTGGCACGCTGGTCCACTCATGTTTGGAAGAGTTTTACAAAGGCAACTTCATACACGAAGGACTCATCACTGAGTGGGAAGAAGGGATGTCCAAAAAGTTGTCCGAATGCGAGCAAGAGGGTTTGCAAGACCAAGTGTCATTTGACGAAGAAGCCATCGAAAAAGCATCTGAACTCGCAAGAAGCATGATGTCTCGATACATAGACAAGTATCAAGGGGACATGGGGGACTGGGTGATTCTTGGAACGGAAGTTGTGTTCGACATCCCGCTTTCAAACACCCTTGCCCCGGGGTGGAGGTTGACTGGGGCAATCGATTTGCTTGTGTACGAGCCATCATCGAACAGGATCATTGTCATTGACCACAAAACAACTGCCGCGTATTCGCCGCAAGCGGCCAAGCGCACTTACGAAATGTCCCCTCAATCGTGGGCGTACCTGTACGCCATTCGGACTGCCATGTATTCCGACAGCGACGACATTTCAATATCTGTTGACCGGAACAAATTGGCAGAGTTCAAAGACAAAGCTCCCCAAATTGGATTTTTGTACAACTTCCTTCGGAAAAAGATCCCATCGGTTCCCAAGGTTTTGAAAAACGGAACCATTTCCAAAGCGTCGTGCGATACGACGTACAAGGTTTTCACGAATGCGTTGCGCGATGCAAACCAAGTGTTCACTGATTACGAAGACCAGCTTGCGATGTTGTCGAAGAAAGGCGATGCGTTTTTGTTCCGCGTGGATACTCAACCGCAAAGTTCCGTCATCGAACAATGGTTGAGTGATGCCGTTGCGGTGACCAAAGAAATCGATGCCGGTCACGAAGCAAACGCTTGGCGTCGAAGCACGAATCAATGCAATCCGTTGGGGCGCAGGTGCGAATTTCTGGACATTTGCGTAGATCCATACGGGGGCATAGATGATGAAGAGAGAATCCAATTGATGTTCAATGAAATCGGAGGGGAAGGTCCCGTTGAAATTCAGCAGGAATCAACTTCCGGTATTGCGCCAGCACCGTTTTAGGAGATCATGTGGCAGCTTTAGCTGGACTAGAGAAACGAATTTTTGACATTGATATGAAACAACAAAAAATACACTTGCAGCTCTCGCTCGGTCAGGCAGTTGCCCTGTCCAATGTAATCACACACGCACTTGCTGAATCAGCGACTAAAATCACTCCATTGGGAGCGAGAAACAAGCGACCTGATTCGGGACTTTTAGAGGAAGTCCATTCGGACCTGAGGCTTGCGCTGGTCAATACAGCGGACTATGCGCTTGGCGAACAAACCATCGCTGAGCTAGACGAAGAGGAGGTGTAACGTGGCAATCATGCAAGGGCCGGTTGTAGACCGCTTGCCGGGAGAGACGGACGACGTGTTCAAAGCAAGACAAATTGCAAACAGCCCAAGGGGAAACTTTCTCATTGGGAAGGCAATTTACAATTATTTGAAAATGCTGGCTGAATTGCCGGCTGAACGGATGCCGATCAGCGACATAGCTGACTTGGAACTCCTCATGTCGGCACTGTTCCCGTTGGGTGCCGTGGCGGGCTTGTTGGACGACCCAGCCAACAAGGACGCGGAGAACCTCAAAAACGTTCTGGATATGCTAGTCGATGGGTTGGACGACGAAGAGAAGGAAAAAATGGCAGAAGAGATATCCCAGTCGGTTGGGATGAAACTGAGCTTGGTTGGCGATGGAGATGTTGGGGTTCCGCTTATTCCCGAAACGGATGAAAGCGAAACGGATGAAAGCGAAACTGAAACGAACTAACGGCACTAGGAGGTGTTGACGTGAGTAACTATCTTGAATTTGTCAGCGCAGGCAACCACGAAGGTTCAACAAAGAGAAATTTCGTTTTGTTTGGTCACAGTGGTGTTGGCAAAACAACTTCCGTTTCAAAAATCACAAACGTTGCCGTTGTTCTGAGCGAACGGCACCACATTTCAACTGTGAAGGCGTCGAATCCAGAGGCAATTCTTTTCCCAGTCACAACGTGGGACGAGTTGCGTCAGGTGTATTTGACAATCAGAGACAAAGCGATCGAAAACGGCATTCGCGCAGTCGCATTGGACAGTGCGACCGATGTGATGTCTATGGCGAAACGACAAGTTCTTTCAACAAGCAAGAACGTTACGCCATCGATTTCCGAGTGGGGCCGAATAATCGATATGTCATTTGACCTGTTTCGCGCATTCAGGGATTTGCCAGTCAGTGTTGTTTATGTTTGTCTCGCAGAGGAAACGCAAGATTCTGATGGGGAGTCCATGCGTACCTTGGTTCGGCCACAGATGGTTGGGCGCAAGTCAGTTGGCAAGTTGATGGGCATGGTTCACGCTTGCGGGTATGCTTTTAAAACCGGGTCTGGCGGCGAAATTGAGTACAAAGTTTGTTGGGACAAAAGTGACGACAGGGTGATAGTCAAGGCCCACGAGGGTTTGCCGCCAATAATGATGCTGGACATGAACGAAGCATTGAAACTCGCAACGGAGTCTGAGCGCAAAGCAGACGAAACCCAAGTGAAGAAAAAGAAAGCTCCCAAGAAAAAGAAAGTCGAGGCCGAAGAGGCCAACAGCGAATCAGAATTGGAACTCGAGTAATCAAACTCGTCCGCGAATGAGCGTGGACTCGTGTTTGTTTTTTAAGGCGTACGTTTTGCAACAAGGAGGAGAATCATGTCGCAAATTTTTGACCCTCAAGGGCACAGCCAAATACCGGATGTGCTCCCAACGGGCAGATACGTTGTCACGGTAGCTGACGTTACCAAGAAAGGGCCGTCGAAAAACGGCAATTACTACTACTCACTTCGGTTGAGTGTCCCGAACAAAGGGCTTTCGGTTTTCCACAGACTGACCGTGGTTGAGTCCGCGTATGGAATGTGGGGAGAGTTTTGCTCGGCGTGTTCCCATTCCGAGAAGTTCGATCTGGATTCCGAAGAAGCGGTCACCGGGGCATTCATGGGGAAGTCGCTTGCGGTGCAAGTTAGCCAAACGGAGTTTCGAGGGGAACCAAGAAACGAAGTCCGAAAATGTTACCGGCTCACGAATTCAGAAGTCGATGGACTGGCACTTGGAGCGGCAAACGCAAATAGCGGTGGCAATTCGGGTGCCGGTGCAGCATCTCCGTCGGCTCCGGTTTCCGGGGTCCAACCGGGCATCGTACCACCCGACGACGACGACATTCCGTTCTAGTGAAGCAATGAACGGTGCTCAATGCGTGGGGTTGTGGCGGGTGTTGTCCCGCCAACGCCCTGCGATTGGAGAAAATGGCAATGCCGAACAAGACATCGAAACAAAGCAAGCGTCACATGAAAAAAGAGAACCCAACTTGGACGCAATTCAAACAAGTCGATGTGCCGAAAAAGATAAAAGAACTTTCCGGCGAAGATGAAGTGTGGGTAAACAGCCGCTATCAGGTTGGAGTTCGTTATTGCGTTCCTGTCGATTCGCGAAGAAATCCTCCTTTGGCGCACTTATCGATAAAGCGGCTCGACAAAAAAGCAATAAAAGGGTACTGGAGAGACTTCCAGAGAATCAAAAACGAGCTTTGCGGGACGGCGTGTGAAGCGGTGCAACTTTTCCCATGTGAGAAGCGGCTTGTGGACACGGCAAATCAGTATCACCTGTTTTGTTTACCTCCCGGCGTAATTGTTCCGTTTGGATATCCAGAGCGCTTGGTGAGTACGGATGAAGGCACACAAGAGCTTCTAGATAAAGTGGACAAAGAAACAAAGGAATTGTCTTCTTCGTTCACGGGCGCAAGGCAGCTTGAGTTTGAAGCTCATCACAACGCAGAGGGGTGTAGCGAGTTTGGTGTCTTGAAGTGGCAGGAGTTGGTGAAACACTGCAGTGATTTGGCCGATGAAGCAGACAGTAAAGAGGGTTCCAATGGCGAAACGTCTGTGGAATGACGAATATTGGTCGGACCCCGACAGACTTGGTTTGTCGTTCGACGCGATGGGTCTTTATTTTTACCTGTGTTGCAACACGCACACGCAAGCATCTGGCGTCTACCGGCTTCATTTGGACGTTGCGTGCTTTGAGTCGCGAATGGACGCGAAACGTCTTCTCGTGGGCATGGTGGAACTGGAGCAGCGTGATCTCATCGTCTACGACGGTGACGAACACCTCATGTGGGTGAAAACGTTCTTCAAAGAACAGCAAGGTTCGTGGAAATTCACTTTGGCGGCAGTCCGGCAAGTCATAACGCTGGAAAGTGATGGTTTCAAAAACGGTTGGTTTGCACACAACAAAAAGCTGCTTTCGAAACCAGACGTAGCAAAGCGCGTTCAAGAGGAGTGCGAAACATACGGGTTGGAGCTTGGAAAACTTTTGGAAGCTAAAATCTCAGAAATTCCAGTATCGCACTTGTTCACTCCAAACGCGAAACCAGCCGAAAAGCCAACCCCTGAACGAAAGCCGAGGAAAAAGCAACCACCAGTGAACGATGGTCAAGCAGATAGCTTGATAAGCGAATGGAGTAGGCTGTTTCGTTCGGGCAAGTCCAGAGTCACGCCAAAGAGGATTTCCAAAGCCAGAGCTCGCTTGAAAAACTGGTCACTCGAGCAACTACGTGAGTGTTTGACCGGGTATCACAGCGACAAATGGTGGCGAGACAACGCAAACGCAAACGAGTTTTTAACCATGTTTGCATCTGACGAGCGGGTTGAAGCTGGAATAATGAAATCACAAACAACAACTGCATCCGTCACAACCGAAACCGATGAACTGTTTTCGCAAGCTGAAAAAGAAATGACAGAGCATTCCATTTCATTGGACGATGCGCCTTTTTGATGAGGAGAAACCGAATGTCGCAGTCCGACATAACCACATACGCCCACCAGAAAGGTTGGGCTCTCAAGGCCACAGAAAACAACACCAACGGTCTTGAGTTGATATTCGACTGCCCTTTTTGCGGGCAGAAGTACGGCAAGTCAAAAAGTGGTGGAAAAAAACGACCGCTCTATATCAATGCGGATAGTGGAGTGTTCCACACATGGTGTTGCAACAAAAACGGAAACATGGTCACGCTGAGACGCGAGTTGGGCGATTTGCCAGCACCCGTTTACAGCCAGTCCATAAAAGACATCTCGGCGCGTCACAAGACAACCGCGTCGAAATCAGAACACGGCTTATCCGATAACATAAAAGCAAAGTTTTCCGCTTACGTTGCCGAAGCCACAAAGGTCTTATTCGGATACCCGGACAATCCAGCGATGCACTACTTGGCTTCGCGTGGTTTTACCAAAGACGCCTTGGATGTGTTTGAAATCGGGTCTGCAATGGAACAAGGGCGGGAGTACGTTGTTTTGCCATCGTTCAAAGATGGTTCCCCTGCACTGGTTAAGCTACGACGTGTCGGAAGCGGACCTTTTGAAGATGGTCCGAAGTGGAAACGGCTAAAAGGCGGTAAGACAGAGTTGTTTGGGCTCGACCAAGCAATGAAAGAAGGGGACTACCGGAAGGTATTCATAACCGAAGCGGAACTCGACGCGGTTGCACTCCACCAATATGGGTTCGAGCCATGTATTTCCGTTACCGCTGGAGCGGGTTCTTGGCCCGACTCATGGTTGGAGGACCTTTCGATATTTGACGAAATAATCTTCGTTTACGACAACGACGATGCTGGAATAAAAGGTGCCGCTCTTGCGGCAGAGAAGCTCGGTCATTACCGATGCAGCATAGTAACACTACCGGAAAAAGATGCTTCAGCGTGTTTGGAGCACAAGATTCCAAAAGAGATCATTCAACAATGTATCGGCAAAGCAGTCCCTTGCGCGGGGGATGTGGTTCGGATGGGGGATTTCGCAGATGAAGCGCGCGACGTATTGGACCCAAAAAATTCCGGCACGAAAACGCAGTGGGAGCCCTTGAATCAATTGCTCGGTGGTGGATTGCGCGGTGGTGAGGTTTGGATTTTCACGGGGGACACTGGGACTGGAAAGACAACGTTTTTGACGGACTTGGTAAGGAATTTGGTTGTCACGGGGAATCCCACTTTATTCGTTCCACCGGAAATGCAACCTCGGCAAATAGCCCAGAAACTAATTTCTATGATTGGAAAGCGTCGAGCCAGAGACATGGAAGAGTCTGAGTTCGATTACAGCGCAGAGGTTTTGAAATCAATGAACTTGTTCACGTTCCGACAATCGGGGCGAATGGATAGATCGGAGCTTTCGATACGTGTTGAGTATGCCGTCAGGCGGTTGGGAGTCAGGCACGTTGTTTTGGACCACTTGGACTACTTCGTAAGGGCAAGAGACGACTATGCTGATCAAGACGAAGCCATTCAGGAAATCGTGGATATGTCCCACAAGCTGGATATTTGGATAGGGCTCGTATGTCACCCTAAAAAGATGCCCAAAAACCCGAAAACGGGTGAGCCAATGCTCATCGAACTGGACGACATTCGCGGGTCTTCAGGCATCAAGCAATACGCCGATGGGGTCATTAGATGCCATAGAAAAAGAACACACGTTCGAACCGATAAAGATGATGACTTGAACAGAATGCTTTTAACGACATTGAAAGTCAGGAGTGATTACGGTGAAGAAGGAAACATCGTGCTCCATTTCGACAAAGAGTCGCTGAGGTATTCGGTGAATCCATTCACCCCAGACAATCAAGCAGGGATATACGATGACTAAGCGAGTTACAGCATTGAATTGTATGACGTGTGGGAATGGGAATGACTTCAACGCGAAGCCGTGGCGAACGGGCTATCTGAGACTTGAGTGTGGAGAGTGTGGTGCTTTTGCAAACGTCAAAAATGTGGCGATCATGCCTTTGGATATTGACATCGATGGAGATGAAATCGAAAAAGCGCGTCTAAATGCAATTGAACCTCAACACGATGCCGCGCCCCCATCTGAAAGCAAATCTGACGCCGACTGGCTGTGGTTGCGTTTCAGGATAACCAAGGAACAGCGGGAAGTTGTTCGGAACGCCTTACAGGTTGTTCGCTCAATGCTCCTTGAATATGACGACCAACATGAAAAGGTCAAAAAACGAACATGGCACGGCGTCTGTCTGGAATACATCTGTGCAGACTTCATGTCGTCGTACGGGTACTTCGCGGCTGAAGAACCCGGTAGTGAAGCAAAGGTAGACAATTCTTTATCGGAGGTGTTTGAAGATGACTGAAACAGTTGGTCGTTTGGATTTGGTTCTTGTTAGGGGTTTGCCCGGGTCTGGCAAAACAACATTCGCAAAGCAGCTAATGCATGGGTTCGCTGATCTCATTGGCAGCCCAACAAGCGCTAGAGTATTTGCTGCTGACGATTTTTTCATGGTGGATGATCAATACATCTTTGCCCCGGACAAGCTGCCTGAAGCGCATATCTGGTGCCAAACCAATGCCGCGCACGCGCTGAATCATGGTCAGTCGGCAGCCGTTGCAAACACATTCAGCGAAAGATGGGAGCTTGAGCCGTATTTTAAGATTGCTAGCGAGTACTGCGCCCGGGTTTTCGTTGTTGATTTGTTTGATTCCGGTCTGTCGGACGAGGATTTAGCCATGAGGACCGTACGAACAGGCCACCGAGTGCCTCTTGTTTCAATCAAGATAATGAGAAGCCGATGGGAACACGATTGGAAAATCGGAAACCCGAAGGCCCCGTGGGATCGAGCGGAAGCGCAAGCGAAGGAGTGATGATGGATTGGTGGAAATTTTCAGAATTC
>Ga0208449_1000161_pt1 | contig 62376 bp, 45 predicted proteins | sample MalvireepMed_s17_FD_184247 | JGI IMG/M metagenome (GOLD analysis project Ga0208449, IMG submission 184247) | Marine viral communities from the Global Malaspina Expedition - Malaspina viral metaG DeepMed_s17 (SPAdes) (version 2) | ecosystem: Environmental > Aquatic > Marine > Oceanic | place...
GTTGATGAACGAGGAGATATGCATCATGTTTTTGTTTATGATACTCAAACAAAAGAAGCGATTGACTGCCGTGGTAGGATGCCATTGGAAAACCTGCTTGATAATAATATAAGTGGTGAAAGAAACACCTATCGTAAAACATCTCCAGAAGAAGTAAAAAAGATATTTGGTACATACAGCGATGAGGAATATAAGTATGCAGAAGAAAAGGCACAAGAATTAATATGAAACTATTACTTGAAAACTGGCGAGAGTATTTATTGAGAGAGGAAATTGAATCTCGTAGTTTCGATAACTGGGGCGATTGGGTTACCGTGGCCCATTTAGAAAATATCATTAAAATGAGTCGCAAGGGGGAAGAACCATCCGAAGCCAAAAAATGGCTCGCTGGGGAAATGGGGTTTGAATTTATTAAGTCTCTACCGACGGTACTCGGTTTCCCCATAGGGATGGCAGTTACTGCCGGTGGTGTTTTGAAGGATACTTTCAAGAAATTTGGAAGAAAACCAGAAGGCGCCGAAGGGGCCAAAGAATTCCCCATTTTAGATAAGTTAGATGTTGATCCTTTTTTAATGAGGACCATTGATAATGATATTATGAACGAAATGGATGAAGAATATCAACGTTATCTAGAATCACTCCCAGGTGATACTTTAATAAAAGACATTATGGATGTAAACGACTATATTAGAGGAATTGTTGCAACAGATACATATAATCACGTTGTCATAAGGGATGAAAGCGAATGAAACTCCTACTTGAAAATTGGCGGAAGTATTTGAATGAGAATGAAAGCCCGCCAGTTATTGGTCATTTAGTTGGACAAGCTGGTTCTGGAAAAACTTATTTTATTAATAATACTCTACTTAAAAAATATCCAGAGATTATCGCAAAAGATTTAGATGATTTTGATGACGAAGCAGATGCAGTAGTGGCTGGTGGCAAAGGCGATAAATCTTGGAGAAGGGACCTTTCTAACATAGATCAAGAGTTGGCTAGAAAACACTTCGATGAAGTGCAAAGTTTGGTGAACCAATTTATATCAGAAAATAGCGATAAAAAGATATTCCTAGTGGGGATGAGTGTTTTTCCGTGGGTTCAAGGAAATAACGAACTTGATATTGGTAATCCAGAACTTAAAGTTTATTTAAATATTGATCCTAAAGTATCTGCAAAAAGAAGGATCGACAGAGATGTAAAAAAAGGATTATATGGCGATCAAAAACCAACACAAGAAGAGTGGGAAGGTGAGCTAAAATGGGCAGCCGAAGAAAAAGCGCAATTATTAAGCGCAGGATACGAACCTGCAAGCCCGGAAGAAATTGTGAAAGCAGCTGATGGCGTAATGCAAGGAGAACAAAATGAAACTCCTTCTTGAAAATTGGCGAGAGTATTTAGCTGAAGGCGAAGGGATGAAAATTCCCGAAGATCTTCCTGATGATGTTTATGTTGGTATTAAGAAAGATGTCAATGACGTAATATTTTATTATTCTTATAGTGATGGTGAAGAAATAGATCCATATGCCGAACTTCAAGGTATGATTAGCATATCGCCTGCAGGGGGAGAATTGACAAGAGGGCGAAAGGAAGGACCCTGCGATGGGGCATGGGTTGTTATGCAGGCAGAGGCGAGCAAAGGCTGGGGACCTCTCTTGTATGATGTTGCGATTGAGTGGGCGACGATAAATGGTGGACAAGGATTAACGCCGGATCGTACTAGTGTGTCTAAACCGGCGCGCACCGTTTGGGATTTCTATCTAAAAAAGAGAAGCGATGTTAACAATAATCAGCTTGATAACTTAAAAAATAAGTTAACGCGTATAAAACAAGATAATTGTAATCAAGACGCTGCGGGAGATGAGTGGCAAAGCTCTTCTCTAAGTAAAAGATATACGAAAGAGCCTGATGTACTGCAAAAGTTAAGGGCTGCTGGGAGGCTGATTGAAAAATGAAACTCCTACTTGAAAATTGGCGACGATATATGAAAGAAACAAACAGCTACAGAAGAGTAGTATTAAACGAACTTGTAGAAATAACTGAAGAGGAGTTAAGGGATTTTCCTTTATCGAAAGAAGAATTAAATGAAATCAGAAAATGGGCGCAGCTTGAGGGAGAGCCTCTTTTTCTCGGATCCGGAACAATGGGTAGTGCTTATCAATTTGGAGATCTCGTTCTTAAAATTACCAAAGATTATGCCGAAGCTTCTGCTGCACAAACGATTGCAGGCCAGGTACATCCAAATGTTTATAAAATAAAGAAAGTTGCCAGGCGCTTTGGAATGGAAGGAACCGGGCCGGAACAATTACCAAATCATCCGTTTTTGATTGTTTATGAATTAGTCGGGAGTGAGTTGGGAGGTCCAGATTTGCCAACCAGACAGCAGCAAGATATAATTAAAACCATATATGCCCAGCCACATGACATTTATTATAATTGGGTGAACAACTTGGATGAAATAAAAAATAAGTTTTTAAATTGGGTAAGTCAAAACCCAGCAGAGCCAGAAGAAAATCCTATTTCAAAATTTAAAAACCACGAGGACAAATTGGATTTGCTTTTGTCTGCCGCCGGGTTAGACGAAAGAGAAAAAGAGATTTTAAAGGCAGCTTGGGGAGTTTCAGTTGGCTTTTATGGTGCTGATAATATAAATTCATCTCAAGGCGTTCAAAATGCTCTAGCAAATCCCAGCTTTAATTATGTTGATGATGTATCGAAAGGCCTGACCTTTCTTGAGCAAAATGGTATACACTTTAGAGATTTAAAAACAACTAATGTTATGAATGACAATGGAAAACTAGTTATCATTGATATTGGGAAATCATCTGTAAGAAATAGACAACCTATTCCAGTATTGGGAGGAAAAAATGAAACTCCTACTTGAAAACTGGCGGAAATACAAAAAGACTCTTTTAAAAGAAGGTGGCTTTTCTCGTATTCGGCAAATAATGCTTGGGCAGGTTCCGTCTATCGATCAGGTTGGCATCTTAACAGCAGAAAATCCACATGGTGTACCCTCACCACCTGAGCAGAACAAAGCGTTGATGAAGCAGCTTAAACAAGCCCTCCAAGGAGTTGGGTATACGAACATTGGAGGTTCCTTCGGCTCGCCCGAACAATCCGTGTTTATCAATAATATTTCACGCGACGATATGACGAAATTGGGTCATGACTTTGGTCAGGAAGCTGTTATCTGGGGCCAAAAGCTGCGTACTGATTCTGGCGACCCGTTTTTTCAATTTGAGTATATCGAAGGCAACAACACCGTCCAGACTCGCGATGTTAGTCTGGGTGGGGAAGGAGTTCAAGCTCACACTGATTTTTACTCTGAGAAAGGCGGCCGTAAATTTCTTATCCCGTTTTTTGATGAGGAATATGAGGCAGCAACCCCAACTATGGCCGGCAGAAGAATTTCATTCGAACCCGACGAAATCCCCGATGACGACGAAGCACAGCAAGTAGCAGAATCAATTAAAAAGAGGAGCCGGCTCCTTCTTGAAAAAAACAGGACAGAAAAATCTAGACACCACCACAGGAATTTGTTAAAAATTGAGATTGACAAACTTAAAAACTTTCTAGAGGCTCTTGAATAATGAATGAAACACCTACTTGAAAATAATTGGCAAAAGGTTATAAATGTTAACAACTATAATTTTAGTTGGTTCTTTATTTGTTAATACAACAAACGAACTAGAAACAAAATACTCTGATGCAGTTTATCAAGCAATTAACAATTGTCCTGGTTTAAAAGCATCTAAAGTTGATCAAAAACTAATTTGGGATTTGGTTAAAATAGAAAAGAAGTATAACCCTCCGGAATCATTAAGAGGGATGCTTTTAGCCGCTGCTTGCCAAGAATCAAAATATAATCCATTGGCAGAAGGCGATAAGAAGTTTAGTAAAAAAAGAAAACCTAAAGCAATTGGGCTATTACAATTTTGGCCCTGGGCTGAAAAATATATAAATAGAAAAGATCCTCATCAATCAGCTGATTTCTGGATGAAAAGGATTGTAAGGCAACTAAGTACATCTGTTAGACGAAATTGTAAATTTCGTGGTAAGAAACGAAGATGGGTTGCTGCTTGGGTTACAGCAGTCCGATATCCTAAAAAAGGCGGTAGGTGTTACGAAAAGCCGAAACATTATTATCTTTTAAGAAGATGGCAACGTAATATAAAAAAACAATATGGAAATAGGTGATCTCGTAAAAGACACTCAAACGGAAGATAATCTTGGAATTATAATTAAAATCCTAGATAATAAATTAAAATCTGGCAACGTTTATAAGAGTTACATGATACATTGGTTTAAAACTGGTTTTAAATCAACTCATGGTATCGGTCAACTAGTATTAATAAATAAACATTTTCCCAGTTAAAAAGACTATTTATAAATGTCATGACCATGAAACATCTAATGGAAAGCTGGAGATCTTACGAAAAGAAGATCTTGGCCGAAAAACAAGTTCTTGATGAAATCTCATATGAATATGCAGAAGAAGTTGAAGATTGGTTAGCTGCCAATGGAGATGAATTAGCTTTACCATTTAAAGATTTATTTGATAACCAACGACGCATTGTTATTCCTTTAGGATCAGCAGTTCAACCAGGAACACAGATATCTGACTTCGTGAAGTTCTTTGAATCAAATGGATATAAAGTTGATTTTTCTACTGGTTTGGCCTCAAAAGAAATAACAGACAGAGAAGGAAATCCAAGATTAAAACAGCAAAAACTTGGTAAATTATTAGCTAGTGCTCTTAAATATAGTAAAAAAATACATACTTTAGAGGCTGCAATATCAGACATCGGCCGCGCCTTAAACTGGGAACAAAGAGACGACCCTGAATGGAACAAGAAAAAGGCAGAAAGATCAGAAATTTCCGACAGAGCACAAAAAGTTTTCCCAAAGATTAATGAACAAAGGCCGACCAGATTGGAAAATTTGGTTGATTTTTGGAATAAGAAATCTCAGTTTTATCGCGAAAATCCAGAAAAAGCTTTTGTAGATTATTCAATTATTGTTTCACGAATGCCAATTGACGTTTTAAGAATGTCTGACTATGATAATATTGATTCATGTCATACAGAAGGTAGATCACATTTTAATTGTGCTAGAGCAGAAGCTCGTGGCCACGGCCCAATTGCATATGCCGTTGAAACTAGAGACTTGGAACAAATTGATTTGGATGATGATGAAATTTTTGAAGATCGCGCAAGGGATGTTGACGGTATTGAACCTGTTGCTCGTGTGCGGTTAAGAAAATTTACAAATCAAGAAACTGACCAAAATTTAGCAGTTCCGGAAAAAAGGACATACGGCGCCAGCCTCCCGAATTTCACTCAGAAGATGAGAGATTGGGCATTAGAAAATCAAAAAGGAGTATGGGAAGATGCCATTGATTCAGATTCTGGAGAAATTGATCCTAAATTTATGAGACAATTCGTAAGGACCGGTGGTTCTTACGAAGATAACAGCGATGGTTCATTGTTTACTGCAATGTTTAAAAACTATGGCGCAAGTTTTAGTGGTAATGTTCCAAAACGAGAAACGGAAGAAGATGATGAATATGTTGATGAAGAAGAAGCGCGGTACGAGAGAAATATGGAAGCATATCGAGATTGGGAGTATAGGGCTAGCCGCTATGTAGACTATGTAGAATCAGCATGTACAGGTCAATGTGAAGAAGGTGACTATGGCGAGAATATCGCCTTGTCTTATGAATTAGCGGAGTGGCTTGATGGAGCCGACTATTCACCAGAATTTCATGCTATTACTGGCCACGCATTATTTAAATATCCACTAAACCCGGATAAATTCCCCATCGATGATTACAAAGTATTAATACAATTAAGTGAAGAATTATCAAAGGAAATTAATTTCACAACAGAAATAACGGATATTGATATAGATGAAGATGGCGAAGAACTTGAAATAAGAATCGATTTTAATCATGACCATTATTATTACTCTGCTAGGGAAGATCTTCTACATGGTCATCTGAGCGGCGATTATCCTCATTATGATGAACCAGGCGAAGCAGATTGGGCTTGGGTATTCGGCATGAGTGAATTGTCTGATGCCATGGGAGAGGATGCCGAGAATTATAGAGCGCGAAAAGAAGAAATTTATGATTTTCTTTTAGAAAGAGGATATACCAAACCTACAGCTGCCAGAACACTAATGCAAAAATTAGAAGCTGGAGAACTTGAATTTAAACATTTTGAAGTTACTGAAGACAACGAAGGATACAATATCAGTCTTAAAACTGAAGAAGAAACAAAAGAAACAGGAGTAGAATTTCCTACTCAAGTTACAACTTATAGGGCACCAAAAACAACCGTTGGCCCCATCAAATATCCATTAGCTCATTCAGTAGCTCACATTTTTGGTGATTTACCATCCGGCACCGGGACGTCAAGATATTATCCTATCTCATCCAAAAAATTTACTCGACAAGTGATGGATCTATTAACTCCAGAAATCAATACTGCAGTTAAGGCCGTTTCACAACAACTTAAGCTAGACCTCAAAGAAAACACCTCTATAACGCCTCAAGCAGTGGAAGAGGTACTCCTAGATGGTTTTGTACTAAAGATGCGTGAGATAGAGCGTCCTGCGGTCTCAAAGGGATGGGACAAACATGGCGAACGTAAAGATGTAATTCCTGGTCGAACACCAGTTTATGTTGATGTAGAAGAATTGTATTTCGTTTTGGACGACGATGATGAATACGAGGTAATTGAGCCTATTATTGGTTTCCTTATACATCTAGATAAAAATATCGATAAGTTATTTGATGCTATAACAAATGTTCTCCAATTGACTGATACACAATATGGCAATACAGTTAAAGACGGCCAAAAACAAATTAACCAACTTGTGGGGATGGCAACAGAAATAATAGAGTTTGCGGAGAAAGCTTCAGCTGATAAAACAAGTCCTATTTATCTTTTTAAGGGAGAAGGTGGTTCTATAGGAGATAAGGTTCTTAGAGCTAAACAAAGGGCGTGGACTATAAAAGATAGACTTACTAGAGATCAACCTTATATTGATCATTATTTGGGGATACAAACGACGAAATGGCCTCTTGATATGTCGCGCCAGTTATCCTTCGCCCAAGGAGTAACAATAATGATGAGAAACCATGCAGATATGAAAGCTTACTGGATGGATATTGGAAAAGAAAAGCCAGAACCAGAGGAAGCTCCTCCAGAAGAAGAGGAAGAAAGAGAAGAAGAACCAGAATGGCGCGCCGGAATGCCAACTCCATTGGCAGAATCTTTATCTGAAAAATTAAAAAGCTATTTGGGAAAAGAAAAACCACTAACACTATCTGAAAAGTTAACGAGGTATTTGGATGAACAAACGGAGATGCCTAGTCCTATTCCGGCAGGAAAGATACGTCCTGCGGTGTATATAGGTGATTCTATGACTCAGGGTATGAAGAGCCATATTAAAAGATATTATGCAGATCGTGGGGTACCAGTATTAGTTTTAGATAAAGTCGGTAGTCAATCGAGAGGCTGGCACGAAGTATTTACTTCTTCTCGTCCCAGACGTTCGTGGCAGAGAGCGGCTAAAAAGCAATATGATGCTTTTGTAGGTCAACATCCTAATGCTCAATTTAATATTGGTACTTTAGGGGGTAATGCGTGGGGTACGGCACTTAAAGGCCCCGATGCTGTTAAAGATTATTCTAATAAATATACTAGATTTCTATTTCAAAAAGTTAAAGACAGCAGAGGTATAGTTGGTGGCACTACCACCTCTGGAGCTTCTGGGTCTAGGTTTAGAAGTGCTCATACGGGGACAAGTCGCCACGACGATCTTAAGAATCTTATTAACACTAGATATAAAGCTTTAGCGGCTGAGGTTGGAGTTCCTTATTACGACGCACGAAGCGCTAAGGGATCTGAAACTTGGCGACCTAAAAAAGGTAGTGTCCACCCATCATGGGGCTCTTATAAGCCAATGGCTGCATCTCGATTGGCCGCTCAGCAATCTTTAAAGAGTTATTACGATCCAGCACCTATGGATACGGCTGACGCTAGAAGCTCTACGGCAAAACTAGAAGTCCCTACTCAATCTTTAGAGAGACCAGATGTTTTAGCTCCTAAAAAGCCTGTACGCGCTGCGAAAGCACGGTTCAAGCAACAATCCACAATCAAAGAAACTACACTATCTGAAAAGTTAACGAGGTATTTAGATGAAATTTCTTAAGAAATATAAAGATTTAATTTTAATATATGTTTTATACGCCATGGCATTGGCCTTTATCTTTTCACAAAATGGGTGTGCCTCTAAACATCAAATTTTGGTTAAAGATGGAATTATTAAAGTTGAAACAAAAGTAGTTGTATATTCTACTGGTGATTGTTATTATTGCGACAAGGCAAAAGAATTCTTTAAAAAAAATGAGATAAGATATATTGAGAAAAATTTTGGTTGTTGGACTTGCCGCCGAGAATTATTTACATTGGCAAAAAAATTAAAATTTGATGTCAATAAATTAGATGGTGTTCCGATCATTATAATAAATGATACTAAAATAATTGTCGGTTATAGCCCGGAAGAGTTAGCTTGTCTCTTATTAAATAAAAGTTGTAAAAGAGTATATAATAGGTATATGGATACAATTAGGATAAAAAAATGAATTTTTTGTTGACTTTTCTAAAAAGGTGAGTATAGTGTATCTATGAAATTAAGTTATAAAACGAAAGATATCTTGATGAAAATCGGCTTTGTTTTGATGTTAACTGGCTTTATTATGGCTGTAGGATATTCATATATGGAATGTCAAACTAGAATAGTAAGTGAAATTATAAGTGAAACACCAAATAATCTGGAAAATGCAATTAAAGTAAAAATGAAATAGATCCATCCACTAGTTACGTTAAGATGGACGATTTAATTAAAGAATTAATGAAAGAAAACCAAAATTTAAGAAATGAAAATATTATGTTAAAAGATTTAGTTAAAACATTTAAAATACAACTTGATGAAGCTAAATCCGATTTAATAACTGAAAAAGCAATTCAAAGAGGAAAACCATGACAAAAAATAAAATTTCTGAAGGCCGTCCGTGGGCAAGTGCCGGCTTTTTTAGCACTTATGAATTGGCAAAAGAAAAAGTCCAAAAAATGCAAAGTGACGAACTGCAAGCGAAAATCCGAAGAAGAGCAAATGGTATGTTTCTTGTAAAATATAGGACGAACCCAACTCTTATTAAAGAGGAAAAGAAAAGTGGTAAAAAAAGTAGAAAATCTCGCAAGGGAAATACAGATAAACGAAAATTTGAAATCGATGAGACAAGTATTTGAACGTTATCCCTATTTAGGCGAATTATATTATAAAGAACTACAGGGAGAAAATGTAGATCTTTCTGAATTTAACAAACAGATTAAAGAAAAAAGAAATCTGTTATTGGGGTAAAAATGAGTGCAATTACAATCTTAAATGCTGTAAAGCAAAAATTCAAGGCACAAGAATCAGTTGCCATCGCGACACTTGAAATCTACGCCAACAACCCAGTCGGCACTGCAGACCACACAGATATAATAGGAGAAGTAGAAAAACAGATAAGGTTGATAACGGAAGCAAAAGAATGCTTAGCCGTGTTAGAAGCTATTTTATCTAATTCTACTGTTGATCCTACGGAATCGGAATAATAAATAGTTTGAATTCTGGCTCCGACTTCGCATCAGAAAGAAAAACAGATATTTGTTTATATGTGGCTGAAAAAGAAATATGATGAAAGTTTCTATGGACCGAATGAATCATACCTACTAGTTCTCCGTCTGAATTAACTACTGGGGAACCCGATGAACCAGGATAAACTGGTATGGTATAAAGTGCGTATATTCCATAATATAGGCCAGCGTATCTTCCTTCATATAGAGGTACAACTCCTGGGTTAAATATCCCAGCCGGCGCAGCGAAGTTATAATATTTTTCATTTTTTTCTGGTGGAGAACCACTTAATTTTAAAGTTGAAATATTTAAATTTTCACCGGACAGCAAACATAAGTCAGCTTCTGTATTTTGTTTAATTATTTTTAGAACGTATTTTTGACCAGTTACATCAATTGCTGAAATAGCAATTTTAGGTGTGTAACCAGCCTCCATGGCCGGCCCAACTATATCATTATAATCACATACATGGTTGGCTGTTAGAATATGTGTTTTTCCTGCATATTTTACACCAGCCCCGGAAGCCACCGAGCCTGCGCGCATCGATTGGCATTGATTATCAACACACCTAACTAAAGTTATTGATACATCCATTTTAACAAATGTTTTTTTTATTTTATAAGATTGATTTAACTTTGTGTTGTAGGCACAAGAATTAAAAAATAAAAAGATAAATATTATTAAACAGCTTATCCATCCTTTTGAAATCATATAAGTAACTATGAAGAAAAAGACTAATTACTATTAACAAGGCAATTTTTTTTATGAAAAGAATATATGTACTCGATACAAATGTTCTATTAACAGACCACAAATCAATTTATGGATATAATAATAATGATATTATAATTCCTCTTAAAGTTCTTGAAGAAATTGACAAGCACAAAAAGCGCCACGATGGTGTTGGTGCCAACGCCCGCGGGATTATACGCACTTTGGATGGTTTGCGGGCAAAAGGAAATTTACATAAAGGGATTCGCCTTCGGAGAGGCCATGGTATGGTCTCGGTGAGAGGATTTGATTCTAAATATTTCCCACCAGATTTAGATAGAGCTGATCCAGATAACCAAATTATTTGTACAGCTTTAACAGAAAAAAATAAAACAAAAAGAAAGGTAATCGTTGTATCTCGCGATATCAACATGCGCGTGAAGTGTGATTCTTTGGGTGTAATGTGCGAAGATTTTTCATCAGAAAAAGTTGTTCAGGACACATCTAAGCTTTATACGGGATTTACCCTTCATTTAGTTGATAATCAAGTTGTAGACCGATTTTATGAGGGTGAAGACGTTTATATAGAAAAAGAAGAGATTAAATTATGTACACAACAATTTTTAATGCTTGTATCAAACCAAAATGAAAAGAAAACAGCACTAGCCAAATTTGTTGATTATAATACTCCAGTTCGAAAAGTAAATGATTATCAGAAGAAAGGGATTTGGGGCCTTCGACCAAGAAACAAAGAACAGCAATTTGCTTTAGATTTATTGATGGATGAAAATATTCCAATTGTTACAATAATTGGCAAAGCTGGATCCGGTAAATCATTAATGGCAATCGCCACCGGCCTAGAACAAGTTGTCGAAAACGGAACATATAAGAAAATGGTTGTTTCTCGTCCTGTTGAACCAATGGGTAAAGATATTGGATTTTTACCTGGCTCCATGGAAGAAAAGATGAGACCATGGTTAATGCCGATACAAGATAATTTAGAATTTCTTATGAACGGACAAACATCAACTGTGGAACACCTTTTTGATGACAAAACAATAGAAGTCGAAGCTCTAACATATATTAGAGGGCGTTCGATATCCAAGGCTTTTATCATTATTGATGAAGCTCAGAATTTAACAATCCACGAACTTAAAACTATTATTACAAGAGTTGGTGAAGGAAGTAAAATTGTATTGACTGGCGATATTGAACAAATTGATAATGTTTATATTGATTCAACATCAAATGGCTTATCGTATGCAGTTGAAAAATTTAAAACATATGATTTATCTGGTCACATAACATTACAAAAAGGAGAACGTTCTAAAATTGCCACGTTGGCCGCTAAAATTTTATAATGTTTTTCTTTACTTGCCTGAAAATGTTATTATAATACTTTAAGGAGTACAATATGAATGTTGAAATTGAAAATCCTTCTTTGAAGGAACCAATCAAGGTTGATAGCGCTTTTAAAACTCTGATTGTTGATTATGTTGGAAAGAAACTACAACCAAAAAATGATGAAGTAACATTGGAAATGGTTGTAGGCGTAATGGCATCTGAATTTAAAGAACTAGTTCTTCTTCTGGCAGAAGAAAATTGGATTCGCGGCTATCACCAAGCTATGGAAGATATGTCGCAAGGCGAAAAAATATATCATGAAAAATTACAAGAATCGGGTAAAATAGAAGAAAATGTCACGTGACAACTTAATTGAATTAATTCAAACTTCTCAAAGGAGAAGTATAGATGATATAGGAGAACATCATCTGGTTGGTGATGTTAATATCTTTATTAAAGATAACCTACCAGGAAATATTCAAATATCCAACGTCATCCAACATCTTAGGAAATACATACCAGATCAACTTCTAAATTTATTAGATGTGGTATATATTGGGCATATGCCAGAATTTGATGAAAGAAATATTAATGCTTTTACCCGCGACGCTGCTTTATTTGTTACCAACGAACAAGATAATGAAATAGACATGATCGATGATGTTATTCATGAATTAGCACACGTAGTAGAAAATAATTATAATCAAATTATTTATGGTGATGACGAAATAGAAAAAGAATTCTTGAGAAAGAGAGAAGTTCTCCGGCGTGTATTAAAATATGAAAATTATCCCGTTGGCGACTTCTATTTTAAGAAAGTTGAATTTGATTCTGAATTTGATTCTTTCTTAACAAACGCTGTTGGTTATACTAAACTGAGAGTATATTCACAACACATATTTGCATCTCCGTATGCAGCAACTTCATTGCGGGAATATTTTGCCGACGGCTTTGAAGATTATTTTTTAGGTAAAAGGGCTAGCCTAAAAAAAATTAGCCCAATCTTATATTCTAAATTGGAGGAACTACACAATGAAATTCAAAATTACTGAAAAAGGAAACACAGTTACATTAAATGTCAAGCTGTCTCAAAGTGAAATTAAAAGCGAAGATAATGTCAATTATGGCTGGAGAAAAGCAAAAGAAAAATTAAAACAAGAAGGGTATAGTTTAGGAAAAATGATTGAATATACCACTTTGATGAACAAATTTTCTGTTTATGAAGGGAATTTTATTTTTGTTTTTGAGCCTGCTAAAGTGACCAAACAAAAGACTACCCCTATTGAAATCAAAACAGTAGAGGCTAACCTTGACAAAGTAGAAACTGTTCCTACGTTAAAGGAAGAAAAAATAAGTTCTCCTTACGCGACGTCAAAAGTAAAACCAAGCACGAGAAGAACTTCTAAAAAAAAGAAGTAAAAAATGTCACACGTATCTTTTTCGGAAATTAAAAATTGGAATCAATGTGCTTATTATCATAAGCTAACCTACATTGACAAACTTAAAGGTTTCGAGGGCAATTTATATACTGCTTTCGGCTCTGCGTTACACACAGTATGTGAAAAGATTATTTTGAAAGAAATTGATGATAAAAAATCACTTTTTCAACTTTCATTCTCTGAAGAGATAAATAACCTTCCACAAACTATAAAAGAAAATATTGATATTAAAATGGCATCTGATATGCGCAGACAGGGAGACATGTTAGTTGATTTAATCCTGCCAAAACTTAAAAAAGAATTTGGAACTTTCCAAGTTGTTTCTGTAGAAGAAAAACTATACGAGCCAATTAAAGATTACGACCTCAAATTTAAAGGGTTTATTGATTTGGTTATCAAAACAGAAGATGGCAAATATCATGTTATTGATTGGAAGTCGTGTTCTTGGGGCTGGAATTTTAAAAGAAGATCTGATCCAATGACAACCTATCAGCTTACATTTTATAAACATTATTTTGCTAAAAAGCATAATATAGATCCACAAGATATCGAAACTTATTTTGCTCTTCTTAAAAGAACTGCAAAGAAAGACCATGTTGAGATTTTTCGTGTAACCAGCGGAAATCGTAAAACTGAGAACGCGCTTAACTTATTGAACAAAGTATTGTACAATATAAAGCGCAAGAATTATTTTAAAAATCGTCTTTCTTGCAAGAAATGTGAATTCTACAAAACAGAATATTGTACATAATCTTTTAAGGAGTAAAAGTGGATAATAAGATTAAGGTGCTTGTTTTAAGTGACCACCCGTTAAGCCCGTCGGGAGTTGGTACTCAAACAAGATACATGATAGAAAGTCTTCTAAAGACTAACAAATTTAAGTTTTTCTGCCTGGCCGGCGCTATGAAACATGATGATTATAAAATATCTAATGTGGAAGGTTATGGCAAAGATTGGGTTATAATGCCGGTAGATGGTTACGGGAGTCCTGAACACATGCGGACTATCATGCGTAATGAGAAGCCAGATATTGTTTGGTTTATGACAGACCCAAGATTCTTCGGATGGTTATGGGAAATGGAAGATGAAATCCGTCCCATAGCACCAATGGTTTATTATCATGTATGGGACAACTATCCTTACCCAACATACAATTATCCTTTTTATGCTTCCAACGATGTTATCGCATGTATATCTAAGGTAACACATGATATTGTCCAGACCGTCGCTCCGGAGGTTCAAAGTCATTATTTACCACATTCAGTTGATACTGAGGTATTTAAGAAACTTGATATATCAGTTGTACAACAATTTAAAAAAGAATTCTTTTCATCTGATGATAAATTTGTATTCTTTTGGAATAATAGAAATGCTCGTCGCAAACAAAGCGGCTCTTTGATTTTTTGGTTCAAGAAATTTTTAGATAAAGTCGGACACGATAAAGCTCAACTCCTCATGCACACAGACGTAAAAGATCCTCATGGACAGGATTTAGAGGCAATTGTACACCATTTGGGATTGATTAACGGCGAAGTAGTGTTTTCACAACAAAAAGTTCCGTCTACTCATATGGCAATTATGTATAACGTGGTTGATTGTACAATCAATGTTTCAGATGCTGAAGGATTTGGGCTATCTACTTTTGAATCTTTAGCGTGCGAAACACCTATTATTGTTAATATGACCGGAGGTTTACAAGAACAAATAACTGATGGTGAAAAATGGTTTGGAGAGGGTATCAAACCAGCTTCAAAAGCTGTTATCGGGTCTCAAGAAATCCCTTGGATTTATGAAGATCGGGTTTCTGAAGAGGACGTTGTTGAGGCCATGTACAAAATATATAGCATGTCTAAAGAAGAGAGAGATAAAATGGGTAAAGATGGAAGAGGACACGTCATGAAAAATTATAATTTTGAGCAATATACAAAAAGATGGGAAAAACTTTTATTGGATATACATGAAAAAATGGGTTCTTGGGAAACGAGAAAAAATTATAAGTCATGGGAATTAATTAATTTTGGAGAAGCAGCATAATGAGAAAAAAAGTTTTAATTAGAGGCCCTGTTTTAACACAATCCGGCTATGGCGAACATTGCAGGTTTCTTTTAAGGTCTCTTCGCAAATATGAAGATACAATTGACTTATACATTATTACCACCGGATGGGGAAGAACAAATTGGCAGTTTGAAGAAACAGAAGAAAGAATATGGATTGATAAATTAATAAGAAAAACATTAAACTATATTGGAGAAAACAAAGGTCCGGTGGATGTTTCAATCCAGGTCACCATCCCAAATGAGTGGGAAAAACTAGCTCCATTTAATATTGGCGTTACTGCTGGTATTGAAACAGATAGAGTCTCTCGCGTTTGGCTTGAAAAAACTCAAATTATGGACAAAATTATTGTTGTTTCAGAACACGCAAAAAATGGTTTTGTTAAAACAAAATGTGAGATGGTTGATCAAAGAACTAGCACCACAATCAAAGATTGGGGCTGCACCGTCCCAGTCGAGGTTGTACATTATCCAGTTAAAAAGATTGGCAAAGTAAATATTGATTTAGATTTAAAATATGACTTCAACTTTTTAACTGTCGCTCAATGGGGCCCGAGAAAAAATATTAAAAATACAATTAAGTGGTTCTTTGAAGAATTCAAAAATGATGAAATAGGATTAGTGGTAAAAACTAATCTAGCCAAAAATTGTATTTTAGATCGCCTGACTATTAAAAATAAAATAAATTCAATTGTGCATAAATTCCCAGAAGCTAAGTGTAAAGTTAGTTTATTGCATGGGTATATGACAGAAGAGGAAATGAACGGGCTCTATACACATCCAAAAATTAAAGCGCTGGTATCATTAACTCATGGCGAAGGTTTTGGGTTGCCTCTTTTCGAGGCTGCTTATAATTGTCTTCCTGTTATAGCAACAAACTGGAGTGGACATCTAGATTTTCTTTATATGCCTCTAAAAAATAAAAAAGGCAAAGCTAAAAACAAACCTATGTTTTCTAGAATAGCTTATGAATTAAAAGAAATTGGCAAAAACGCCGTCTGGCCCGGGGTTATTGATCCCGACGCGAAATGGGCTTATGCAGAGAAGGGATCTTATAAAATGAAATTAAGAGATGCCTTTAAAGATATTAACAGATTAAAATCAAGAGCTAGAAAATTACAAAAACATTTGTTAGCTAATTTTACTGAAGAAAAACAAAATGAAGAATTTGCTGTTAAAGTTTTGGGCAAAGAAATAATGAATGCTGAAGAGGCTAAATATATTTTTGTAAGTGATTTCTTTTCAGATCAATTACAGGGCGGCGCCGAATTGAGTCTCCAAACATTAATTGATAAAGCTGAAGAAAATAGTATTCGAATTAACTCTTCTGATTTGACAGCAAGTTTTGTCGACAGATATAAAGATAAAATATGGATAATTGGCAACTATACTCAAGCACCAAAAGATGCCATAAAACAATTGACTGACAAAAAGTGTAATTACAATGTGATTGAATTCGATTACAAATTTTGTAAATATAGAAACTTAGAATTACACGAAACTCTTGAAGGCGAGCCTTGTAATTGTATTGAAGGCGAACATGGTCAAGAAATTGAAAAATTTGTAGCTGGCGCCAAAAATGTATTTTTTATGTCGGTAACACAGATGAATGTTTTTCTAAGCAAGCTTAAGACTCTTAAAAAATCTAGATGTATTGTTTTATCTTCTATTTTCAATGAAAAATTCTTTGATATAATTAAACATTTGAGAGAAACATACAACGAAAAAGAGGAAACTTGGGTTGTATCTTCTTCTCCATCTTGGATAAAAGGATCAAAAGAAGCTGAAAAATGGTGTGTTGACAATAATAAAGAATATAATAAAATGCATGGTTTAGTATATAAGGAAGCTCTAGAAACCTTAGCCAAATCAAAAGGCTTATGTTTCTTACCTACCGGCGCCGACACATGTCCAAGATTGGTAATTGAGGCTAAATTATTAAATTGTGAACTTGAATTAAATGATAATGTACAACATATCAGCGAAGAGTGGTTTAACACAGATGATTTGACAATAACAGAAAACTACTTAAAAAGTAGGCCCGACGTCTTTTGGAAAAAGGTGAGTGGTGCCTGATGTTGTTCAAACGATGTGGGTTGGAAACAAGCTTTCAACTATGGAAAGGCTTAGTTTAAATTCCTTCGTTAAAAATGGCCATGAGGTTCACCTATACACTTATTCTGATATTGAAGACGTACCTGAAGGGGTTGAAATCAAAGATGGGAACTCTATTCTGTCTGAAGATCTTATATTTATGTATAAGGATCATAAAAGCTATTCTGCCTTTTCAAATTACTTCAGGTATAAATTGTTGTTTGAAAAAGGCGGATATTGGGTTGATACAGACGTTGTTTGTCTTAAGAAATTTGATTTTAAAACACCCTATCTTTTCTGTTCAGAAGAAGTATTACCCTTAAAACAAGGGAACACTCATGTTGGATCTTGTATTATAAAAATGCCAGCTGGCAATCCTATTGCTTTAGACTCTTTCGAGACATGTATGGAAAAGAAAAGAGAAATGCTCGTTTGGGGTGAAATCGGGCCTCGTTTAGTTAAACAAATGGTCGAAAAGTACAATATGTCTTTTTTCATCAAACCACCAGAAACATTTTGTCCAATTCCTGGATGCTTGTGGAATCTTGTTTTAAACCCGGAACAAGAAATTAATTTTGGCGAAGAAACATATGCAATTCATTTGTGGAATGAAATGTGGCGCAGGAGCAATACGGATAAGGACGCCACTTTTCCTTCAAATTCATATTACGAAAAGCTTAAAGCAAGGTATTTATAATGCTTAATATTTTGTATTTATGTGATAAGGATGTATGTGATACAAAAATGTCTCGTGTTCGTTTCCATGGAATGCGAGCTATTGGTAAGCGTAACGATGTTAACTTGATTTGGTCTGGGCCCAAATGGAATAATTATAATAATAATAAAACTGTAAATAAAAATATAGAAATAATTTATAAGGGCAAAAAACCAGATTTGGTTGTTGCTTATAAGCCTTTTAAATTAACAAAATTTCGTGAAGTTGATGTGCCAAAGTGTATACGATATAATGAGATGTATGATATTGATTGGACCAATAAAGAGATTTTAGATAGCAAATCAAATTTAATTATTTGCCATCACGAAAATGATATGTATCAGTATAAGAAGAAATTCTCTATGAGAAGTGACGATCATTCTATTCGATTTTATAATATCCCACATGCAGCGGAAAAAATCATTTATAGAGACTACGGCTTACCAAAAAAATATGATATATTATTGGCCGGCGCCGTAGAAACGAGATCTCTTTTAGGCGATCATTATCCATTAAGAATTCGACTGGCCCGGGATATTCTGCCAAAAATGGTAAACAAATATAAATGTAATATTTTACAACATCCAGGTGGCAATATTTTTAATGCCACCTCAGATGAGAATAGTTTTTTCTATGCACAACAATTAAGTTCAGCTAAAATTTGTGTTACTTGCAGCGGTCAACCACGATCTAGATTTGGGAAATATATTGAAATACCAATGTGTGGGTCAGCTCTGGCTGCGGATATGCCGGCCGAAGAACAAAATATATTTAAAGAATTCATGATCGAGATTGATATGTCAATGAGCGACGAAGAAATAATTAATAAACTTTCTTATTATTTGGATAATGACGAAGAAAGGCAAATTCTCGTCAATAGGGGTCTAAAATACGCTGAAAACCACACGCAGGAAAAATATGCAGAACGGTTTGTACATATTGTAAAAGAATTTTTGGAGGAGACCAAGTGATCGTTATAAGTTCTACAGGAGGTTCAGGTTCCAGTTTTGTTGCTGATCAATTTGTGAAACATGGACATTCTGTATGTTTGCGTCCTGATGGTGGAAAACAAAAAGCAACACATACGCCTGCTCAAATATTTCATGAAAGAACGGTGCCTTTAATAGGTGAAACAAAAATTAATGATCAGTCAACTCAACAGGAAATGTTTGAGACAGCGTACACTGAGCTTAAAAAAATAGATAATTCAAATTTAATGTTGCTGTGTATGACTTGGGGTGGCCTGGGTTTTTTAAATGATATTGAAGAAAAGACAATTTTTCTTGTTCGCGATCCCGTCTTTGCGTTCAATTCTTATTCCGGCGGAGGTTGGAGGCTTGAAGGCGGCCAGCGTAGAATAAAATATGCCGGCGCCCGCGGACCAAATGATAAGAAATGGATCGATACTTGGATGGGTAATTTTTCACATTGGATCGATGGCGCAAAATACGCTTTAAAAGCTGTCGAAGAAGGCAAAGGACATATTGTCAGATATCATAATTTTAAAGAGGATTGGTCTAAAATTGATAATGTACCACCAATTCATATGAATTTTGATTCTAAAGATAAATTGGAAAAAATTCAAAAAAAGGGTTATTTAGACATTGGGACAGTTGCTTATATTAAGAGCGAAACAAAAGATGTATGGTCTGAAATCCAAGCACTTTAAAGGAAGGTCTAAATGTCTAAAAAAATTAATTTTCCAATATTGGGTTCCCCAAAACAATTTCGGGGCCGAGTTAACAAAACTTTAGGTAATAATGAACTTCGTGATTATTTAGGTTCTAAAAGTGAAACGGGAAAATCAGGATTTTTTAAAAGAATCCCGGAACTTGTTGATTACAAAAAAATTGAAAATCCAAAAGTTCTCTTAATTGGTCCGTGTATTACCATTCCAAAATACATGCAAAAAAGATGTATTCCTCCTCTAGGAATTAGCTACGTAGCGGCTTCTCTAGAGAAAGCAGGTATAGATGTAGATATGCTTGATCTATGCGTTGAAGGGTGGGATACTGAGCGTCCTAGCGGCAATCTGGTTACATATGGCAAACCACCTCAAGATATCGTTGAACAATTGAAAAAAAAACAATATGATATTGTTGGCTTGTCTGTGTTGTTTTCAACTGATTTGCCAAATTTATACGAAGCAACACAAGTTGTTAAAGAAACCTTGCCAGATTCTTTAATTGTAGTTGGCGGTTTACACCCTACAATTTATCCGAGAGAGATATTAGATCTAGATCTAGAATTTAACAATAAAAGAACAGTCGATTTTGTTATCCGCGGCGAGGGAGAATTTAGATTTGTTGATTTTATCAATAATTTAAAAGAAGGCAAAATTGATAAAAATGCTGACGGTTTGGTTGGGCTCATTAACAACAAACTGTTTGTTAACGCACAAGTGGAAAATATTGAAAATATCGACGATATACCATATCCAGCCTTCCATATGCTGCCAATAGAAAAATATTTTGACATTAACATTCCTTTTTCTCCAGTCCCACAAGGCGAAAGAGTTCTTCCGATGCTAACAACACGTGGATGTCCTGTTGGTTGTTCTTTTTGTGCAAATACAAATACTTGGAAGAAACACCGGAAGCGCTCAATTGAAAATATTATGGGAGAAGTGCGTCATCTAAAAAAGATGTTTAATGTTGATGAATTGCAATTTGCAGATGATAATTTAACTTATGATATGGTATATGCTTCTGAGAAATTTAAAGCATTGAAAGAAGAAAATTTGCTTTGGTGTACTCCTAATGGTACAATGATAAACAAATTATCTGAAGGAATAATTGATTTAATGGCAGCTTCTGGTATGTACCAAATTACTTTATCTTTAGATAGTGCCAATGCCAGAACTCTTAAAGAACTGCACCACAAGCCTGTAAATTTAAATTCCATACCGGGTTTAATTAAAAAATGTAGAGAATTAAATGTTTTCACTCATGGTACTTTGGTTGTGGGAATGCCAGGAGAAACCTTGGAAGAAATTCTAGAAGGATTTGAATATATTAAAGAAGAATTGGATTTTACTAGTATCTCTACTTTTATTGCAGCTGCTATCCCTGGATCCGAATTATATCATGATATGTTAGAACAAGGAAAAGTAACTAAAAAAGCTGCTCGCGAAATAGATACAACAAAATCGAAGATTATGTTGGCCAACATCGATCCAAAAGAACTAGAAGAGGCTATAGAGGAATTCCAAACAGAGTATTTAAATATTGTTAAAAAAAGAGATCCGGAAGAGTATAATAGAAAATATAAAAAGTTAATTCAATCTGGACGTTGGGATGAGAATCAGTGCGGTGGGAAATTAACTTAATTATAGGAGATACGGATGTCAGGTGAAACAGAATTTACTTTAGATGATAGGAAAAAATTTAGCAAAATGCCAAAACCACAATTTGAGCAATTATGCACAAAATTGAGATTATGGGATAAATCTGGTATAAATGAGAAAAATGCAACCAGCGCACTTTTTAAACTAGACGATATTTTAAAGCAAGAAAATTTAGGCTATTGGATTGTTTATGGTACTGCTCTTGGTTTCCACCGTGATGGAAATTTTATTCCATGGGATGATGATATCGATATCCACGTGCAAGCTAAAGAGTTTGAACCTAAGTTTGACAGCTACAAAGATAAATTAATTGAAGGTGGTTTTATTGTGAGAGCGGTCAAACGAGACGTATCAAGTAAGATGTCGTTGTTCTATCGCGGAATCAAAATGCAAATTCAAGGATTCTATAAAACAGAAAAAGAGCCACATCTGGTGCAGACAAAACTTTTTGTATACCCAGAAAAATATTATTATGAAGGCGCCTCTACTGTCGCTTATAAAGGCAGAGATTTTAGAACTCCTGGCCCGCCAGATGAATATTTGACTTTTTGCTATAACGAAAATTGGAAAACGCCACAAAATATACCTGATTGGAGAGACTATATGAATGTTGATCAATTGAAAGATATTGGATGGATCTCTGCTCACATACAACACAATAACCATAAAAAAAGAAAATAGAATGCCGACTTCCATTGAAAAAGAAATGCAAAGACTACAAGAGAAATATGGAATTACTTTCGCCCACGCAAGCACTCTTTTAATATCATATCCAAAATCTGGAAGAACGTGGTTAAGGATGATGTTGGCTAAATTGATGATGTCGACTTATAAAGAAGCAAAAAACGACAGACATGAGATATTTCCATCGCTCCACGATTCTTATAAAGAAGTAAAAGCTAGATTTAAAGAAGATTATAAGGATCTAAATATTATTTTTCTTCATAGACACCCCGCAGATACAGTTATCTCTTACTTTAAAGAAATGACAACTAACACCCTATCTGGCGTGTATTATGCCGGTACTATGAGTGAATGTTTACGGAACGAAAGACATGGTTTGAACAGAGTTATAGAATATAATAATATGTGGGTCAGAAAACATAAGAACTTTAATCGCTTTTTAATGTTATCTTATTATATGTTACATAAAAATCCCTTTGCTTGTTTAGCAGCAATCACCCAGGTGGTTGAATTACCGACCATCAAAGAGGCTATTGAAGAAGCTATTGAATATAGTACCTTTGATAACATGAAAAAAATAGAAAAAGGCGAAGGAGATAATTTGCTCGAACATTATAAAGGAAATTTTGGCGTTGAACCCGGCCGCGTTCGAGTTGGAAAATACAATAATTATCATAATATTTTGAGCGAAGAAGATATAAAATATGTTGAAGAGTGCATGAAAAATAGTTTAATTAGTTATTCGTATGATGAAGAGCAAGATAAATGATGATTTATAGAAAAGAGGTGGATGGTTTTGATTGGGTTTTAAATATTTCAGACGGCGGCATCGGCTCAACCTTATATAACGCTAATACTCCAGGTAAAGATTACAAATTCGCCCGAGAAAGCATGTTTATGCAGCTTTTAGATACTGTTATAGGGGAAGGTATGACCTGTATTGATTTAGGCGCTAATATAGGCTATGCGACGATGTTTATGTTAAGAAATTCGGGTGATTCTGGAACAGTTTATGCGATTGAGCCAGATCCTCATAACCTACGCCTACTTAAAATCAATTTGGCCGAAAACGGATATAGGAATAAATGTGAAAAAACACAGTGTCTTATAACTGATAAAGATGGAAAGAGTGAATTTTGGATTGCCCGCCACCCAAATCTTAATAGTGTTAGAAAAACAAGGCATAGTGTCCGACGTGAAATTATTGATTGTTTCACATTGAAAACATTTTGTTCCACAAGAAAATATCCTAACTTTATTAAAATGGATATTGAGGGACATGAAGTAAAGGTGTTCGAAAGCGGTTATGAATACTTTAAAAATAATGAAGGAGAAACACATTTCCTTCTAGAAGTGCATCCACAGTATTATGATAGTAATAACAACTTCGCAAAAATTCTTAATAAATATTATGATATTGGTTTTAAAATAAAGTATTTGGTTGGGACTCCTTCTAAAACTCTGCCTCCTTTTAGGGATGCTGGTTATAAACCAATAAAACAAATTGAGTCTGATGGCTGGGTTCGGTCCCTATACGAGAATATTCCTCAAAAAGACGCTATTAAGTTTGCATGCAATTTGTTTAATAATGTTCATGGGAAAAAAACAGTTCGCAGCATTATGGTTTCAAGGGAGAAATAATAAAATGATAAAAGTTAATTTGTTTTACGGAGACGATTATGAAGGAGAACTAGTAGAATTTGAATTTAAAGACGGATCTGTCGCTATCGACTGTGGCGCGAATATAGGAGAGGTGACACATTTTCTGTCAGAAGCAGGCTTTGAAAAAGTATATTCATTTGAGCCAAATCTTTATGCATTCAACATTCTACAGAGAAGATTTGCAGATAATCCTAAAGTTGAATGTTTGCCAAAGGCGGTTACAAATTCTTCAAAATCAGGACCAGGAAAGCTATATTTTCACAAAAAAGCAAACCAGAATCAAATAAAATATTCTAAAGGGTGTTCGACCGCACCAGATAAGCATAATGTTGATGAAAACAATTTTATGGTTGTAGAGATGGTGGGTATTAGTGATTTTATCAAAAGTTTAGATCGCCCGGTGGGGATGCTAAAAATTGATGTTGAAGGTACCGAAGCAGATATTTTAAACGACTTATTTGAATCTGGACTCATTAATGAGATTGGTCAAATATTTGTTGAGACTCATGAAAGCAAGGTACCATCTTCACAAAATGATATGAAATTGATAAGAGAGAGGATAGAAAAAGAAGGAATTAAAAATATTCATCTAGAATGGGAATGAAACAATGATTAGCACAAGAAAAAGAAATATATTAAAAGCAGCAAGTTGGAAAACTTTAGGATTTATCACACTTTCAGCTTTGACATATGTGATAACTGGCTCTTTAAAACAAATGACATATATTGCTATATTCTATCACCTTTTTATGCTTATGGCTTTTATGTTCCATGAAAGAATTTGGGACAAAATTCGATGGGGGAAGACAAAAGGATTGGCAATTCAAATGACAGGGATGTCCGGCGCCGGAAAAAGTACTTTAACAAAACTTGTTTCCCAACATTTAAAAAAGAAAGGTCTATTAGTTGAAATAATCGACGGGGATGAATATAGAGCTAATTTGTGTAGTGACTTGGGGTTTTCAAAGGAAGATAGAAATACGAACATCCGGCGCCTCGGTTTTGTTAGTAAAGTATTATCCCGCAATAACGTGATTACAATTATTGCAGCAATCAACCCTTACGATATCGTTAGGAAAGAATTAACTAAAAAGGATAAAAACTTAAAAACAGTTTATGTCAAATGTAAATTAGGGACGTTAATTAAAAGAGATACAAAGGGACTCTATAAAAGAGCGCTCCTTCCTGACGGCCATCCAAACAAGGTTTATAATTTTACTGGTATTTCAGATCCGTTTGAAGAACCAATTAGCCCGGACTTGATTATAAATACTTCTGAACAAAGTATCGACAAGTCTGTTAAAATATTGGAACAATTCATTTTAAGAGAGATCACGTGAAAGAAATAGACAATCATCATAAAGCAAACGCCCGGGATCTCCCCAAATGTCTTGTAACAGGCCACAAGGGCTATATCGGCGCCCATTTATTCAAAAGATTGAAAGAACTTGGTCATGAAGTTCAAGGTATTGATTTACAGGAAGAATATAGTAAAGATATCTGTGGTTTGGAGGGCTTAGTAGAAGATGAACAGGGTAATTTTCACCCACACTATTGGAATTTTAAGCCTGAATATATTTTTCATATGGCGTGTTTTCCTAGAGTTGGTTATAGTGTAGAAAATCCTGTCCTAACAATGAAGAATAATGTTATGATAGGCACACATGTACTTAATTTTGCAAGGAAAGTCGGAGCCAAAAGAGTAATATATTCTAGTTCTTCTTCTGTTAACGGCAATGGCCAAGGCCCTGAGAGCCCATATGCCCTCCAAAAAATGGTTACAGAGTTAGAATGCCAACTTTATTCCAAGTTATATGGTTTGGATACTGTTTCATTAAGATATTTTAATGTATACTCAGAAGACCAGAAAACAAATGGTTCATACGGAACAGCAATTGCAAATTGGATGCAGGCAATTAGAGAAAAAAAGGTACCTTATATCACGGGCCGCGGCTCCCAAAGAAGAGATATGATACATGTACAAGATGTCACGTCTGCGAATATTTTTGCAATGAATTTTAATAGATATACTTTTTCTGGAGATGTATACGATATTGGCACAGGTTCTAATATTTCTTTAAATGAGATAAAAGACATTGTTCAAAAACATTTTCCAGCTGTTAGTTTCGATTATGTCGATCCACGCGCTGGGGACGTTGATCGCACCCGCGCCCAAATAGAGGATTTAGAAAGTCTTGGATGGAAGGCGGAAATTTCTATTGAAAGTGGTATTAATAACTGTTTTAAGGAACTAAAGAATGAATTATCCTAGTACAGACAGTATTGGAATTGTTGGCCAAGGATTTGTTGGGACGGCCCTTCGTGAAGGTTTAAAGAAGACTTTTGAAATTGAAACTTACGATAAATTTAAGACAGAAGATTCGACTTGTAAAAGTTTAGAAGAGCTTTGCGAAAAAACGTTTATTCTATTTTTATGTCTTCCAACACCTATGAGAAAAGATGGCTCATGTGATCTTTCAATTGTAGAAGGTGTTATAAGTGAGGTCGATATACTTTCCACAGGTGATCATATTGTTGTTGTTAAGTCAACAGTCCCACCAGGAACGACCAGGAAACTCAATCAAATATATACAAATTTAAAAATTGTATTTTCACCAGAATTTTTGACAGAAGCAAATAGTATTGATGATTTCAAAAATCAAACCAGGATTATTGTTGGAGGCCCACGCCCTGCGTCGACGATTGTCAAAAATATGCTTAGGATCGCCTTCCCAAAAATTACAATTGTTAAAACTGGCTCGAATACTGCAGAAATGGTAAAATATTTCACAAATTGTGTTTTGGCAACAAAAGTCAGCTTTGCAAACGAAATAAAACAAATATGCGATAAAACAGATATTGATTATGATAAAGTTGTTGAATACGCTCTTTATGATGAAAGAATTGGTAGAACCCATCTTTCTTCCCCCGGCCCCGATGGGCATCTGGGCTTCGGCGGCTCGTGCTTCCCTAAAGATATCAACGCTTTAATCCATTTTGCAAATGAATCTGGCGTTTCGCCAATGGTTTTAGAAGCAGTATGGAAAAAGAATTTAGAAGTTAGACCTGAAAGAGATTGGGAAAATCTCAAAGGCCGAGCTGTCAGCGAATAAAGGAGATAATATGAGTGAACTAAATACCAATTCAAATTTTCAAGAAATGAAACTTTCTAATCATGCCATCGGCGCATTAATGATGTGCTTGCAAAGGTGTTTGTTGGAACAAAGTGACATCACTGGTATATTGGGGGATTTGATCTTTCTGGAGAAGGATGGAGAACTTTTTTGTAAAAACCCTCCTATTTTTAAGATAGAAGGAAACAATTTGTCCGAAGACGATTACAACATAGAGGACGAAGAATATTAAATATGCCGCGTTATACTTACGAATGTGAGTTATGCGATGAAGTATTTGATTTAATTCACTCAATGAGTCACAAACCATCTAATAAAGATGGCTGTGAACAAAAATGTGTTTTAAAAAAGATACCTTCGAATTTGACGATTTTAAAATCTAATAAAGGTTCGGAGACAAATTTTAAAGTTGGAAGCGTTGTAAAAAGCTCGATTGAGGACTTTAAAGGTGATTTGGAAAAAGAAAAGAAACGTTTGAAGGAAACACTATACGAAGAAGATGATTAAATATTTACTAACAATATCTGCAGTGTTTAACTGTATATTAATAATTTCATTGACAGGCATTATACCTTTTTTGCTATTTCTCTCGGTATGCTTAAGCGTCATGTTGTTATGGTATATTAAGACATTATTAAATAGAATCAATGATATCAATAGTGAAATAGAGGATATGTTTAATATGTTTAATGATTTTACAACACACGTGGAAAGCATTTATCAGTTAGAAATGTTTTATGGTGATAGCACTATAGAATCTATGATTAAACATTCTAGGGAAGTTTTGGATGAATTAAACATCTATAGACAAAAATTCTTTTTGGATAGTGAGATAGTCGACGTCGTAGAAAAGGAAGAAAACATTGAACCAGAAGAGGAAGAAGGGCACTAGATATTTTACTCAAGAACATGAAGATGCAATAGTTAATTACGCCCTAACTGACAGTTTAAAAATAAGAACAGAATTATATAGTAAATTTATTGGACCAGTGTTTGATCAAATGGTTGATAAAATTGTTTACACATATAAATTTACAAATTTACCCAATATTGAATCTCTTAAAGATGAATGTAAAGTTTGGTTAACAACCATTTTAGATAAGTTTGAGCCAGCAAAGGGTTCAAAAGCTTTTTCTTATTTTAGTGTTATAACTAAAAATTGGTTTATTCATAAAGTTAAAAAGAATACTAAGATGCTTCAAAGAGAGATTCAATATGATACTCTTCCGCTCGACGTCGAAAGAAAATATATGGTTACATATAATCCATATGAGAAAGACCGCGAAAAATTTGAATTTTGGTTTCTTCTTAATGAAGAAATTGATAAATGGGATAACATCAAATTAAAAGAAAAAGAACAAAAAGTATTAAATGCAATAAAGATATTGATGGAAAGCGTCGATCAAATTGAAATTTTTAACAAAAAAGCTATTTATCTATACATGAGAGAAATTACTGGCCTTAACACAAAACAGATCGTAAATAATCTAAACAAAATTAGGTCTAAGTATAAACAATTCAAGAAAGACTGGGAAAATGGGAAAATCTAAAAAAATAGATATTAATAATTGCATCGAAGATGCGATAGAGAATATAAATAATGATAGAGCGATTGCTATGACACTCTTAACAGACCTTATGGAATATATAAGAGGGCAAGAAGAACGCCATCAGACGGTAGGTCACGTTGCTGCAAAATATCTTGAGACTCTTCAAAGATCAAATGAACAATTGGTTAAAATTTCCTCTCTGGTACAGAAAAAATCAAACAACAACTTCAAATTAACTGGTGATGATAAAGAAGAAATTTATTCTTTGATCAATGATAAAGAGGAATAATAATGGCGTCAGAAAGTGAATTGAGAAAAAAGTTTGCTTCTCTCATAAGAAATGAGGGCGCTAATGTCCATTCGAGTGACCAAAATCCTAACCCGCCGGCTGATTATGGCCAAGCTAGTGATCTTTTCAAACGAGCCGCAGCGTTGGAATACGCTGCGCTGCAACCAAAACATCTTGCCAAAGGTAAGAAAGAATACGATGCAATTGTAGCAAAAGTTGTTACTAATAAATCAGTTACAGATGATAATTATGTACCCGGCACAAATAACGCTTTTAAAGGTAGAGAGCAAGATTCCTTTAATATTGGTACAGAAAGCGCAAATTATCATATTGCAGCATTTGTACCTGATATTCATTCGGCACTTTATGGTTTCACCCTTCCTGGCGCCACAGGGGACTTAGCTGAATTATATGAAAACGAAGGCTTGGTGCAATGCATACCAGAAAACGATAAAGTGACAAAAACTTATGGTGTGCCCAATGAAGGAGATGAAATAGTAATTTATTATGACCCAATGCAAGAAAATGATCTGGCGCTGTATAGAAGAAAAAAATCAACTGGCGTTGATATCAGGCCGGCCCTGGATCAGTTTAAAGGACAATTTAATGCATTGGCAACAAGAAATATGAGCGGAGGTCAATTTTTTAGTCCCCCCATACTTGCAGAAAAATATCATTTTTCTTTAGAACTAGGTAGCGCCACCGACGTGGGTACCTCAAAATTTATTAAAAAAGCTCCTTCTGAATGGTTAAAAGCATGTGCACAAAATAATAATTGGGGAGCACATTTAGTTGAATCTCCTTATGTGCCTCTTCAAAAGTCGACTATAGTCGAAGGTGACACGTCAAGAGTAAAACAATTTTTTGAGCCTCGTGTGTTTACTAATACAAAAGCTATTGCAGCGGAGGCTTCGGCCAATGATAAATTATTTGGGATTGTCTTAAGTGATGGCGCCACGAACCTGAAATCTATGTGGGTTGAATTTGAAAAACAAGCTGGTAGCACACACTATGGAATCGATCATTATGGCAAGGTACACGAATTTGTAGATTCTTCAATGGTTGCTTATCATTCTTTTGCAGGTTCTTGCCCAGGTAACAATCTTTTGTCTATCGGTATTAGTTATTGTCAGTTTGGGTTTGATTTCGAGACAGCTTTCAATGATAATGATATTAACAGTGGCCTCCGGACTAGTTTCAGAAAATTACTACAAGGCGGTTACTTGCCTATAGGAAACCCGGATTTTATAGGAATACCCAGTAACATTCTTGCTAAATCTTCCGTAGGGTTTGCAAAAGATACTTATATGTTAGCAAGTAAACTCGGCCTGGAAAATAGTTGGAAACTTGTTTCATGCTTGGCTTCAAAATACGGTATGCCTTTAGACGCTCCGGCAATTGTTAAATATTTAAGAAGTAATTCAAACAACTCAGAATTCAAAGATCCAAATAAAACACCGTATGTATATGATTTTTTTGATTTATCGAATTCAACAAAAAATAATTTTCTTTGTGGGTATGATGGACTAATAAAATATCCTGGGATCCGTGCTCGCAACTGGATGACAGCTGGCAGATCAGCTGGTGGTTCCGCTGCTGAATACTATATGTATTGTAGAATGTCTGGATTAAATTCAGACGAATCTTATTATGCTACTATAGCCTCATTAATTCTACCCGGCGCGACGAAAGGATCAAAATTAGATTCTTCTATTTTTATTGATTTAGAATCATACGCTAAAACTTTTGGTCTATCTTATTTGACGAAATCTTTTGTTCCGAATCCTTCCCGAGCTAGTTCATTTTTGGTTGAAACTGGCAAAAAAGTATTTAATATTGTTGACCCATTACGCCGAGATCTCCTTATAAAGGATACGTATTCTTCAACCGACGGTACCACACCAATCACTTTTACTGGTCTTGCTGGCAAGGAAAAACAAGATGCCCACCAAGAATTCCTGTATGAAAAAGATAATTATTTGGGTATCGAGCCGAGCACAGAACATTGTATGTATATTGTAGACGCTGCCCGGAAAAAAGTTTTTAGCGAATATAAATATATTAATAGTAATATTTCTGATTCAAAATACGAAGAATATAATACACCTTTTGGGCAGATGCTAACAAGAATAGCTGTTAACATGTTTCATACTTCTGCAAAATATGTAGATTTAGTAACCCCAGTTACTATTATGTGCGCCGGAAAAACCGATTTTGAAAAAAACTTTTCAGATAAATATAAAATGAACTTTAAAGAGATTATAAATATATAAAAAAATAATTATTGTTGTATAATGTAGGTGGAAAAATATGCCAATTGGTCAAAAAAAGAAAGACGTTAATTTTAATTTCTGTCCTGAAGATAAAGAAGTTGTAGAAAAATATTCTACTGAACAGATGGCCAAGTACCGTGGTCTTGACAACGAACAGTGTTTAGAAGGATTTTGTGACTGGCTGCCGTCCACCAGCGAACGTATCATAAACCATGACAACAATCAGTTTATTGTTTTAGGGAGAGACCGAACTGGCCCACGGGATACTGGTTATGGAGGTAAAGGGCATACACAAGCTGGCAAAATTGATATTGTTGTAGGCCTCGGAGGTCCATATGCAGAAGATTTTCATTGTGACAAGAAAGGAAACCGTCTGGCTTTAGATCCAACTTTACGTGACGAACCAAAACCTATTAAAAAAGAATGGGGCCAATATTATATTGTCTCTGATGCTGCAAGAATTTATATAAGTCAAAAAACAGATATTGATGAAGCATTTGGATTAAAAAGGGTGTATCTTAAATCCGGCGCGCCAAGTTTGGACCCAAGATCTGGTATAGGTATTAAAGCAGACACTATTAGAATCATAGGTAAAGAGGGAGTTAGTATACGAACTTCTCCACTAGGTGTTTATAACTCTATGGGAGGCAAAATAGAATCAGTAAAAGGTGTTGATTTGGTTGCAGGGGATAAGGTAAAAGATTTAGAACCGATGGTTAAAGGAAACAAATTAATTTTAGCATTTGAAAATTTAACGGAAAGATTAGACAAACTAAGTGGTGTTGTTGCTAATATAGTTAAAATTCAATTAGACCTTAATGTAACACTTATGTCTCACGTGCATAGTATTCCTCTTAGCGCCGAAGCTGCAGCAACGTTAGGTACAGCCGGCGCAAAATTAATTACTTTACCTTCTCGTCCAGTGCTACAAAAGGGGGTTTCGGCAAGTAAAGATTTAGTTGGCATTACCAGTGATTTATTCAAATGGAAAATCAATATAAACCAATGGTTTGCCAATTATACAACCCAAGGTAAACCAGGTTATATCAACAGCGGATTCCACAACCTAAACTAATTAAGATTATACAAAATGGTAGAAATTTTAAAAAAACATGAAGTCAGTACGTTATATAAGATAACGGAAAACACCTTTGATTTAATGAAACAGGACAACAATGTCTGGCCAGGTGTTCCTTTTCATAAATTTCAATGGCCCGGGATGGAAACAGTGCCTGAATATAACCCATTGTTATTCGGCCTTCTTATCAACTCTTCTGATATGATTCAAGACTTTCTGAGACCAGGAGCTGTTGTAAAATTTGTTTCCAATATTGTTATCATAAACACGAATGGCGACAAAGAAGTAAATAATGATTATATTCTTGTAAGATTAATCTACGCCCGGTCAGCAATAGAACATGTAATACCTGAGACTGACGAAGTTGTCTATCCTTTAATACCCACGCAAATGGCAGGTGAAAACGAAATGGCTTACATTGACGAGTATGTTGGTATCGTTAAAAAGAAATATTTTGAAAATTTCGTAATGGATCCTTCTCACACGTTTTATGATAAACTTCAAGAAGCACACAAACAAAACAAAGTCAATAAAGAATTAGAAGAGAAGATCCGGGCCAAACCGGTTTATACATTAAAAAATCTTAAAAAATTTTGGTGGCTTCCGTGGGGAAAAGAATCCAAATACCGGGGCACAGAAACTTTTAATAGAGATAACCTAGTAACAGCATTTCCCGACCAAGGTATTGTGTGGGATTCCAATATAACGTGGAAAGTTAAGATTATACAATATGCTAGTTACTTCGACAGATCGTCAGTATGTGGTGAAAACCCAGATAGCAGCTGTCCTTTGGCTCTGGTGGCCAGAATCGATGATAAACACCAACATGGCTCCGCAGCAGACTGGGCGAACGCCGATGACGAGTCTACATGGTTGCCTCAAAAAGATGTTGATGAAAAAGTAACGCCGAATGCAAGATATGGTTATGTTTTTCGATCATTATTAAAGGCAGCACAAGGCGAAGGAACTTACGTTACACCCTCAAATCCACCAACTGCAGATCTTAGCCTCCCATCGCCTGCTAGTACTGGTCAACAGCCTCCAGGAGCCGCGATCGATAAAGCCGAATCGATTGGAAAAGATGAGAATAAATGTAAATATTATGTGAAAGTTAAGGTAACTTACCAGGGCACTGAAGAACAATTAAAAAATGATAAGCTTCTCGATACTGCTTTAAGAATTTATGCTTTTGAAGAGTTGTTACGGAATTATAATAAGATAGCTGTTTATAATCCAGGGGCTTGGGCAACCAAAGACTCTGGCGACACTTCGTACAAACCAGAAGAAAAGAAAATATTGAATGAAGCTTACGTTAGCTGTCAAGTGGAAGAAAAGAAAAAAGTTACTAGCCCAAATGGGAAGGCTACAGTTTTGATATCGGTATCTTCTGGTCTCTTTGACAAAATTCCAGATCGCCCTTCATTAACACCATGGGTTTCCCAATCCGCTAGTGATCTTAGATGCCGTCTTTTTCTTAAAAAGGAAGGTGTTACATTTGAAGAGATTATTACTAGTGAAAAAGATGCTTCTACTTATATTACTACTCGTTTTTCACTAGAAGATGTTGAACAGATGGCAGAAACTTATGTCAACGTTTTTCATCGGAGATATGTTTCTGAATATATGGAATATATAAATTTAGTAAGTATCGACTTCCAGATGGAAGCAGATTATTTAATGAAGTTTGTTAATGGGATTAAGAAGTTAGCGAGAGATAATAATTTAGATATAACTAACCGACCCGGCAAAAATTCGATTATTGATGTAATATTTGATAAAGATTATAGAGTAAAAAATGTTATATATTCTAAGGAGGGTCCCTGGAATGGTGAACTTTATCAATTTAAAATAGGTACTCCTTCTTTTATAAGCAGCGCGAATAATAAGTCTACGAATAAGTTAATTTATGATTTGTGTTCTTCTTCTGTTGTTAACGATCCCGCCACTGGCCACGACAACCCAACGGTAGTACAGAGCCAGGCCGCTTCCAAACCCACCCTCGGTATACTTGGATACTTTCAGGTTCTTCATAAAACATTTTCGGACCCTCCTTCAACCATATTACAAGCACCTCCCCCCGGTAAAAATTCTTCCCAGCAGCCTCCAATTATATTTAATCTTAATGATTTCTTTAAAACAGTTTATCCGTCACCAAACCCAAGAGTTGAAATAAAACCAACAATATCTCGGCGTACCTATACCCCACCCGATACAGAAGAAGCAAAATTTCCCACGGGCCCGAAATCACTGGCGCAACGTCAACGCGAAGACAAATCTATTACTGCAGTGATTAAAAGAGAAGGAAAAAATTTAAAGAAAACAAAAGGCTCAATATTCCCTAAAGAAACCAATAAGTTTGTTGGGGATCTCGTTAAATCGAAAAGCGCGTTCAATATGATATTACATTCAGAAACGTTTTTTGGACCTAAAGGGTTATACCAACAGCTTCTGAACAAAACAAATTTGCATGTCTGGCTTAAAAGTGTTTTTGAATGTGCCGGTTATGATTTGAAAGGTGATGATCTGTTTGAAGTTCTTTGTAATATTGTTTTGAAAAATCTTCCATGGGAAAAAATTAAAGATGAAGTTCTGATGAACCTTAATGAAGCCACTGGAGAAGTCACTAACTGGTGCAACAACGCACTAGAAGATATCTACGAGGAAATATCATCTCCGATGGGCGCGCAAGATTTTGATCTGGACAAAGCGATGCAAGGCCTCGGCGATGTTTTAAAATATGCTGACCCCAAATGGTACCCTGGATTTGATAAAACAACACAATTATATAATTCTTTAAATATGGGGAAAACCCCTGTGGGTTCAGGTGGATCCTCTCCTACATTTGGAGGTAAATCTACAAGTTTATCTAAGTGTGCTGACATGGCACCAGAGGAGCCAAAATTTCCTCCTGGAGTCAAGCCAAACCCGAATACACCCGAAATTGAAATACCATATTTAGCTCATGAGAGTTTCAAAGCCTCCCATCCGGGTGTCTATTCTTCCGGTACTGCTGTTTACAAATGGAAAATATTCTTGAATTATAAATTCAGCACAGCCGATCCCGCAGTCCTGGGAGACGCAGCAAAATATGCTTTTACAGAAGATGATTTTAAAAAATTTGGAACAAAATTTGATAAAAAGACGCAGTTAGCCACAGAAAAGTATTCTTATATTTTCCGCAGCAATTGGGTGCCAACAGACAACGACAAATTGGGTACGAATAACGGTATTGTATCACTTGCAGCTTTTAGGGAAGCTACCTCTTGGTGGGCGACAGTTTCACAAGAAGAAATACAAAAATATGAGTCTTCAGTTAAACAGAGTTATGTCGACGATTCTGAGCGCTTTGCTGTCGAAAAATTAAAGAAATTACTTAACGAAATCCCAGCAAAATTCGGCATTGACACGTTATCTTTGTTAATGGCCAACCACAATATTGTAATCAACCAAAACATTACTGCTAAAAGAATTATTGATGGCTCAAAAGTCATCACCACAATGGTTATGTTAAATGTTATTTCTAAATCTGCTAGTGTCAACACACCCTCTTCTCAAAATACGATACTTGGTGAACTTTTAATGTCGCCAGAATCACACGATGCTTCACTCAACCAACAGGCTGAAAGTATAGTAGAAAAACTTAAAGAAAATTTACAAGCAGCGTTTAAGGATCTTGGTATAAGCGATGCGGTAATCGACACAGACAATATCACTGTAACTTATGAATCATCAGACTTTGACAAACTTGTTTCTGGCATAAATCAAGAGACTGGAGAGACTGTTAAGTACCATTCGTTTTTATCTCAACCTCAAGTTCCTACCGATTTTCAATCATGGAAGAGTAATTTAAATGGTTATATCAATGCAGGCGCCTTCAGCAAAGAAGGACAAATTAGGTTAGTAACTAACGTAGTTAATAATTTTAATTTAAATTTAGCAACTCTTGTTACAAGCCATTGCAACCCAGAATTTTTATGTAAGCATTTAGAAAAATATATTTTGGACTTAATGGGCTTCTTCGAAACCGGAGATTTATCAAAATTAGGATTAGGAAAATTATCAGATTTTTTCAAAAACTTTAGTATTACGGACCTGTTAGGTGATATCGGAAAATTATGGGTCGCCGCCATATTAAAACAAATCGATCAATCTTTGTTAGAAACATTTAAATGGTTGGCGAGATACATCCAATTAAATTGTGAATTAATGATGTCAGAAGCCGGCCAAGAGGTCCAAGAGGCAATAAATAAACTTGATGATGGTATCGGAAAAGATTTTGCCAAGTTCGGTACGGGTTTATTCAATTTAAACACAGAGCCAGACCCAGAAGAAGCCAATAACGTAATAGAAATGGTTTTTCCTTACGTTGCTCCGCCACCAGAAGAAGCAACAATTGATTCTTATAATTTTGAAGGAGTCGATAATTTCAGAATCGAGGAACCAAGATATGATAAAGTTGATGTCAACAAAGCACAAATGTTAAAAGAAGCAAGAAAATTTGTTGAATTACTTAGACCACAAGAGAAAGAATCGGTTGAAGCAGCTTTAAAAGAAATACAATCTTTCCTTTACAAAGTTTTGTTAACGCTTACTTCAAAGAAATTAGTTGCGCTATTTTCCGGCAATGGTTCGTTAGAACAGATGGAAGATCTTTTATTATTAATTGAAGATAAATATCCTTCATTAAATAAAATTCTTGATTCCCCGATGGCCGTTGGTTCTTTCTTTAATTTCATCGGTGCCACTGTTGATTTAGAATTGTTTATTAATACTATGGTGTCAAGAAAAATCATTCAAGATTCGTGTGAATTAAAAGATCTTTCCGATGATATCAAAATACTTTCCTCGAAAGCAATTCTGGCATTGGAAGAACAAAATAGAATTAGAAATGAATATATTGCTAAAATAGCTGATTTGGCTATTGATAACGGAGCCCTCGGCGGTCCCCCAAAATCAATTGGTATTGATTATGATTTAATTGGTTTCCCTGATAATATTCCTTATCTGGATTATACAATGACGACATTAAGAGATGGAATATTAGATTCAGTAGAAATGTCTTATAGGTCTGATATCAAAAATCTTAGAGCAATATTTTTGGAATTTAAAGTAACTTTAGATGATGGAGACGGGAATGTGTTTAATGGTTTCAGCGAATTAGCTGGAAGTTTAAACGCGAAAGGCGAAAGCGCTGCAGAAATATATGATTCTTATTTAAATGCACTTTCAGATCATATTGGACCTGGTAACAACGCTGGAGTGAACTTCGGCAAGGACGGTAAAGAATACACACTTTCCATGAAGATCCCTTCTGAACTTTATCCACAACTCCAAGAGGCGTTAGCTGGAAGTTTAGACGGAGTTCCAGAAAACGTTTATAAAATAGCTGGCGTTAACGGTCCAAATTCACCAAAAGAACAAAGAGTCGACATTTTTCCATCTTTAGATTACAATGCTGACGAATTCCAACCTTTGCACGAAACGTTTATAAAGTCTCCAGATGAACTTCAAGGAAATGTACAAAACGCAAATTTCGCTTTTGTAATGGCAATTGATACTGATCACAATGAAAAGAGTATAAACTTCATAACACAATGGGAAACAATTAATTACAAAAATTACATTGTGCTAGATCCATTTAAGAATCATGCGACGATGGCCTCGGTTATTTCAAACGCCGCATCAGGAAAATATACAACCGCAGCTATAAATAATGAACACGTTATGTTTTCTTGGAAATCTGGTTTGTATACATCACCGGCTGATATGTTTAACACAGAAACAACCAAAACATATACATATGGGGATCCTTGTTCAATTGAGGATTTAAATATACCTCATGATATTCTTGAAGAAACTAATTTCAAGAAGTTGCCTGATGATGCATTCCCGGAAATCAAGGATCCTTTGTTAGGAAACATTGCAGAGAATTTCCCATTGGATGTGGGCGATTTTAATACTAATAATAAAACATTGCCACAAGCTAGGATGTTCTCAAAATATGTTATGAACATTCTTTACAAAAACCTTTTTGAAGTAAGAAGAGGTGTATACGATTCGCCTCCAGACAATCTAATAGAATCTATAAAAAAGGTAAGGGATATACTAGAAATTTATGTTTTTCCAAGGGTTACAAATAATTTAATTCGTTCTTTAGGCGAGTATGTATCGCATTCAAAATATTTCGATACTAAGGAGATGTACAAATTAACACAAACATTGTGTGACCCAACAAAAATACCTTTTGATTTAATTGGTATTGGCGAAATTAAAGAACAAATTTCAAAACGCTATGTCCAGCATCGTAAAAGACTTCTCAAAGAAGAACAGCAAAATGAAAATAGTGAATTTGAAGATCCTCCCGGCAACGGACCTTTTGAATTCGCGATGATGGAAGGAACTGTAAAACTAATATTAAGAACATATTTGGCAGAATTATTAATACGTTCTATTTTTATATACGATAGATTCGTTTTTGAAGAAGTCATGGACAATGATATGTTTCTTGAATTGTTTGCAAAACAGTTTTTGATAGGCATAGAAAATTATATTGGTGAACAAGATCCTAAAGTATTCAAAAATATCTTTTTAAGAGAATGTAAATATCTAGCCAAATCTACATGGGATTCTGTTAGTCCAAAAAAATATCCAAAACAACAAGTTTTTAATGATAACACGGTTTTGATCAAACATCTTACTTCTATAGAAATTCAAGATATTGGGTCCAAAATCAATTCCTTATTTTCCCTCGATGCCGAGAAAATTAAGCCACTTAAAGAAGTATTCTTTGATGATTTAAAATATGGATTTTTAAGAAATTCTGGAATAAACTTTGGCCAAGACACTACGCCCACAAGTTATTATATGTTCAATTATTCAGATTCATATAATTTAACGGAATTGGATCCCATTTCTGATATGGCTCAAAAGTCACAAATGACAATTGATCAAGCTTCAAAACAAGGCGCCGCTGGTCTTGACGACGCAGTTTATTTCGATGCAGACGAAAATGAGATGGATTTTCAAGCTTTTCCGTATGATAAAAACAAAACTACAAAGCTTGGTTTTGGTGAATTTGTTATTGAACCATATGTTAGGTTGGTTGACTGGGAAGTGGAAGAAGGCATTAATGCTGAGTTTCCTTTAACTGCTTTTGACAAAGCTTTCGGCCCGAATGGAAATTTAGAGGAGTTTGGACTTCCTGGATATACTAGAAAAGATTGGGCTAGAGGAGTACTTGGTCTTCGAGATTTACAAAAATTTGCAATAGATTTGATGGAACACTTGAACCAATCAGCAGAAGATGCAGGTGACGGGGGTTGGGGCTTCTTACAACAATTCGGGCAACATAATTTTCCCCTAAGCGCCTTTTACAAAGAGTTGAAATGGGGTATACGACTTAACTTGATTATACCGGCTGATCCGGAATGGGATTCAGACCAAATTCCTTTTGAAAAATTAGAGGAAGCCTTTAATAAATTAATTAGCAGCACTGCTTACGAAAATCGATGGGTACCAGCAATACACAAATCCTATCGTGTTTGGCGCCAAAATAAAGAAAAGCTCAATAATCCAGATGCGGCCAAGGGAGGAGAAGACCCTTTTGTATGGGTAACCAAAAAAATTCCATACTTCGTTATGCCTTTGACTTATGAAGAAATGGATGCAGATGTCAATAAACCGGGCTCAGGAGCCGTCCTTGGTTTCGCAACCGATCTAGTAAGTCGTTCTTTCAAAGAATTAGCTGATCTAAAAGCCAAAAACTTTAATTTAGAGCTAGCAAGATACATTAAATATCCGTCAGACGCAGATGTATATAGAACCAAATTCAACATGGGTTACAGAGATCCAGCTTATCTTAAGTTTGAAGAAACAGTAGATATATATGACGGAGGTAAAGTAATTGGTGAAACAGCAGGTTCATTAGTACCAGTAGTTATACATAGTGATCGGCTGATGATGCCCGGGATCGCCGGCGATGTGTCAGATTTTGAGGGTATTACATCTGTCGAAGATTCATTAATTAATTATTATGGTGAAACATATGGCCTCGGGGCCAATCATGTTGCAAATTATTCATGGACAGATAAAGACGGCGACTTCCACCCAGCTGTTGGTAATGATCTCTTTGTATTAGGTAATTATTCCGAGAAAGCGTATGCGGATCCTGATGGATACGGTGATAGTAAACGATGGACCAAGGCGCCCAATGGAAATGATAGCATCCACGATACATGGAATGCTCACGTTGGTTTATTAACAACAAAATACGCGAGAAATCAATTTGCACAATGGATGGGTATAGGCGTTGAATTAGACGAACAGCCTTTCACGAGAGACAACACAGAGATTTCAAGTATGCATCGAGAGCAGGACCGACCAGATTATAATCCTGCAAAACATCCTGGGCTGGTAGGCCGGCCAGATTTTAATGTAAAATTTATTATTGATTATGAAAGTAATATACAAGAGGGAACATATCCACACGGAGCTTCCGACAATGCCGGTTGCAAAAAATTTACCTTTAAAGATTATCAAAAAATCTTTCCATCTATTGATGAAACAGCTTATTTGGATTACATATACAATTTCGGCATAGAAAGTACCGGGGTTAAAGTAGAGTATCTTGATTATGATTTTGAAAATGACGGCAAAAAATATGAAAATATGCCACTAACCGATACTCACTTCAAGAACATGGCTGCATATAAAATGAGCAGGTGTAAAAAATCACCCTCTTGGAAACAAATCGGCGCGTCTTTTCCAGGCGGTAGCGAGGTTTCAAATTTAACCGAATGGTCAGCTGTTGGCCAAAAACAACTAATAAAGCCGGCCGGTATGACAATATATGATATTTATCCACCAAATTATTACAATTGGAATCAGGTTGCCACTGATAATCAAGAAACATTTTTAAAGTACCTTATTAGCAAATTCGCCCAACCGGCCGACGGCGGGTCCTTAGCAACTCTTAATAAAGGCGTAATCCAGGACCAAATTAAATATTGTATAAATGAGGTGGTCGATGAGCCCATCAATACGCAAGCTGAATTTGAATCATGGAAAGAAAATAATAAGGTCAAGCTTGATCAACTTTTTGATTGTATTAATAACGGATTTGGTACCTTAAATGCAGTTTATGAAACTGCCTACAAAATGCATCCGTATAAACACCCGGGTGGCATGCCCATGTCTGTTATCAACAGATCCGAGGATTACAACGCCGATATGATCGCCCAACATTTGTCGACGGGGTACCTTAACACGCTATATTTACATACCGGCATTTTTACAAATCAAGTTTTTAGTGATTATAAAAAAACATCTTTATATGGCGATGGGGAATCTACAGATAACGTATTACAAGAATTTTATGGCTTTAATAGGGAAGAGTCCCTCAACAACCCGGAACTGGATTCTGTCTCTAGCCCCGCAGAATATCGACCACATTCAGATAATATTGATACCCGTAGTCATCTCAAAGATTCGTATTGGTCGATGACCACCGCGGGCTATTCTTGGAGTAAATATCTTCGTTGGAGCCCAGGCTACAATTCGTTAGCCGGCTCAAACTTCAAAATTCCTGGCATTGGACCCGCAAGTTCTCTGGAGCCTTCACAAATATGGGTTAAACATGCAGATAGCATAGATTTTAGAGAATTAGTTAACAAGAAAACTGATTACCTTTTGGAGAGAGTCGGTTTTATGCCTTCTTTTTATTCCGGTTATAAAGTTCCTCTTTCGATTACAGAAGGTACCCAAAAAGAATTCCCAATTTTTGATGCAGCAAGTTCGACTTACAAGGATGAAGATGAAAATGATGAAGGTCTACAATCCAAATCTTCTTTGGTGGAAATATTACGTTCCGAAACTGATGTTGTTATCAAGTTCTTGGATCAAGAATGGAATGACGACCTCAACATCGCCAAGCCCGGGGACGGTATCATAGCAAGCAAAACACCTGATGACAAAAAGAAATATCCAAGATCCAAGTTAGATATCTGGAGAGTCAAGATTGAACATAAAACAAAGAACCCATTCGTACCAGATTTTACAATTACTGAAGAAGATATTTTGTCTGGCAAAGTTAATGTTGTCACTGAGGAATATATCAAAGGTCCGAGCGGAAAGGTGTCTAAAGATATAGTCAATAGAACACTTCAAGTTGATGAAGACATGTTAATGTCTCGTCAAGGATCCATGTTCCGCAAACAAGAAGGCCTTCCGGCAAAGTTGGAAGACGAAACTCCATTATTTTTAGATGATGACAACACTTGGGGTGGTGATACATATGTTGGTCTTTTCCCAGCGCAAGAGGACTTAGGAAAATTTAAAAAATTAATACAAGCGCTTAATGTGAACCACGTAACAACTACAAGAAAAGTTATGCAAGAAGCTTCCCAGCCTGAACCAACTAAAGATTATGTATACGTTGACACTGTTGCTAAAACACCTTTGTCGGAAGCAAACGAGTACACTGGTTTAAGTGTTGAAATTTTAGATCTTTTATTTGGTGGTTCTTCTACCGCCTCAAATAGTGTTATTAATCCCTTGGTAATTAATGAATCTTCACAATTTGGTAAAGGAAACGCCGGCCCGTTCGACGGCGCCGGGAAAACGAAATGGGGCGCCCACGCAAAACAATTTTTAGCTAGTATATCATCTGCTCAAGATATTCTTAAGTTGTCTAAATTATATTATATTTCTGCAGGTTTGGGCCAGAGAGACATTTTGGGAAATTGGAGCCAACCCAAGCAGCAAGGAGACATCTTTGAAAATTATATTGGAGAATACAAAGATCTACCACCCAGTGTAAAACAATATTATGTGGAAACAGTTTCGAACGATGAGGCAATAAATGGAAAAGCCGCTGTTGAACTCAAAATTAAGATGCGAAAAAGCAATTATGCAACGACCAATCAACCCGGGTTGGGATTTGAAAACGTTTATCTTGAGGAAGAGGACAAAGCAGAAGATGGCATAGAATTTAATATTAAATTATATCAAGTTAGACTCCGCTCCGCCAATGCGTTGAAACTGGGCGATATAGAGTATGGTTCCAAAATGGAAATTAAAGAACTGGTTCAAGAAAACGATGGTTCAACTTTTATAAAAGAATTTTTTGTTGGTGATTTAATTGAAAAACAACAAAAAGAAAAAGCCGGCGATCTAACGGGAGTAACAAGCATATATGATTATTTGAAAGATAAAATGATAAATGGTCCTGATGGGAAAGGTTCACCACAATTTCAACTTCTGTTTAATTATATCTTCCCGCTTAAACAATATGCATCATTTATTACCGTATACACGTTATTTTATAGTTTATATAGGAAAGGTACTGCCTTTGACACTAATCAAAAAATGCAGAGACTCTTCACAAATACAAAAGTTGATTTATTTGATTTGTTTGAGCTTTTATCTTCAGGCGGAGACCCTTATAAAAAATTCGGTTTAAGCAACTTAGAAGAAAACGTGATTAACACTAGACAGGCGGATGCTTTCAAAAAGTATGGCTCAAAGGGCATCTCAGCCTTCCAAGAAAAACAAAATCAAATTCTTGAACAAATAAGGTCTGAAGGACTAGAACCTGGCTTCTTCGCGCCATTCACTCAAAAAGATCATTCTGGTTTGGCACATGATAATATAAGAATGTTATTTGAAATACTGGCTAATATGATAGATCCGGGCTTTGATACTTTCCCGATTACTCCAATTGGCTGGGTGGCGCTCGCTATGCGCAGATCATCACGAGAATTAGAACAAGGAACAGAATTGGGCCCACCGACTTTTGACTCTCTTGATCCATCACAACCAATAACAGATACGGACCTATGCAAAAATGAATAAAATATGTCAATATTTATATGAATTTATAATTACGTATAAGGAGTTGTATTATGTCTAAAATTGGTTATTCTCCATCTTTGCCTTTAGATTATGATAAAGATAACGGCCCGTATAGCATGTTGAATACTTTAGATGGGATCATAAAACAAAATCTTAAAATGCTTTTATTGACTGCTCCTGGCGAAAGAATAATGATGCCAGATTATGGCGTAGGGCTTAGAAATTATTTATTTATGGAAAATACTATAGTTGTGAAAGAAGACATTGAAAGTAGAATTTTACAACAAGTTGATATCTTTATGCCATTTTTAAAGAATATAAATATTGATGTTAAAGATTCCAACAGTACCGATTCTAATGCGATTTCTGTGAGAGTTTCATTTTTTGTTGGGCCTCTAGGAAAAGAAGGCTATGTTGAATTAGTTTTGAGCCCAAGTATAACATCTTCAGGTGAGATAAAATCAATTTTAGACCAAACAATTTAGGTGGAAATAAAAAATGCTAAGTGGAAAAAAACTAAATATAAAATATACTAATCGCGAATACGACTCAATTAAGGATGATTTGATTAGTTATGCAAAAAAATATTATCCCGAACAATTTAAAGATTTTAATGAAGGATCGTTTGGTTCCTTGATGGTCGATTTGATTTCGTATGTTGGAGATTCATTATCTTTTGCAGTGGATTATCATGTTAATGAAAGTTTTCTTCAAAATTCTTTTGAACTTAAAAATGTTTTGCGCCATGCAAGACAATTAGGGTACAAGCATAAGCCAGTCGCAAATTCTTTTGGAGTCGTTGACTTGTTTGTTTTAGTAGATGCAGATTCGGGCGCCCACGCACCCGTTACAGATTACTTGCCGATAGTTAAACGCGGCAGTGCTTTCTCAACCCCCGCAGGCAAAAACTTTACTTTAACAGAGGACGTTAACTTCGCTTCCACTAATACTATTTTTAAAGTTGCTAAAACAAATGCTAACAAAATACCAACTCATTATGTGTTGAAGAATTCCGGTCAGGTAGTCTCGGGCCAATTAATAACAAATGAATTTACAGTTGGAGAATTTATTCGTTTTTATAAACTTTCTTTGGGTGATACAAATATAACAGAGATTGCATCAGTTTTTGATGAAAGCGGGAACGAATATTTCGAAGTAGAATATTTGTCCCAAGATGTGATTTATAGGACTTCTACAAATTCAGATCCATCTACTTTACTGGATGCTCCTTCAGTTTTAAAACCAATGGCCGTACCAAGAAGGTTTGTTGTTGAGCGCGACGAATTCAACATTCCGTATCTTCAATTCGGGACTGTTTCAAACAATGATGTGTTGAACAAAGAGTTTGTAGATCCAAATGAAGTTGTAATGCAGTTACATGCAAGAGACTATATATCAGATAATTCATATGATCCAAAGAACATGTTCGTTAATGATAAGTTTGGAATCGGGCCATCTAATACTACTTTAACAGTCACATATAGAACGACAGTGGTTGAAAATGTCAACGCTTCTGCAAATTCCATTACACAGATAACAAATGCAGAATTTTCGTTTAAAAATGAAACATCTATTCCTGCCGGCACTAGATCCTCTATTATTTCTAGTTTGGAGGCAAATAATCCTTCTCCTATTATTGGTGATATTAACGAAATAACAATCGACGAAGCCCGAACAATGGCATACGACAGTTTTTCTACACAGAATAGAGCTGTTACAAAAAATGATTATATCAGCATAATTTATAGAATGCCCCGCGCCCTTGGCGCAATTAAAAGAGCGAATGTATTTCAAGATAATGATGCTTATAAAAGAAACATTAATATTTATGTTCTTTCTGAAGACACAAGTCAAAACCTAATTCGAACTTCTTCAATTATTAAAAATAATTTGAAATCTTATCTTAATTTAAATAAAATGATAAATGATTCAATTGATATTCTTGATGCGCACGTTGTTAACTTGGGCATTAATTTTACGATTGTTTCACAAACAAGTGTTGATAAACATGATGCTCTTATTGCCGCTTTGAGTCATCTAAAGAAAGAATTATTATCTCCTAAAATGAACATTGGTGAACCTTTCTATGTTACAGAAGTGTATAGAATTTTAAAAGAAGTTGATGAAGTATTAGATGTGGTCGACGTAAAAATTGTTAATAAAACATCAACAAATCATTCTGGTGTGTATTATAATGTTAAACAGAATACTAGCCCGGATGGTCGTATTGTTAATTCAAAAGAAAATATATGCTTTGAGATCAAATTTGGGGATGATATTAAGGGAGCGGTCATATAATGGGAATTAAAAGATATACTGCATCAGAAGATAATACAATTACAAACGCCTTCAAACATAGTTTAACTTCCCGAGGCTATGACGCAAATATGGGAGCCTCAGATATATTGGAAGTGTTCTCTATTTATGGACAAGCTACTACAAGTTCCGTGGAGGCCACAAGAATTCTTGTTAGGTTTCCTATAACTGACGTTACTGCAGATCGAACTTCCGGCGACATCCCAGCTAAAGGTAATGTGAACTTCTATCTCAGAATGTATAATGCGAAGCATTCACAAACCCTCCCCCGCGATTATACTTTAAGTTTCGCACCTGTTTCTCAATCTTGGGACGAGGGCGCCGGCGTCGACATGGATGAATACAAAGACAAAGGATATCCAACAATTACGGGGTCTACTTGGATGACGGCTTCGTTTTCAAATCCATGGAACACCCCCGGAGGAGACTATTATACTGGCGCCACAGCGACAATAACGTTTACAGGTGGCTGCGCAACCAATCAAGTCATAACAATCATTTCGTCAGATAGCACTTCTAAAGCATATAAAGCTGCGTCGTCAACAAATACATCTGTTGACCCCCCTGAATTCAATCATAGTGGACCTGCTGACACAATTGCAGCCGCCCTAAAAACGTGTGTTGAATCTTCAAACGGCCATGCTGGAAAAATTACTGTATCTGCCGTAAAAACCGGCGCCATCACACTAACTCAAGTTACTGCTGGCTCCGATGGGAATACAACAATTACTGAAAATCTTAATAATTGCACAGTTTCTACTAAAGAAGACGGCAGCACACTTGGTTTTCGAAGTGGGGGATCCAACACTACACAAACGTTTACTGACGGACCAGAAGATGTTGAGGTTGATGTAACTACCATGGTTGAAGAATGGATAGCAAGTGCAAGAGATAATTATGGTATTCATGTCAAGTTGACTGATGCAAATGAGGCTTACGTTGAAGTGATTGACAAAACAGATTTATCCCCCGCTCCAGCTGTACAAACGAACGCAGGGGGAATAAAACGTTCATATTATACTAAAAAATTCCATGGAAGAAAAAGCGAGTTCTTTTTCAAGCGACCTGTACTTGAGGCTAGATGGGACAATAAAATCACAGACGATCGCACTAATTTTTATTATAGCAGTTCTCTGGCTGATAATGTCGATAATTTACATACCTTATATCTTTACAATTACGTAAAGGGTACCTTAAAAAATATTAAAGGAATCGGCACTAAAGTAGCAATTTACACAAGCTTATATTCGGGCAGTGTCGATAACGCTGTTCCTGTTGGAAGCAAGCTTTCTGCTTCTGCTGATGTCAAATATTTAGATGCAACTATAGGAACAAATATTACAGGAGGTTACGCATGGCAAGGAACAGGCATTTATAGTGCCTCCTTCGCTTTAACCGGCAATACTAATGGTATCCTTACAAAAGTGTTCGATGTGTGGCACAACGGCTCAGGATCGGTTTTAAATGCTGGAACTGTTCAATATGCCACTGGATCTTTCAAACCTAATTTTATATCAGCATCAATGTCTAATCCAAATTCAAGGTATGTTGTGTCAATGCACCACAATCAAGATGTTTATGATAGTAACGAAACAACAAGATTTAGAGTAAAAAATCGATTGAAAAATTGGAAACCAAATAATTATGTTGCCGTGAACTCAGCACCAGAAACTATAATTGTCGAGAGTTCTTCATTTAAAGTTTACAGGGTCAAAGACAATTTAGAAGTTATTAGACATAGCACTGGTTCTTCTGATAATGAAACATATATGTCATATGATGAAGAAGGTAATTTTTTCGATTTAGATATGAAATTATTAGAACCCGATGTAGCATATGGTATTGAGTTAGCTTATTACGATGGCAACAAATGGGTTGTACAAAATAATAGATTTAAATTTAGAGTTGAGAAAAAACAATAATTGGTTTGATAAATGTCTTACAATAGCTTAAAAAATTTATTTGAGAAAGATTCGCAAAAAATAATTGCGCAATCTTCTAGTTTGGATTCTTTGGGATCCAAAACCGAATCTGAAGAATATTTAAAAACTTATAAAATATTTAAAGAAAGAGTTACGCCTCAAGTTGACTTCTCACAGCCCAAAAATTGGGTGCGTTATGGTTCTGCCAAACAATATTATATTGATGCAGCTGCTAATGTTTATGATTCTTATCCTTATGATGGATCTGAAAAAGAAAAAATACAATGGCACAATAGTTCATCGTATTTCGAAAATTATGTTTTTGAGGATGAATATCCCAGGACAAATGGTTTTATTACTTTAAATATTGATGCAGCTACACCAGGTTCGGGAAATTACGGTACTCCGTCATCGACTGCACAGTATATTTTAACAACTGGTTCCATGGCCGAAGATAATGTCTATGATTTGTCTAAGGCCCGTGCTGAGAACTTATTTTTTGATTTGTCGAAAAACGGAGCCACAGTAGAGTTCTGGTTAAAAAAGAATGGTTTTCTTGGGGCAGCTAAAACGAAAAGAGAAGTTATTTATGATTTGTGGAATCATGAATTAGTTTCGAGTACTGCTTATGGGCGCCTTCGAATTGAGATGGATTCAACAAGGGCTGATACAGTTTTCTTGTTAACGGCCACGTCAGGTACTAGTGGTGTGAAATTGGCTACGATTGGCGCCACTGGGTCTCACGGGCCCGGATACATAACCTCTAAAGTTGGAGACGACAAATGGCATCACTATGCCTTTACTTTTAAAAATGCAGCATCAAATATTGAGTGCGAGCTATACCATAATGGCGAATATGTAGAAACAATCTTAACCGGCTCCGTGATTAACTGCGTCTCAGGAGGAATTTCTTGGGGACAGAACAAACCGATTGTATCTACTATTGGTGCACTGGCACACAGAACTTCTTTTAACGAAGACTCTATTGCCAAGCTCGGCCACGGCCCGCTGAGTGCGTCTATAGATGATTTTAGATTTTGGAAAACTCGTAGGACGGCTAAAGAAATTGGTATAAATTGGTTTGGTCAAGTAGCTGGTGGTTCGAATACTGACGATTCGAATACTAATTTAGGCCTGTATTACAAATTTAATGAAGGCATCACTGGCGAAGCAACAACAGATGAGATAATTTTAGATTATTCTGGCCGCATATCAAATGGTATATTTTATGGCTACACCGCCACTAATCAAAGATCCACCGGCTCTGCTTTAACAAACTCAGGGTATGCTAAATTTGAGTTTAGAGATCCTATAGTTTATAAAGAACACCCGGACGTGAGTTCATATATTACTAAGAAAAAACTTACAGGATCCATGTACGATGATCAAAATACTTCGTACTTATATTATACATTCCCTCAATGGATTATCGAGGATGACGAAGGTGGCGAACTTCATAAATTAACTCAAATTATGTCAAGTTATTTTGATACACTTCACTTACAAATTTCTCAAATACACAAAATTAAAAGTATTAATTATCCAAGTGGAAGTCAGAAAGCATATCCATTCATGAACCAATTGTTGCAGGACAAAGGTTTCTATGTATCAGAAATCTTTAATAACTCTGATTTGATAGAAAATTATATTAATCAAACAGAAGATTTTGTTATTAAAGATAAGCTTCATGAAATTAAAAATAGAATTTATCAAAATATTTATAATAATTTATCACACATTTATAAAACGAAAGGTACAGAACAATCAATTAGATCACTGTTGCGGTGTCTCGGCCTGGGCGATGATCTGGTCAAAGTAAACTATTATGGAAATAACAATGAATATTTGTTTAGAGAAAATTTTAGACACGCCACTGTAAAGAAAAGAGTTGTAAATATATCTGATTCTAATTTTACTGGAACAATTTATCAGGATGCATCAAAATTTTTAGATGCAACAAATAAAAATCTTTATAATGCGAATGCCCTCTCTTATTTGCCAAACGGAAAAGCCTTAAAAGAAATACCATTAACACTTGAAGCAAATGTTTATTTTCCAAAAAAATTCCCAAAGAGCAGTAAATTTAGTGATGGATATACAGAAAATACGTCTTCTGTCGTTGGCATACATACTATAGACACTAGCGGCGACTTCGGCGTCAATTCAACAACTTGGGCAAAAGATGGTTTTAATACACCAGGTTCCTTTGAAGACGCTGCAAACTTACACATTCTTGTAGAAAAACATCCACAATTCAAACAGCATGCTCGCTTTCATATTTCTGGGTCATATCGTGGTATTGTTGCGATGTCGAGTTCCTGGATTCAGGGAGTATATGATAATGAACATTGGAATTTGAGTGCAAGAATTCGACCTAAAAATTACAGCAACCACTATACTGTAACTGGTTTAGGAAAAGTTGGGGCAGCTGCAACAGCTACTTATACTAGCGCATCATATGAATTAATTTTCCACGGCGCGCATGCAAATCTTGGCACAATAGAAAAAGAATTTACTGTAACTAAAGACTTGACGTTTAATCAAGCAACCGCCTTTTTAACAAGCTCTAAAAAAATATATGTTGGTGCTCACAAAACAAACTACACGGGCAGTATTATTAATAAGAGTGATATAGATATAACATCAGTAAGATTTTGGTATAACAATTTAAGTGATGATGAATTACATTCACACATTAAAGACATAACAAATTATGGAGTGGAAAAGCCTTATGGGAACTTTTTAATTTCTTTATCAGGAACAGCCCCGCATAATGATCAAAAATATATGAACTCGTTATCCGGTGCTTACATACCGAACTATAAAACTTTGGCATTGCATTGGAATTTCGAAAATATTTCTGGCTCTGATTCAAGTGGGCAATTTAATGTTTTTGACTTTTCGTCTGGTTCATCCACGACAACAAACCTTGCATACAACGATTTCTCTTCATTTATTGATAGATATAACTCAGGCATCGCCCTCGGCTTTGCGACAAGCAGTAATAATTCTGTTATTGAAAATTTTGTTTTTACATCAAAACAACAGCTTCCGGAAGTCATGAACAGTTCTGACCAAATTGAGATAAGAAAGTTTGACGAGGATATATTCCTTAAAAGACAGCGGCCGATGACATACTTTGTAGCGATTGAAAAGAGTCCGTATCAAATCGTTTCAGATGAAATGATTGATATGTTTTCAACAATATTGGAGTTCAATAATATAATTGGTCATCCCGTCCATCGCTACCGCCTTGAATATAAACAATTAAATAAATTAAGAGAACTATTTTTTCAGAGAGTCGGTAAATCAGTTGATTTTGATAAATTTTTAGAATTTTACAAATGGGTTGATTTCACAATTAATAAAATGTTGGAGAGTCTCGTACCTGTTTCTGCAAATATATCAGGAGATATTAGAACAGTGATTGAAAGTCACTTGCTTGAAAGAAATAAATACAAACATCCATTTGTTAGATTAATTGATATTGATTTCGAACCAGAATTCAACCCATTGCCTCCACATCATGGAGTAAACAGTATTAATAATGATCTGCCCCCTGCTTATCGAAATCTGGCTGCGCAAGTCCATGGCGGTTTTTCTGATGGCGGCGATGAAAGAGCAAAAGAAGCCCAAGCCGGAGGCGGCGACGGCGGCCGAGGCCCAGTAGTTCAAGGGAGATCCCCTTTCCCTAGTCTGGAAAAGGGAATGCAAACATTACGCAATCATGAAATTATTAGTACCAATGTTAACACTATTGGAGTAGCAGATGTTGATATTAATAGAGAACATCTTAGAAGAATAATAATGAACTCCGAGGTGATAAATAGACTAACACCAGGGATTTCTGCGGGCGTGTTAACACCGATTACACAAGGTCATAATCAGTATTATAATAAGAAAATAAATTTTGAAAAAGAAGTTTTGGCTTTTAAAGGCACTTCAGAAGATAACAGTGATCATGTTAAGATAGAAGCAGGAAAATTAAATCAAGACTACGGTTTGCAAGACGTTATTATACACCGCAAGGATAAAGAGAGATATAGCGGCGAAGCAGACTTATTTCAAAAAAATGAGGCTGGTACTTTTATAGAAGAACATAGTGTTTCAAAAACAGATATTGTTACACCATTTACAATTTACAGCCACAGCGGCCCAACAAACAGTCAAGTTAGCACCGATTTTAAAACTAATTACGAATTTACTAACCTTCATCATGATAGTTACAATGCTGAATCGCCTTTGCAGGGACCATTTACTAACGAGCATGTCGGAGGATTGGCTTATCGACACGCGCCAGTTAATGTTGTTAATACAATAAAAACTAGTACAGACACAGAACTCACCCGCCCAGAAGGCTGGAGGATACGTTTTGGAAATGATGGTGTAGCTGCCACCGCAACAATAACCATCACGGCGTACACCGAACTCAACGCCGGCGACAAGGTGAACTTGGTTGCTACTGATGGTACTAATTATGACTTTACACAAGGCGACCAAAGTTCTGTTAACGGTACATTTGAAGCCACGACCTCAAACAATGCAACAGCAGCTAACCTGATGAATGTTATCAACACCTCATCGGGCCCAGCAGGGACAAGGTTTACTGCCTCTGTTGATGGGGCAGTTGTGACTGTAACTCAAGCAACAGCAGGCACGGCCGGCAACACAACTGTTACTTTAACAGATTCTGGTACTGCCGGTATGACTAAGACAAACTTTACCAGCGGCACAGATGATAAAACAGTCAAAGTATACGGACCCGGCGCCGATGGATTCCACAAGCCACGTGCATCATTTTACCGCGAAGAATTAGTTAAAAGACCAGTTAATATTAAAAATATTAAAACAGTAACTTCTTCAATCAACGGACTAAGAGTACTTGGTAATTACATTAACAATTATGAATTAGTTCAAACCGTTGGCGCCGACGTCAATAATTTATGGTTTATACACCATACAGGAAATTTACCTAGTTCTGGCTCTGATGCTAAATCTATAGTGTTCAAAGACTTATATGATTTTAAAGTAGACGAAAGAAAATATCTAAGAGATTTATCGACAAGGCAAAAAACTGTTATAAACGATAGGTTTTCAGCACCAGGCGGGCCTGAAGTTAATTCTCTTGGATTTTTAGACGAAGCGTCTAGAACATATAGTGTATATAATAATCTAAACTATAGAAATTTATCGGTTAGACAGCCCTTAAAGACGCTCTTAAGCGAAGCCGAGGGTAAATATGAGGGTACCCCCGGGTTTAACCTTAGAAGGGCCAACACGGCATCATATCATGAGGTACACAACAATCGAATAACATTACTCAAAAGGCCTGGCTCTACAGTTCTAACATCGTCAATCTATAATAATGGATTTGTTATTACGCCAACTCCTTCTTCTGACCGGCAGTATGCGTGGATAACAGCGTCCTTAAGTACCCATGATTTGGGTGATTCGGCACCCATGGGATACGCGCACAGAAGTGGGGAAGAGAGAAAAGCCAAATCTGGTGGTTATATTTATACTCCATCAATAGCTTTCATGAGCGCTAGCGATATAAGCAGTTACATTGACGGAGACGACGCCGGCACCCCAAGAAAGTTTGGTGGGTTTGACAAAGATAAAAAACCTTCTGGCTTCGCCGCAGGCTCTAGATTAACAACAGATTTTGTTGGTTTGAACTTTCACATATTAGCTGCCGTCACTGCAAGCCAAAATTTCTTAAGTGCTTCCGGATTGAACACAAAACTGCTTACTCTTGAAAACACTTCATTTACTAAAGCAAATTTGTTGAATACTTTTTTGCTTAATTATAATGGTCCTTACCAATATCCATCATGGAAACAAACAAGAACAGGTGAACATCCCATTGTTAGGGATATGAGAATAAATAATAGAATTTCTATACAAAAACCAGCAAGATTATTTACTGATGATCAGGGTAATCACTATAAAGAGATGCGTTCACCTCATTCGCGTTCTTTCACCGAACCAGCTGTTACTTCAAAATACAAGCCATTAACGCATCGTTTTTTATACAAGCCAGATAATTTAACAAATTTAGATGCTGCGAATGAAGGTCAAGGTATACAAACCCGGGTTAAAAGAGACCCAAATCAAATGGTCGCAGACCTGATTACTCTCGAACATACTTATGGTAATAAACTAGCAAGTTTTAGCAGAAATGAAATTGATAAATTATTAGATGTGAAAGTTAATACAGAAAATCTAGCGTATGATGATTTAACTGCAATATATCTTTATAGTGGTTTGACCGGTGAAAGTACCCCGGTCGAAAAATTTGTTTCACTAAACTATCGCGAAAGAATATGGCCGAGGGAAAAAAATGAATATCTCTCGAAGACTTACATGAGAAAGAATTATTTTGTATCGTTCTGGAGAGAAAACAGAAATAATAGAGTTATCACAAACCCAGTACCTCTTGCAACTTGGGTGGAGGGCAACGCAAAAGGTTTTACTAATGCATTTGATAAATCGTTAATCACTAAAAATGATGGATCAGCAATACGTCCAATGATCGGTGATACCGGAAGTATGTGGCCATTAGATGCGAGGACAACAGACAATTTAGGCAATACATCTTTCGAAACTTCTATTACGATTAATGGTTTGGATACTACAGGTACTACTCATGCAACTGGAGCTGTAGCTCCAATGGTATCTGGTGGTCTTGGTGAACTTTGGAGTATGTACCCGCAGTGGAGTATTATCGATACAAATTCTGGTAAAGCGCGCAAGTTTACTGCTCAAATGAGCCCGATATACTCGCGACGTACCTTCGAAAACGTTTGGATTACTACAGGCGGCGCCAGTACTTTAACGTATATGCTTGCCGGCGATACAAAATGGGAAGCCGACTCGCAAGCTGATAAACAACCTTTCCCACAAGGAACATATGAAAACTGGGTAGAAGATTTAAGAAGGCAAGGAAAAGATTATTCTCTAATACCAGAATTTAGGATTAGTGAACATATGGATTATTATGTAAACGTTAAAGCTTCAGACTTTCTAGCTGATCGAGAAGGTTTTCTAACTCTGACAGGTACTGTTGCATCAGATAGCGCAAATGATAATTTTTATAAAGATTATTCTCATAGTGATTTCCTTAAACATTTTAATATCATCGACGAACACAGGAAAACTACTTTTATGAATGGTAAACAAATTCAAAGAGCAGAAGATACCTCATTAACTTTAAAATGTAGAGCACTAATGAAATTCCTGCCATATAGTGGTTTTTATCCTGTCTTAAGAACACTCGAACTAGCTAGTTTATTTTCAGCTTCATTTTTTGATACAGCTCAGGTTAAGAAAGTCTCGAAACAAGTTGCTGATAATTTTCTTGGATATAAGCGCCCGCTTATCACACCTTATTTCGCACCAGGTATAATGTATAACACAATAAAAGCTGGTATAGCTGTTGACTATCCGGTATACACGATACCCACACCGCGCTCGGCAGCCGTAAGTTATATAAATCATTACAAACCTAGTTATGAAGCTACTGGCTCATTTAAAACTGTTCAGGGAATAAATAATTATGGCTATAGATTAAATGAAAATTTTACTAAGAGACTTCAGTTTGAAAGCCTTCTAGAACCTTCAGAGTTTTACCGTGGGTTACAAATTTTGGATCAAGAAATACATCCTTCAGCGTCAGTCCATCAAGCTGCAGCATCTGAATTACCTCCTACTGCATCATTTAGTGAAACAAAAGATAAAAGATATAAATTAGCTATGCACAATTTCTTAGCAGAAACAATGCAATTTTTTGTTGATAAAACTCCAATTAAATCAGATTTTGGAGATTTAGATCCAAGATTCGGTCAAATGTCGGGCACTACACCGTATGAAATGTTCATTATTATGAAGAAAACTGGTTCTTTCTCAATGTATGACAGGCCATCTGCATTCGGCCCACCTGTGGTTAACGCATTTTCACGTTCATCAGGGATTCCTACAACGCTTTACACGAATGAAGTTAATGCATCCAATGCGGCGCCAACTGCTGCTCAATATGGAAAGGCTAGTGGATATTCTCCGTTTACACCTCCTTACGAATCTTTGGAGCACGATTACTCTTATCAAAGCCCACACAGCGGATCTTTAATCAAAATTGAATTTAATCCTGTTAAATTTGATGCATCATTAGACAACTCTAGGTACGATCTACTTACAATTCTTTCTGGAGCAACAGTAACTTATGCACGCAATGGGTTTGTTCCTTTTGCAGCTCTTGCCACCGGCCAAACTAAAAATATTGATAATGCTATGCAGGTTAGCGCTTCTATTAACTTTACTGAAACAATATTTGATTTTGAAAAAACTGCTAAAGAAACACGAGATGGATTAAAATTTGGAGCCCCGGTGCTTGATTTTGATAAAGCAGGACGGAAACTTGTTATTGAAACAAAATTTGAGACTCCGATGTTGAATTTTAAAGACGTCGCAACCACCTTACCAAAATATGGATCAGGTTCCGTAGCAAAAGGCATGTGGCACCAATATGGTACTTTGCCCGCTAATCCAGAAGAAGGAGTAGTTATTGAAATTGCGGATGGTTTAAATAAACCTTCACTTGCCGACGCACTTGGTTTAAGGAAAGGTAATCATAAAATTGGCAAAGTACCATCTAAAAAGAAGGTAAAAGAATCAATTATCGCAATCCCTTTTAGAACTATAAAAAATAAAAAAGTATTTTTCTCAATTGACAGAGAAAGAATTGATGCTGCTATATTCTATGATAGGGAAGCTAGTGAGACAGAAAGAGAAAAGATACTTACAATCGCTGGCCAAGATGTTATTGATATGGTTAAGAAAATGAGGACGTATGTTTTACCTCCCAAATTTGACTTTTTAACTTTCCATGGTAAATTTAATACACCAGAAGTAAAGCCATTTGCAATGCATATTTTTGAATTTGAACATGAATTTAGCCAGCAAGATCTCATAGATATGTGGCAAAATCTTCCACCTGATTTAGGTACCAATATCAAAGAACCAAGAGAGAGTGTATCTACTATAACTCATCCTCTTTTAGCGCAGGCAATAAGAGAATATTCTGAAGAACACGAAGAAAACCAAAAGAAGTCCGGGTTTGTTACACTCCATGAAGACTTGCGTTGGATAATATTTAAAGTTAAGCAGAAAGCTGAATGGAACTACTATAAATCTTTAAGAAAAACTAGGGGAGATTTATTATTACAAATTGAAGATAACCAAAAATTAGACATTGCTTCTGGTAAGTTAGACCCAAAAGAGGCTGTGCAATTAAGTTCAAAAGAAGTTGAACCATTATATAGTTATAATTGGCCATATGATTTCTTTTCTATGGTTGAGTTAGCACAAATAGAAGCTGACGTTAAAATAACGCCACAATTAGTTGAAGAAACGGAGGACGATATGCCAGCACCAGCAAAAATTATTGGCCAAGCACTAGCTAGTGCAGCAACAAAAGAAGGTATGTCCTCCACCGCCGGCGGCACAAACACAACCACCGGCACAAGCACAACCGGAGGCGGAAGTACAACCGGAGGGAAATAAGATAAATGGCATTTTTTAATCAAAAACAAGAAGTATTCGATATACAACTAACTTCCCATGGAAAAAAACTTTTATCCGAGGGAAGTCTAACACCAGAATATTATGCTTTTTTTGATGATGACATCCTATATGATGCTCGATATACTGGTTCGCCCGATAACCATTTACCAGCCGAAGAACAGAATTATATTGCTACACGTATCAAAGAAGAAACTCCAAGATTGAAAACACAATACAACTTTACGCGATTAGAGAAAAAAGATAGAATGAATGTGGCTGGAAAAAATCAATTTTTTAAAGCAGGGTCTGGGCTTGTTGATTATGAAGATTTGGGCTTTGGCCCTGATTTTTATGATGCTGCAGCGCACGGAGAATGGTTAAATCTTGTACAAGAACAAGAGATGATAGAAACCGTTAGTCCGAATGTTTCCGCCGATATATCATCATGGGTCAAATTTCATTTGACCAACACTTATGAGTATAATAACGAATTTGGCATTCTTAACAATTATATTATGCAAGAGCCAATTGGCACTTCAGATTTGGGAAACAGATATGCTCCTTCTTGGGATATGCAATGTTATAAAGGACAAATTAGCAGCTCTGTTGAGCAACTCTATACTAATCGTTTTCCTACTTTAAAAATTCCCCAAGTTGAAATAGAATGTAATTTTACTACTGTAGAAAAATATAATATGAACTTTGCTAAAGATATTAATAATTCAATTGCGGTTAATAATGCTTTGGCTCATGTTGGAGCAGATGAAATTATTCCATTTGAAGATGGAACATATTACGAAGTTAAAAGAGGAGAAATCTTGCTTGAGTTAACAGAAGAAAATGTTCCTTACGGTATTGATAATTATGAAGTTGAGGTCTTTTTTATAGAGGACTCTAATTTAGACACAGAACGCTGGATTAAACTATATTTCAACCCAGAAGTTGAGGTAGAAAATGTTTTTTATGCTCCATATGTTAATGACGATGAAGAAAGAAAAACATATGCACCCCCCAAACCAGAAAATATTTTAGCCAATTTTTTAGATATTAGTTTCGATGAAGAAATATCAGAAGATGTTATTTGTACCACTAGGGCTGAATTGAAAAACAGAAGTTTGTTTTCTGATGTAGAAATAAACTGTGAAGACTTGGAAATCATCTCTCCATCTCAGACAAATATAAATATGTATGGTGAAACTTTAGAAGATACAGGAGAAATTTGCTAATGGTTATTAAACAAAATCGATTCGGCCAATCTGTACCAGATGTTTTTATTGGAAGTATAAGATTATCAAAAGGCTATGACCATTTAAAAGAAAGAGAAAATGCTCGTCAAAGTAATATTGTTTCTGATAGAATGACACAGAACAGATATAATAATGATTTTGTTGCAAGAGTTTCCGCCGGCGAAGGATCACAACTTATTTCTACGGTAAGACTATACATAAAAGAAATTGTAGATTCATCCAACAAAACATCTTGGTTGAACGAATCTGGTGTCAATAAAAGAATGAAAATAAGGATTGCACAAAGCCTGTCTTCTGGAGCGACGAAAGACATAACAAGAGCGCCAATTCAATTACTTCCAGGCGGTTATTATGACGATATTTCAAAGACCGCACCCCATGGAGCCGCCACAAGTGTCATATGTAAAGATATAGATATTAATAACAGACCAGATAATTTTAGAATTGAAAATTATTTAACAACAGAAACAAAAAATCACAGAGTATATGATATACCTTATGAAATCATTTTTTCTTTACCAAATGATAACCCTCAACATCTAACATATTTTGCTGTTTGTTATTACGATTCAGATATAGAATCTCTTACTCGTGAAAAAAAGAAAAGAATTCCGCTAATCTCTTCCTTGGGCCGGCCCACAATCGAACAAATTATTGTTAGCAATAAACTTGTAAAGAACTCAAAACATTATTTGCTAGAAAAAAATAAGAGGCCGTATTTTGGTCCAATTCACCAAACATCAGACGGTCAAGTTAATACTGGTCTCTCTTCCGGGACAGGGAAAAACGAACGATTGATTACAACCAGCGTGCCGAATATCAAAACTATAGATTACAGAGTTATAGATAAATTCAAAAAAATTGATATTTCTTTTAAAGAAAATGATAAAGATGCCATAAAAGCTTCCAAGTCGCTGAATTTAAAAACAACATATAATAAGCAAAATGATGATGTATTCTTTACAGATTTATTTTTGAATAGGGATCGTAATGGATCAACCAAATTTATTTTTGGGGTTAAAATAGAAAAAATATTTAGGAATTATAGTCATTATGCAAAATTGTTTAATAATCCCGATCCAGCAATTGTAAATTCAATTCTTGATGCATCTAAAATAAGAAAATTAAGAATTTTAAGAAGAAGAATAAATGAAAACCAAACAGGTCTCGATCGGTTAAACGGAAAGAAAATATTACCATTTTTTAATCCAAATGGCAGCCCGGATGAACACGTTGTTGTTGAATTATTTAACAGGCCGATGTTAACAAAAACTGGTGTCACTGATCTTAAAGGAGTTCGAGAAGACCAATATACTAAAGAGCCAATTGGTACTATAGAAAATATAAACCTATCTTTAAAAAATGCTGGTGATATATTATTTTTCCAAGTGGTAGATAAACAAATTGCTAAGGTGACAGAAGGTAGTTACCAATATGGTATTGAATTAGAGATAGAAGAAAGAACACAAAATTATTTGATTTCTAATTTATTGGGTTTTGAACAATCAATTCAATTATATGACAATACAGCAATGGTAGCTCAAAAAGCCGGCTTTAATAATTTTAATAAAAAATACACTCAGTCATTCATGTCTTTGACAACGGTTTTAAGCGAAGATTCAAAATCAGGTACGCCATGGTCAAATCTTATAAAACAATTTATTAGAATTGTCAATTTATTTATGGGCCACAATCCTCAATTAACCGCAGAATTACAAAATAATTTAGCGAGAGTACTATATTCCCTTGCCTCACCGATAAGTAACAACCCAAAAGATATGGATTTTGTTAAAACAATGATGCTTGAGTATGCTAGTAAAATTAGAAATAAATTAACATATGAGTCTTCAATAACCAAGCGCAAGAATAGAACTGCTGCTTTATATACAAAAAAGGAGACAGAACCTAGAACAGCCGTTTTCAAATTAAATAAGTATTTTGGTTCTTCTTTCAAAGGTTACAGCAATAATAATATTTCTGCTGAAATTGTTGATGCATCCCTGGATCCGAATTATGGTTACGAATATTTTGACGCAGACGCTACCTCCCTTGCGGGATTTAAAACATATGATGCAGATGAAATAATAAGAAGGTCTAAAATAGAAACCTTGAGATATTTTAATAGCGAAAATCCTTCTTTAAACCTGCAAGTCGATGGTAAAATTTATTCTAACAGAGATTTTGTTGCTTCAAACAAATATCAATATTTTGCGCCATCTTTTGTTTCGTTAGGCGGAAATAAAAAAGTTAATTTGATTGATGAAGAAGATAACATTTTTAATAAAAATAAGAATGCTGTTTTATTATTAGATGTTTTGGGCTATAATATGTCACAAATAGATAATAACATGACTGATTACACGCAATACTCTTTTTCACAAAAGTTAGATTCTTTTTTAGCTTTTAGGGACGTTAACAGAATATTACATAAAAATAATGAAAGGGAGTTGGAGAGTCCAAATTATGCTCTTGCAGATAATTATTTTGGCAAAACAACAAAAATTATAATTGATAGAAATATTTCTGATGACCAAGAAATTATTAATAGCATCAACAAACAAAGTGACAATCGATATTCATCTCGTAGTAACAATATTAGACAAGTACCTGAAACCAACGCCGCAGGGAATGGGATAATGTTATCTCTCCTCGGGGCCCATTATTTAAAAACATTAGAGCCGATTAAGGATCTCGAAAAATGGAATCTGAGAAACCCTGATAATATCATAACTTTTCTAGACAAAGTTGAGAGCAAAGACACTGCTAATTCGAGGACCGTAACAATTGATTCGGGAAACAAATTAAGAAAAAGACCAGCAAATCAAATTTCTGTAGAAAAACAAAAAATTATTAAAGAAATGCCGATGCAACTTAAAGCTTTATTGCACCAAGGTGTCAGTGATATTAGCAAAAATAATTATCGAAAAGAGTTGTTGAATTCAAATTTCAACCCCCTGCAGGATGCAAGTAAATTTTTAATGTTTTGGCTGATGCATGGGCAACTTATAGAATTGCAAGCATGTACTGGGTATCCAACTAATAATAATGACATTAGTCTAAAACAACCTCGCTGGTCTCCCGTCACACCGGATGTATGGAACACTATTTTGAATAATAACACTACATTATGCAGATTGGTTAGATATAGAAATCCGATGTTGCTAGGTACTTATCCTGAATCTTTAGATCTTCCAATATACAATGAGTATTTTTTAATTAAAGGTAAATCTAATGTCGTTTCAAATGATAGTAGAAGTCCAGTTAAAAATATAGAAAGAATTGACAGATTAATTAATGGTTCTGATAAACTTTATGCCACAGGTGTTCAGCCTGAATATATTTTTAACGCGCAACTGGGCTTCGCCCGCGTCGGTTCCGCTAATCCCACACCACGTCCACGCCCACAAGTTCCCGGTC
>Ga0208449_1000168_pt1 | contig 60023 bp, 81 predicted proteins | sample MalvireepMed_s17_FD_184247 | JGI IMG/M metagenome (GOLD analysis project Ga0208449, IMG submission 184247) | Marine viral communities from the Global Malaspina Expedition - Malaspina viral metaG DeepMed_s17 (SPAdes) (version 2) | ecosystem: Environmental > Aquatic > Marine > Oceanic | place...
TGAACCTTTTCCTTTCTTCACGATTATAATCAGCCATAGCATTGTCGAAGTTAATGCTTTTGTATCCCCTGAACGAACCGTCCGGGTTCTTCACTTCTTCCATATCGTCAAAATTTTCTATTCTCGGTTTCATGTCATGTCCTCCTAGTCGTTCTAGTCGTTGAAATAAGTGATTGCTAAGGGAAGCAACACCACGCCCATTACAAAAAATGGTTCGGCAAAAAAATTCATAAAATCAATCATGGTTTAGTCCTCAGTAAGATCATGGCCCATAGCTATCAATGTTGGCCGAAAAAACCCATTGTTAAAGCGTGACATTTCATCTACCGTAGCTCCTGAAGCAATCGCTTCTGCTACTTTTTTCTTTTTTTCCTCAAAAGCCCGCTCGTGTGTCAATTCTTGCACCCATTCCATCCACGTTCGCTCCTCAGAATAGCGCCATTGAATGTGGTTGCCCGAGGCTTTTTTTCTGCCGCCCCCGTCAAGGTGAATCCATCCGCCTCGCAGAATCCCGGTGAATTCTTGCTGGCCCATCTTCGTTGGTCGGCGGCGCGATCCACCCCAAATCGTGAAGTGACCGCTTACCTTTCGACCTTCCTCTGCCTTGGGCTTGCACTTAGCTGCGCCGCGGCGCTCATCACGTTCCGCCTCGGTCAGATCGTCCCAGCGTTCGACAAGGTATTCAACGTCGTAAAATTTGACCTCGTTGAACCAAGTGCCGCCAGAATGATGCCATTCAAACGACGGCCAGAAACCACTCTTGGCAAGGTACATCGCAAGCGTTCGTGTCTCCTTCCAGCCACCTTCGCGCAGTAACTCGACGGTCCAGCGTGATAACGGGCGCACCCCATTGCTGTAGGCATCAATGGCGTTGTTGCTCATCCCAAAATCTAAGTCATAGCCAGCCATGTTTAGTCCTCTGAGTCGATTTGTAAATGGAGTTCGCCGTTGAAAAAAATAAACTTCGTGATCCATTTCGATTTTTCATGGTCAACAATTCTGTAGCCATTCTCGTCCTTTTTAAGCCGTCCATTTTTGTGCTTCTTGTACACATATTCTCGTTCCTGATACTCAAGCGATGACTCAGTGATCAGGTCTGAATCTACAGTCATGCTGTACTTTGTCTGCACAAAATCCGCGACTGCCTCGATGACTTCGTAAGTTGATAAGCTAATTCTCATTTCATTTGTCCTCGTTTGGTTTTCCAAGACCGCTGACCTCTCCAGCGGTTTCGACTGATAACCAATCAGTTACTCGTCAGTTGGAATTAAAAAATCTTGCTTATCAACCATTGCTTTGCATCCAAGGCAAGTTATAGCGCCCCAAGCAAAGTGATAAACAATTGCATGATGCTCACAAATCGGGCACTGGATTGCTTTTCCGTTAGCCCCAGCCCGCGTGTATCTATCAACCTTTTTCATCACTTTCTCCTCTTGCCCTCTTGGTTTAGCCCTTAATGAAAAACAATCCTATACGAAACAATTGAACATTGCAACCTGGTGCAACAAAAGTGCTAGCTGCAATACTTTGCGTAGCACACCGGTCCGATCCCGCGTTCAATCGATTCCTCATTCTCAAGATGGGTGTTGCAGAATCCGCATGTGCCGACCAAGCGCCCATAAGCGGCAGCGGCAGCGACGTGATCCTCTACGATGGTTTGCAGTGCCTCACCGATCTGACCGCAATAGAGGCCACCGGGTCGCTGGTTGCCATATCGGTTTTGGTCCCCGTAGATGGCGCAGTCGGTCACAAACGACCAACCCGAATACTTGCCATCATCGACGTGCCGGATATAAACCTTCAGCCGTGTGTCACCACCCGGCACGGCGTAACGCCCTGAAGGTATCTGCCGCAGGTCGATCTCACGCACCTCGTCCTTAGCCTCGACGTTGAACGCTTCAGCCAGTTCCTCGATGGTTGGTGTACGGCTCACCGTTTGCGGCTGTGACACGGCCTCTGGGGACGGTTGAACGTAGGTGTCGAGCACGGTGTCAGTGATGCTCTGTTTACTCACCACCAATTCGATGACGCGAGCATCGAGCGAGTGATCGATCACGATGTGCTGACACAAAACGCTGTCACGCTGCCCAATTCGACAAAGTCTATCTTCGGCTTGATTCAGGCTTCCGCTGACCCAATCCAATTCTGCGAACACGCAAATGCTGGCTCGGATTAGGGTCAACCCAACACCCGCGGCTCCTATGGTACCGATGAACACGTCGGCTTTGCCGGATTGAAAATCGTCCACTGCGGCTTGCCGGTGATCCTGCGAATGCCCGCCATGAAGCGTCACCACGCTGCGCGAGTCCTCCAAGCCCTTCTCAATAGCTTCAACCACGTCATGGTGGTGGGCGAAAACCACCACAGGCTCATCGATTGCCAAAAGGTGATCGACAACCGCTGGCACCTTTGCCAGCGCGGTGGCGTGGCGGACCCTTGAGATTTCCTCAAACCTGACGCGATCACCCTTGCTGATCTCCAGCAAAGCATCACCCATCGTGGCAAACGACGCCTCATCGGCCAGCACATCGTCGTAGCCATCCGAAGGCAGCACGATCACTTGCCGACGTTTCGCTGGCAGGTCGGGCAGCACCGCTGATTTTTCACGGCGAAGCATGATGGTTGAACGCAGCCGCTCGCGCAATTCATCAAGATTCGATGACCCGTCAAAATCCCAACCAAAATTATTTTTGTGGGCGTTGGCGTAACGCTTCGCAAAACCCATAAAATTGCCAAATTCTTTCTGATCTAAATATCCGGCAACGGGTTGGATTTCAATGGGCCTATTCGGTATCGGTGTCCCGGTTAAGGCGTAGCGTCGTTTCGCCTTGATTTTCAGCGCCACCTTGGTGCGGGCCGCTCGGTTGTTTTTTAGGAAATGAGACTCGTCAAACACCACACAGCCCCACGTCCGCGACAACAGCGCCGATTTATGTTTGTTCAATACATCGTAGTTGATAATCACTATGTCTGGGTCAGCGGGGAACGGTGTTTTGCCGCCGTTCACCACGGCTATACAACGCGGTTCGGCCAGCCATTTTTCAGTCTCGCGCAGCCAGTTTATTTTAAGGCTGGACTTGCAGACGATCAAAACGGTCTTGGGCCGCTCAAGATTCAGCAATCCCAAAATTTGGATCGTCTTGCCAAGACCCATCGGATCGGCCAGCAAGACCGATTCATGCTCCGCCAGAAACTTGATCCCGGCGAGTTGGTAAGGGAAGTATCTCAAGCCGTCAGGCACCGGCACGTCGAACCCTGCGGGCGCTGTGATCGCTTGCGAATCGGCAATGATCGAGGCATCGATTTTTTTATCGTTCCACTTGCTGATCTGCCATTCATCTTTGAATTTTCCGACCGAGTAACCGGCGGCCTTGATCGCCTGTTTTTCAGCGCGCCAGAATGCCCAAAAGTCATCGGCATTTTCCGGCAGCGGTGACGATGAAACGGTGCGACCGTCGCCAATCGTTTTTGGTTCGGAAAATTTTAGTTTGAGTTTCATAATTTTGTCCTCTGGTTTCACCCAAAAACCCCAGACTGGCCGGGGTTAATAGGGGTGAATATGTCAACGTCGGTTAATTCTGCATATGCTGGTTTTTGATCAGGTTTTTAAGCACCCGAACGTCTTTTTTCACTCCGTCCACCTCGACCCGCAATTGATAGTAGGTATTTTTCCGGCTTTGCGTCATAGCCTGAGAAACGGAGACATCATCGAACTGATAATGATTATCAAATTCTTGCCTGCGACGTTGCCCCAGATTCCCATTGTCGCCGCTCCACATATAACAGCCCTTGTGCTTTTCGTGCGTCAGCAAGATATTCTCAATCTCACCAATTTGATCCTTTGTTAAGCTAGTCATGTCATGTTTCCCCTGTGTTGGTTTGGTTGATCCTTGCACCCCAAAACCCCAGACAAGCCGGGGTAGTGGGGGGGGTGAATATGTCAACCAGTATTTTCTTATTGATGCTTCCAATGCTCAGGCCATTTGATGGCTGCGTTCAAGGCTTTCAAGTCGCTGATCTTTGTTCTGAAGAGCTTTTTACGCATCTTGTTAATTGCCTCGTCAGTCCAGCCCTGTTCTCTTCGTTTCATCGTGATCATAAAAATTAATTTTTCTTTCATGTAATGTCCTCGTTGGTTTGATTGAAATCTGGGATAGCTTAAACGATACACTAGAACAAAGCAACAACATGAGAGCAGGAGTGCAGCGCGTGAGAGCAGGAGTGCAGCGCGTGAGAGTATGAGAATAATGACCGGGTAAGGGCGGCTATCAATGACCCGGGCGGCTGTACTAGGTGAGACTGTCCGGTGTTTGCTTGTTGCTTGTTAGACCGCCCCAGTGGCCGCCTATACGACGATCAGGCTGTACCCTATGGGTAAGTACCCCTTAGCGCGTTAAAACCTTACAGGCAAAAAAAAGGGGCCGCATTAGCGGCCCCCACTGGTAGCGTATAGATTACGCTTGGCTGGTCGGCGGGTTCAATAACTTATTGACCGCTCGCATATTGACAATAGCGACAACAGCCAATGCCCGCGGATGCCGCTCAAACATCAACCGGATACGCTGCGGGTAGTAGCCTGATATGCCACGCACTATCCGCTCACAGTAAGGCGGCACTACGCGCCGGGTGGTGTGTGCGCCGCTACCATTGACCCACTCCGAAGTCAGGACAGCGCCGCCGCGGCTGTGCAATTCCCGTATGGCGTCAAATTGCCTTTTTGTAATATTCATCTATTGGACCCCTTTTGGTTTAGGTTACAAAATCTTGCACCCAAAAAGCCCGCACCGGGCGGGCTTGGTGGGGTACGTTGTAGCGTATAGTTTACGCTTGGATTGCGGTTCTAAAATTCCCAGCGCGTGAACCGTGAACAACGGCAACAATGTTTCGCTTGCTGCCATCGCATAACAGACAATCAATGCATTGAATGCCGGTTGATTGGTTAGGGCATTGCAGTTCGTTGTTTGTGAGCTTGTCGCCTTCCGCTGCTATGCGGAATGTTTTTGCGCCCAGTGATTGATACTTTTTCGCTTGTTTCGGACTATCAGCGGATACCATACACAGCGACAAAAACCGCGGATCGAATTGTTTACCAGCAATTTGGTGAGTGTACCCGGTATGCTCACTGCCCAGTTCCGTTAACGATTGCATGATTTCATAAGGCGCTGCCGCCGGGTCGCCATAAGCGCCTAACCTGATTTTGCGCCCGGTAAAATAGCGGCTATGCAATTGTGGATCGAATGCCGGATATTTGCCCGCCTTGTATGATTTATATACAGCCAAAGGCGCTTGTCCCAAGTTCACATAACAAGCGCCTTTGTTAAAATGCCGGTGCAAACAATTCCCGCATATTGAAATATCAGCGCCTATTTTTGACGCTGCAACCGGGTCTATATCGCTACGCAGAATCCAAACCTGCACCATGTCGCCGGTTTTGTCATTGCTACTTTTCATCGTTGCTATAACAACAATAGGCTGCCGATCAAGCACGGAGGGTCCGGCGTACATCACAAACCCGCGCGTATTGGCGGGCTTGGGTAGTTTTTTCGGTCGTATCAATACTGGCATGGTTTAGTCCTCTTAAAATGTGTCTATGGTTTCACCCAAAAAGCCCGCACAGGCCGGGCTTGGTGGGGTACGTTTTTTTGCTCTTTTATTTAAGGTAATTCGGCCCGTATTGAGTGTAGTTGCGTCCATATTCGGCGGTCGATATATGGCCCCTTGCGTGCTTTGCTGGGCGATTCCAACCGGCGGGCATTAATAGATCGCCCGTTTTGAGATTGATAAAACCCCAAGCACTACCGCCATTGTTGCTCATAAGTCTGGCGTATTTTTTTCCATAACTTACGGTTAATTGCGCTTGTTCTTTCATCCAGTCGGGCGAATCGGCATATTTGCCGGCTATCTCGCTATTGACGCGTTCCATAAATTCTTTTATCTGTTCTTTCATTGGTTATGCCCCCCTTTTTTGTAAAATCAGATTAACAATTGCCAGCCTTGCGGCATCGTCGCTTACTTTTATGCTCGTGATGCGAACATTGCCGTTTGCATCGCAATGCATGGAGTTCCCGTTTATGAACGCGGCTAAACGTTCCACCCACCGGAGCGGCGAGCGTAATGACCGGCGGATCATTTTCAGTTCCCACGTCGGTGTGTAGTACATCCGGTGGAAAATACCGGGGTGCGATATCTGCGAATATTCTAATTCTTCCTGTAATAATGATTGCATTGGTTTAATCCTCTTATGGTTTGGTTGATCCTTTCACCCAGAAAGCCCGGACGGGCCGGGCTTAGTGGGTGCGTTGTGGTGGGCGGTTAGCTGCTGGCGTTGTAGTTTTGCATTGCCTGTTTTGCGGCTTCCAGTGGCGTATTGGCTTCCCCGACTGCTACCACTGGCTGTCGGTATCTACCCGATAACATCAAAACAGAAACCCCTTCACATATTGATCCGACATATGTGCCAGTGCAGCTATCGCGTACCACTCCGACATGATGAACATTGCCTATAGAATCCTTTAGTGGATAGAGTTGCGGTGTGTACATTTTTTGCTCCTAATAGTGTGAAATTAAGCCGCGTTGCGGCCAGTGAATAATCGCCAGAGTCGTAAGCCGACCCAGACAACAACGAAAACTTCCAGACAACCGGCAGTGATCCCGATTGCGTTATCACGCAACGCCGGGTCAGCGATTGCCCCGATTGCATCGCTCAAGGTGTTGCCGAGCAATGCCCCGAACAAGGCACCATTGACCCCACTGCCACCGAGCTTTTTGTCTATATCAATACCGAACATCGCGCACAGCGCGAGCACGCCATTATCCAGTAATCCAAATATTTCACCTTCAAATCCAAACACTTAGCATCTCCTAGGTGGTGATATATATATAAATACTAAACCCAACATAACCAGAACAGCCAAACAGTGCAACAGTATTGTATAAATATTAATACTGGTGAAAGTATGGATACAGCCACAAGGTGGAAATTATGCTTGGAATCATGACTAAAAGTAAGCAGCAAAAACTCACGCCCAAACAACGCAAGTTCGCCGAGATGATCGCTTCGGGAAAAACGAACAATCTCAGCGACACCTACCGCGCCGTCTACGATACAACCAGTGGGCCAATGTCGAACGCATCTATCCGGGTGGAAGCGAGCCGCCTAGCGGCGAACCCTAACGTTGCACTATTGGTGGAACAGATTCAGGCCCGAAAGGCTAAGGCTATGTTGGTTGTAGGGGTCACTGACCGAGACCGCGTTTTGACCAAACTCCGCCAGCTACTGGATGAAGGTACGCCTATGGTTGAGGTCGCAGCAGCACGGCTGCTTGGGCAGTCCTGTGGGCTATTTTCCACTGATATATCAATCACTTCCCAGACTCGTGACCCCGAAACAATCGAAGCCGAGTTGCTCGCCAAGTTGGAAGCACTGACCGGGCTGGTCACTGAGCCAGAACCAGAGCCTGAGCCGGTTACAGAGCCAGAACCCACACCAGCACCAGTCGATCCCGGTCTGCACTAAATCCCACTTTTACCTAAGAATGACGGTTTGCGCATAACCGTTATTATGTAAAGTGCCTAGCATTTATGCGGGTTTCAGCATAATAAGGAAAAACCCACCCTGCTATTTTCTAGGTTTCGGGTCTAAGTTATTGATTCTTGGTCTCAGAATTTAAGGTCTAAAATCGGCGTTTCCCACTTTCAACAAAAAATGACCCCTGCGCGCCGACCCCCCACCCCCCCCTTGAATAAATTGTAGGGGTGGAGAGTTATACGTATTATTCCACTCAAATAATCACCCGATATTTTCAACATCAGTCAATAATGACCATAATTTCATAGTTTTACCAAGTTTTTACACTTTTACCATAATGTTGCATAGTTGTAATTCGCTGGCAGCCCTTTTATTACAGGGAATTGCCTAGGAATCCTAGCGACAAAAATTTTTTTTAAAAAAAAAAATTGCTTTTTATCCCCCGGTGGATTATGTTAGCTATAATCCCATCGGAATGACGTAGCTATTAGTTACTGTTATAGCTATAGCTAATATTAGCTTCTTTTTTTTTTTATTTTATAGCTAGTAGCTTATAGCTGGTAAGTTACAGCAATTTAATTACAGTAATTAAATTACAGTAATTAAATTAAAGCTACGTCCATTTTCTGGCAGCAGGGTAAGGCATGTCGGTTACCCTAGATTGATGAGCATTCGATCATAGGCCAATCTTATCCTGCTGCTTTTTTTGTTATGCTGGCGATCCAAATGTTTAGGTTCTGAACAGATGCCGGTACGCAAGGTCAAGGGCGGTTATCGCTGGGGCAACTCAGGTAAGGTCTACCCGACCAAAGCTCAGGCGGCCCGTCAGGGAAAGGCGGTTTATGCCTCCGGCTACAAAGGTCGTGGCAGGAGCAAGCGCAGCGGAAAATAAATGCTCGAAAGAATCACCCCTGAGACACTTCGCCAGATTCGTAACCTGCCGTTTGAAGACAAGCGGAAGATGCTGGAACTGGTCGAGGAAGTGGCGGAGGCCAAGCAGACCTTCGCCGCCAGAGACAGCTTCATGGGATTCGTCAAGCACGCATGGCCTGCCTTTATCGAAGGCAGGCATCATGCCATCATGGCAAAAGCCTTTGAACGGGTGATTCATGGCGATTTGAAGCGCCTGATCATCAACATGCCACCGCGGCATACCAAGTCGGAGTTTGCTTCCTACCTGCTGCCCGCATGGTTTTTGGGGCAGTTTCCTGACAAGAAGGTGATCCAGACCGCACACACGGCGGAATTGTCGGTGGGGTTCGGGCGCAAGGTCAGGAATCTGGTGAACTCCGAAGATTTCAAGCGGATTTTTCCGTCGCTCGGATTACGTGCCGATTCCAAGGCCGCAGGCCGCTGGAGCACCAGTCAAGGCGGCGAATACTTCGCTATTGGCGTGGGCGGTGCGGTGACCGGTAAAGGTGCCGACCTGCTGATCATCGATGATCCGCATTCCGAGCAGGAAGGCCAAAGCATCGATCCCTCGGTGTTCGACAAAACCTACGAATGGTACACCTCCGGTCCCAGACAGCGGTTGCAGCCCGGTGGGGCCATCATCATCGTGATGACCCGCTGGCACAAACGTGACCTGACCGGCAAGATCATCAAGGCATCCACCCAGCGGGAAGGCGTGGACGAATGGGAGGTGATTGAATTCCCAGCCATCATGCCTTCGGGCAATGCGCTGTGGCCGGAGTTCTGGAGTCAGCAGGAATTGCTGGCATTGCAGAACGAATTGCCTGCGTCCAAGTGGTCGGCGCAATACCAGCAAGACCCGACCTCCGAGGAAGGCGCGCTGGTGAAGCGGGAATGGTGGAAACGCTGGCATCAGGACCGCACCCCGCATTGCGAGTTTATCATTCAGTCATGGGACACCGCGTTTTTGAAAACCCGAAGGGCTGATTACTCGGCCTGCACCACTTGGGGCGTGTTTTATCAGCCTGACGATGAAGGCTCGACCCGACCGAACATCATCTTGCTGGACGCCTACAAGGAACGGCTGGAATTTCCCGAACTGAAAAAAAAGGCAATGGAGTTCTACACCTCAAGACAGCCCGATGCCTGCATCATTGAAGCGAAAGCAGCGGGTGCGCCGCTGGTGTTTGAGATGCGGGCGATGGGGGTGCCGGTGTCCGAGTTCACCCCGTCACGCGGCAACGATAAAGTGGCGCGGGTTAACGCGGTGGCTGACCTGTTTGCGTCCGGTGTGGTGTGGTGCCCGGAGACCCGGTTTGCCGAGATGGTGATCGAGGAATTTGCATCTTTTCCGGTCGGGGAGCATGATGATCTGGTGGATAGCAGTACGCAGGCATTGCTGCGGTTTCGCCAAGGCGGTTTTTTGCGACTGCACACCGACGAGGAAGACGAACCGATGCGCAAGCGCACCGCCGATTATTACTGATGACTTCTGTTAACACATGGCCTATTGAAAGGCTTCTCAGGCCGATCTTCAGGAAGAAGTCGCTGGTTGGCGACGGCGTGTATTTCGATAAAAAAGATTTTCCTATCACCAAGGTTCTGGAGGATAACTACGCGGTTATCAAGGCGGAACTGGAACCGCTGATGCAACGAGTGGTTGATTTTACCCCGTTTCAGGACATCAGCCCCGACCAGACATACATCTCCAACGATGACAAGTGGAAGATTTTTTTCTTAAAGGCCGGGACGTTCAGGTTCAAAAAGAACTGCGCGCAAGTGCCAAAGACAATGGCGATTCTGGATCAGCACAGGAATGTTGTGTCAGCCTATTTTTCCGTGTTAGGGCCGCGTAAGATGCTGATGCCCCATGAAGGGCCGTGGTGCGGGATCATCAGGATTCATCTGGGAATGCAGATTCCACAGCAGGGAAAGGGATGTGTGCTGGTATGCGGCGAGCAGGAATACCGCTGGGAAGAAGGCAAGGCGGTGGTGTTTGATGACACTTACGAGCACATTGCGGTTAACATGACCGACAGCAACCGGGTGGTGTTGTTTTTAGATTACATGCGCCCGTTGCCGTGGCCGTGGAACTGGTTGAACTGGATGGTGCTTAAAGCCGGTAGATTTCTGCCGTACTTTCGCGCACCGATCAGGCGGCATAAGGTATGGGAACAGAAGTTTTACGCACAGGGAAAATGAAATGGCATTACCAGCGTTAGGCATCGTAGCAAGACTGCTTTTATCAAAAGGCACAAGAGAGGCTGTTAAAAAATACGGCAGGGCCGCTGTTGATAAAGCTAAAAAGGAACTAGACAAACGAAATGTCGCAATAGATAAGAAAGCGGCTAAAGTGGCTAGAGCGGAAGGACGCACCCCATCGAGAATAAAAGAGCAAGCTGCTCGTCACGAAGCTGGAAAACAAAGAAGCAGGGAGGGTCTACGGACTCGATTAGATAGACAACAAGCGGAAGGACCCTCCCGGACAATAGAATAAGTTCCTCTCAAATTTGCAAAAGGGGGCGGTATTGACGGTAAGGCCATTAAAGGTTTAACCAAAGGTTCAAGGAGAAGATAATGCCAAGTTACTACGACAGCACCAAGAAAAAGCCCGGAAAGGCCAAGTTGAAATACGCCAAGGGCGGCAAGGTGAAGAAGATGGCTCATGGTGGTATTGTTGAGCCGAAAACCGTGTCCGCTGGGTTTAAAAACGGCCATGACGAGACCTTTGCCCGAGGCAGTGGAGCGGCACGTCCGCAAATATTTCGCAAGAACGGATAAATGGCGATTGAACGCCCGTTAGGGCAAAACCCTTTCCTGCCGTCACAGCCAGAAGCCGATCTGGAAATCGAGATCGTCAACCCTGAATCGGTGTCGATGGAAACCCCTGATGGCGGTGTGGTCATTGACTTTGACCCCAACGCGATGGATCAGGGTGGTACCGAACATGACGCCAATTTGGCTGAATACATCGACGAATCGGAACTGAACGATATTTCTTCGGAGTTGGTTTCCGCCTATAAGTCAGACCGTGACAGCCGGGGCGACTGGGAAGAGACTTACGTCAACGGGCTGGATCTGCTCGGCCTTAAACACGCTGACCGCACCACTCCTTGGGATGGGGCTTGCGGGGTGTTTCACCCATTGCTGACCGAATCGGTGATTCGTTTTCAGGCGCAGGCGATTCAGGAACTGTTCCCGGCAGCAGGTCCGGTCAAGACCGCCGTGGTCGGGGCTTTGACCGTCGAAAAACAGCAACAGGCGAATCGGGTCAAGGATTACCTCAATTACCTGATCACTGAGCGCATGACCGAATACCGTTCCGAGACCGAGAAGATGCTGTTTTCGCTGCCGCTGGCCGGTTCGGCCTTTCGCAAGGTTTACGAAGATCCGAATCTGGGGCGTCCGTGCTCGATGTTTGTGCCTGCCGAGGATTTCGTGGTCAGTTACGGCGCGGCAGACCTGACCACCTGCGAACGCGCCACCCATGTGATGAAGCGCAGCAAGAACGAAGTGCGTAAATTGCAGGTGTCGGGGTTTTTTCTCGACGTGGACTTACCCGCCCCCAGTCCCGATACCGGTGAGATAGAACGCAAATACAATCAGTTGACCGGGGATTCAGCCAACTACGACATGGATTCGCGGCACACCATTTTAGAGATTCAGGTTGATCTGGATTTGCCGGGGTTTGAAGACACCGAGGGTGGCGAGCCGACCGGTATCGGTTTGCCCTACGTCGTAAGCATTGACAAGTCCTCACGCATTGTTTTGGCGATCCGGCGCAACTGGTACGAAGACGATCCGCTGAAAATAAAGCGTGAGCATTTCGTGCATTACCAGTATTTGCCGGGACTCGGCTTTTACGGCTTCGGTTTGATCCACATGATCGGTGGGTTGGCGAAATCCGCCACCTCGTTGCTGCGGCAACTGGTCGATGCGGGGACTTTATCCAACTTACCGGGCGGTCTGAAGGCACGGGGACTGCGAATCAAGGGCGATGACACCCCGATCATGCCCGGAGAGTTCCGTGACGTGGACGTTCCGGGCGGCGTGATCCGCGACAACATCAGTTTTCTGCCCTACAAGGAGCCATCCGCTGTTTTATACCAGTTGATGGGCGATATTGTGGAGGAAGGGCGTCGGTTTGCCTCGGCGGCGGACGTGAAAGTGGCGGACATGAACGCCGAAGCGCCGGTTGGCACCACGTTAGCAATTTTAGAGCGCACCATGAAGGTGATGAGCGCGGTGCAAGCCCGCTTACACGCCTCGATGCGTAAGGAATTGCGTATATTGTCGGGGATCGTGCGTGATTTCGGCCCAACCGAGTACCCGTATGAGTTGATAGGCGGTGAATTGACCCTTGAAGACTTCGATGATCGCGTGGATATCATCCCGGTCAGCGATCCGAACGCCGGAACGCTGGCACAACGCATCATGCAGTACCAAGCGGCACTGCAATTGGCGGCCCAAGCGCCTGATATGTACGATTTACCCCTGTTGCACCGGCAAATGCTGGAAGTTTTGGGGATTCGGGACACCGATGACATCATTCCCGACGAAGACGTGATCAGTCCGAGCGATCCGGTCACAGAGAACATGCATATCATCAACGGTGAGCCGATTAAAGCCTTTATTTATCAGGATCACGAGGCTCATATCCAATCTCACATAGCAATCGTGCAAGACCCCAAGATTATGGAGCTACTTAGCAAAAGTCCGACCGCTGAAGCCACTCAAGCGGCAATGGCGGCGCATATTTCCGAGCATGTGGCCTTCCAGTACCGCCGTGAGATCGAAAAAGAGCTTGGTGTGCCGTTACCACCGCCTGATGAGCCGTTGCCAGAGGATATCGAGTACCGTTTGTCGCAATTGGTGGCTCCTGCGGCTGAACAACTGCTTGGTAAGGATCAGCAAGAGGCTGAAATGCAGAAACAGCAGGAACAAGCCGAAGACCCCATCTTGCAAATGCAACGCCAAGAGCTTGAGATCAAGCAACAGCAGGCACAGGCCAAGGCGCAGGCCGAAATGGCAAAGATTAACCTCGACATGCAAAAAGCCGTCAGCAAGGATCAGTTGGAACGTGATCGGTTGGACTTACAAGAGCGTACTGATCGTGCTAAGTTGGGGGCCAAGATTGCCGCGGAGAACTCCAAGGAAGAATTGGAAAGCCGTAAGATTGCTTCCAAGTCTGAAATTGAGGGAGCTAAAATTGGTGTCGGTATTGCCAAGGACTTGATGGGTGAGTAGTGTAGTTGAACATTTTGATGCCGTTCCAGATAATACTCTGGTATATTTGCGGCAACAGTTTCGTCGGATAATGAATGAGACCAGCGATCACCTGAGTGCAGGTGCTTGCAAAGATTTTGCAGAATATGCTCGTTGTTGCGGGGTCGTTGAGGGATTGGCTCTCGCGGAACGGGAATTGCTTGATTTACAGGAGCGATTAGAGAAAGCATGATTCTCCGCATAGGCGGTGCAGGCGACTCTGGACGCCTTTTTCCAGTGCAAGGTCTTTTTGATGACTAGTTCATTAGCGACAGTAAAAACCGAGCCGGTGGATATTGATGAAGCCAGTGCTCGTAAAGCCACTCAGATGCCGAAGCCGAAAGGCTACAAGATACTGATTGCCTTACCCGAACCGGATGAGAAAACCGATGGCGGTATCATCAAAGCAAAGCAAACGATTCATACCGAAGAGGTGGGATCGATTGTGGGCTTTGTTATCGACATGGGGCCGGATGCTTACAAAAATCCCGAGCGTTTTCCGTCAGGGCCGTTTTGTGAGAAGGGTGACTGGATCGTGATGCGCGCTTATTCGGGCACACGGTTCATGGTTCATGGCAAGGAGTTTCGGCTGATTAACGATGATAGCGTGGAAGCTGTGGTTGAAGACCCGCGAGGTATCGTAAAGGTATGAGCGAAGCAGAAAATGTCGTTGAGAGCGGCACCCCAGAGGTACAATCCGCAGAAGATAAATTTTTCGGAGTACGTACCAAGATAGTTCAGCGATCTCAGGATCAGGATGAGGAGAAATCCGAGCTTGATATTGAAATTGTGGATGATAGGCCACCTGAAGATCGGCCACCTTACGGTGCCAAAGAGTCCGCCAAGGATGATGATGGCACCGATATTGACGAGAAGGAACTGGAAGGCTACAGCAAGAAGGTTCAAAAGCGCATCGATCAGTTGCGTTTTGCGCAGCACGAGGAGCGTCGGCAAAAGGAAGAAGCCGAGCGGATGCGTGAAGAGGCGGTTAAAGTCGCGCAACAACTGGCCGGTAAGAACCGGGAATACGAGGCTCTTATTCAGCGCGGTGAGGGTGCGTTAATCACGCAGGTTAAAGAACGCGCCCAGTTGGCATTGGATAACGCCAAGTCAAGTTATCGTAAGGCTTATGAAGAAGGCAATACCGATAACGTGGTTGATGCGCAGGGGAGCATGGTTCAGGCGCAAACTGAATTGAATGAAGTTGCGCAATACGAACGAAGTTTACCTGACCAGAGCCAGCTTGCGCAGCAACAAGCTGCTTATCAGCAGCAGCAGCAACAAGCTGCTTATCAGCAGCAGCAGCAAGCTGCCCAACAGGCTCCGCAGCTTGATGCAAAGCAAACCACTTGGGCTGAAGAAAATCCTTGGTTCGGCGATCCTAAAGAAAAATTGATGAGCGCAACGGCTTATGGTTTACATGAGCAGGCATTGCAGGATCATCACATGGACGCAAGCTCAGATGAGTATTATGATTACATTAACACGGGAATGCGGAAACAATTTCCCAATTACTCTTGGTCGGATGAAAGCGGAACTGGACAACCCGCGACCGCGACGGGCAAGAGAGCTTCGGCAACGTCGGTTGTTGCGCCGTCCGCAAGGAATAACGGTGCAAGGCCACGCAAAGTGCGGCTATCGTCCTCTCAGGTCTCCCTCGCCAAGAGACTGGGGTTAACAAATGACCAGTACGCCAGAGAATTTGCTAAGGAGATGGCTAATGGATGAGCGCACCGATAGGTCTCACGACACTCGTGAAGATTTTGTCCGAGAGGATGACTCTTGGGTTCCTTCTTCTGTGTTACCGACTCCCGACCCGCAGGACGGTTGGATATTCAGATGGATCAGGACTAGCGTTCTGGGTCAGGCTGATAACACCAACGTGTCCAAGAAATTCAGGGAAGGCTGGATACCCGTGAAAGCGGACGATCATCCTGAACTGAAAATCATGCCTGACATCAACTCCCAGTTTAATGGGAATCTTGAGGTCGGCGGGTTACTTCTGTGTAAAGCGCCAGCAGAGAAAATGCGGGCGCGCACAAAGCATTTTGAGGAAGTTGCACGAAGGCAAATGGAATCCGTGGACAGTAATTACATGCGAGAAAACGATCCGCGTATGCCGTTGTTGAGACCAGAAAAAAGTACGCGCACTACCTTTGGAAAAGGCTAACGCCTTTTAATATTAACAGTAGCAATTAGGAGAAATTCAAAATGGCTACAAGTGCAACTCCAAATGGTGCGGAACCTGTTGGTACTTGTTCGAGCAGCGGCTCCTTTACAGGAAAAGTTGTTCATATCAAGATTGCCAGTGCGTATGGCACCGCAATATTCTATGGAGATTTTGTGAAGCTGGTCACAGCCGGTACGATTGAGAAAGATACCGGGACCGCTGCGCTGACCTCTATAGGAATTTTCTTAGGTTGTAAATACACCGATTCGAGTACATCTCAGATGACGTTCAATCAGACTTGGCCTGCGTCAATGGCGGCTTCAGACGCAGCAGGTTATGTATTGATTGACCCCGACGTTCTGTTCAAAATGCAGAGCGATGAGGCTATTGCTCAGACTGGTTTGGGCGCTAATTTCTCCGTCATTCAGACGGCGGGATCAACGACCATTGGCAGGAGCAAGAACGCTGTCGATGGCTCGACGGTTGCAACCACCAACACCTTCCCGATTCGGCTCGTTGACTTTGTTGACGGTCCTAACAGTTCGGTGGGTGACACCTACACTGATGGCATTTACCGCTTCAATGCGGGGCATCAGTTAACCAATACCACAGGCATATAAGGAGAATTTAGCATGGCTATTTCAAGAGCACAGATGCTTAAAGAACTCCTGCCGGGGCTTAACGCCCTGTTCGGTCTGGAGTATGAAAAGTACGCTGACGAGCACACCGTTATTTATGATACGGAGTCCTCTGATCGTTCTTTCGAGGAAGAGGTGAAGTTGAGTGGGTTTGACGCTGCTCCGGTGAAGGACGAAGGGGCTGGGATCACTTACGATTCAGCGCAGGAAGCCTTCACGGCACGGTATAACCACGAAACGATTGCGATGGGATTTGCGATCACCGAGGAAGCTATGGAGGACAACCTCTATGACAGCCTCAGTGCCCGTTACACCAAGGCACTCGCTCGGGCTATGTCGTACACGAAGCAGGTTAAAGCCGTTAATCCGCTTAACAACGGTTTCACCAACAGTTATCAGACGGGGGATGGAGTTAACTTCTTCACCGCGTCGGGTGACGGTGTAACCGGTGGCGGCGGGCACCCGCTCGTCAGCGGAGGCACGAACGATAACCGTCCGGCAACGGCGGCTGATTTGAATGAAACCTCGTTGGAGGCAGGCATCGTCACGATTGCTGCTGTCACCGACGAGCGTGGACTTCTTATCGCAGCCCGTCCGAAACGGTTGTTGGTGCCACCGGCCTTGATGTTTACAGCTACGCGACTGCTTGAGTCAGATCAAAGAGTAGCGACGGCTGATAACGACATCAATGCGGTACGGAGTCTTGGGGCAGTACCTGAAGGGTATTCGGTCAATCATTATCTGACTGACTCGGATGCTTGGTTCATCGTTACCGATGTACCGAATGGTATGAAGCACTTTGAGCGTACCTCGCTGGAAACCTCGATGGACGGTGATTTCGATACGGGCAACGTGCGCTACAAGGCGCGTGAGCGTTATTCGTTCGGCGTTTCCGATCCACTGGGGATGTATGGATCACCGGGTGCATAACTGACTCGGTATATGGGAGAGCGATGCTTACTTGACAGATGATATAGCTTGTAAGTAATCGCTCTCTTTTTCCTGACTGTCGCAATAATGCGGCAGACACTAGCCACGACAGGAGAAAGACATGGCTAACACGACCTTTAACGGACCGGTTCGTTCCGAAGGTGGTTTTGAGCAAATCAGCAAAACTGCCGGAACGGGTGCCATTACCACCAATCTGGATATCGATACCAGCGGTAATATCACCACCACGGGGTACGTTTCCTCTTACGCGAATGTAAGCAGCATCACGTCTGCGACCAAGAGCGTTGAATCGACGGATTCGGGCACGGTTTACACCCTGAACAGGGCTGCGGGTATTGTGGTGACACTGCCTACGGCGGCTGCGGGGATCAACTACACCTTCATCGTCGGCACCACCTTCACGGGTGCGGGTCAGATCAACACGGATAACGCCAGTGATTTGTTCTCTGGGTTTGCAACGATCTTTGACCCGGCAACGGCCACCGACAACAACACCTTCATTCCTGATGCCAGTGATGACGACACCATTGATTTGGGTACGGCAGCACAGGGTTGGCTGGTTGGTGGTGTGATTCGCTTGGTTGCCACCAGTGCGGCGGTATGGCATTGCGAAGCGTTCCTTCATGGTGACGGTACGTTAGCAACACCGTTCGAGTAAGCGGTGATTGAATTAACCGGGTGGGGGGTTCGCCCCTCCACTCTGTTATTTAAGACAGGAGAAACGAGATGGCAGATGCTGTAACCAGCCAAACCATTCAGGACGGTGCTCGGCATGTGGTGATGAGTTTCACCAACGTCAGTGATGGCACCGGAGAATCTGCGGTCAAAAAAGTGGATGTCTCGGCGCTGGGGTCTGACCCTGTTACGGGTAGTGCTTGTAGTACCGTGGCTATTCAGTCCGTGTGGTTTTCAACTTTAGGCATGAGTGTCAAGCTGCTTTGGGATGCTGACACGGATGTGCTGGCTATGCACTTACCGGCGGATTACGCGGACACGCTCGACATGAGTGAGTTCAGCGGGTTGAACAACAACGCTGGCACGGGGGTGACGGGCGATATCATGTTCACCACGGTCGGACATACTTCCGGTGATGCGTACACCGTGGTTCTGAAGATGGTGAAGCATTATTCGTAGGAGATAACCATGAGTGGTCTTGAGATTTTCCAGAACGGGACTTCGCTGCATCCTGAGAGGATGGGAGAACCCGTCTACCAGATCGGCACAAAGAACGTGGACGGTGGGTACGATGCGGTTGTTTTCGATGCGATGACCAAGAAAGAGGCGCAGGCACGTTTGTCTGACATGCAGCCAAAAGCTCCGAAAGCGAAGCCAGCAGTAAAGAAAACACCGGCTGTTAAAAAGGTAGCCAAAAAAGCTAAAGCGAAGAAAAAACCATCTAGGAAGCGTTAATGGCAACCAGCGGTACTTATGCCTTTACCCTCGATCTGGCGGATATGATCGAGGAATCGTTCGAGCGCGCCGGGTTGGAGCTTCGCAGCGGTTACGATTACCGGACAGCCAGAAGAAGCATTGACTTGTTAATGCTTGAATGGCAGAACCGGGGGCTGAACCTGTGGACCATACAGGAAGGCACCACGTCAATCACCGCAGGTACGGCCCGTTATGCGCTGTCCAGCGATATCATTGATATCATTGAAGCCTATATCCGTACCGATTCAGGTGATACCAGCAAGCAGTTCGACCAAGTGCTGACGCGGGTTTCGATCAGTCAACACGCGCATTTATCCAATAAACTGACCGAAGCCAAGCCGTTGCAGTATTGGTTGGAGAAAGACCCCGGTGCTATTGCGGTCAATTTGTGGCCGGTGCCGGACAGTGCTGAAACCTACACGCTGGGCTACTACTACATGCAGCGGGTCGAGGATTCCGGGTCACCGGGGTCCAACAACATGGACGTGCCGTCACGGTACTTGCCGTGCTTGGTTTCCGGGCTGGCTTACCAGATCAGCCTGAAACGACCCGAAGCCTCCGAAAGAGCGCCCATGCTGAAATCGGAATACGAAGAGCAATGGAATTTGGCGGCTGATGCTGACCGTGAAAAAGCTTCGTTTCGGGTGACACCGGGAGGGTATCGATTCACATGAGTTATGCCGACGGTAAATATGCGTTTGGTTATTGCGACCGCACCGGGTTTCGCTACAAGTTGAAAGACATGGTGGAGCAGTATGAAGGTGGTCGCCCCACGGGTTTGCGTGTGGGCAAGGACGTGATGGACAAAGATCAGCCACAGCTTCAGTTGGGGCTTATCAACAAATCTGATCCGCAATCGTTGCGACATCCACGACCGGAATCGACTCTGGACGAAAGCCGCAGGCTGTATGCTTGGAACCCGATTGGCGGTGGTGACACCGCTATGGGCAGTCGCACGGTGGGTCTGACGATGCACGGTGAAGTTGGCAGGTTGACGGTGAGCACAGGCTGATGGCTTGGACTTACACAACTTTGAAGTCGGCTATTCAGGATTATCTGGAAACAACCGAGACCACGTTTGTTAACGATCTCGGCACGATCATCGCTATGGCAGAGAACCGTATTCTTAAAACGGTGCAACTGCCTGATTTTCGCAAGAACACCACGGGCACGATGACTTCCGGCAATGCTTATCTGGCAACGCCGAGTGATTTTCTGGCCCCATACAGCTTGGCATTGGACAACAGCGGTTATGAATACCTAATTTTTAAAGACGTGAACTTTATTCGGGCTGCTTATCCGGTGTCATCCACTACAGGGGTACCGAAGTATTACGGTATTTTTGATGACGATGCGTTCATTCTAGGTCCGACGCCGGGTAGCGGCTACACGGCTGAACTGCATTATTTCTATAAACCCGAATCGATCACGGCGGCCAGCAGCGGTACCAGTTGGCTCGGTGATAACGCCGAACTGGCGTTGCTGTATGCCTCTTTGGTTGAATCGTATGGCTTCTTGAAAGGTGAGGCCGAACTGATGCAGATGTATGAAGGCCGTTATCAGGAAGCGGTGGGGCAACTGAAGGCGCTGGCGGAAGGCTACAACACCACCGACAGCTACCGGGGAGGCGCTGTAAGGGCGATGCGGGCTTGATGGCTAGAGAACTCAATCATGTGGCGTTGCTTGGCTTGGGTCACAGCCAGTTGGATTACCACCTGTCGATTACGCACAGTGAAGAATACGACGAGGTGTGGGCGGTGAACTCGATGTGTGCGGTGGTCAACGCCGACCGGGTGTTTATGATGGACCCTGCTTCGCGTTTTTTCGATACCGAGGATGCCGGGGGCCAGACCGAAGTGATGCGCAAGACCTTGCCGAAGCTGACCTGCCCGGTGTATTCATGCGAACTGGACGAACGGGTTCCGGCGATAGAACTGTATCCGCTGGAAGAGATCGTTACGGATCTTGGCTGTGGCTATTTCAACAACACCATTTCCTACGCGCTGGCGTTTGCGATGTGGAAGCAGGTTAAGCGGTTGAGTGTTTTTGGCGCGGATTTCACCTACACCACCAACATGCACTTTGGAGAATTGGGACGAGCCTGCTGTGAGTTTTGGCTGGCGCGTTGCATGATGACCGGCATGGAAGTTGGCGTGGCCCCAAGTTCGCCGTTGCTGGATACCAATATTCCAGAAAAGAAACGTTTGTACGGGTATCATCGGATGGAGAATCCGCCGGTTGTGTATGCTGAAGACGGCAATCTGAAGATCACGCAATTCTCAAACATCGAGCAGGAAGATGGCGTGGTGGTGTCCATTCATGGGCGTGAAGACGATATGAAGCCAGCTAAACAAGCGGGGTTACGACCGGTGGAACCGGCGAGTTACTGATGTTACAGGTTGAATTAGACACATCGGTGGGTAATTTGGGTGTCGAGACAACCCATTACCGCGGACACACCCCGGAAGAATGGGCGCGCATGGCGGCCAACAGGATTGTGAGTATCAGCAACACGGCTCCCGAGCCTATTAAGCAGCAGGCGCATGTGTTTAAGCAGCAGGTGGAAGCGGTACTGTCGGATTACATGCACAAGGCGATTGAATCCCATATCTGCACGGTGGGAAATTTATTGGAACAGCAAGGCCACAGCGATCTGGCCGCGATAATCAGGAGACTGTAATGGCAATCACCCAAGCAATGTGTACGTCTTTCAAGAAAGAACTCATGGAAGCGAAGCACAATTTTTTACTCTCAGGGGGTAATACATTCAATCTGGCGCTGTACACCAGTTCAGCCACGATGAGTGCTGCCACCACGGCGTATACCACCTCTCAAGAAGCGACGGGTACGAATTATACGGCCAAGGGTGCTTCCCTGACTCGGATAGACCCCACCACGTCTGGCACCACGGCGTTTACGGACTTTGCCGATTTAACTTTCGGTACCTGCACGATCACGGCGCGAGGCTGCATGATCTTTAACGATTCAGCATCGGGCGATCCGGCGGTGGCGGTGTTTGATTTTGGCGGTAACAAGACTTCTACCGCAGGCAGTTTTACGATCACGTTCCCAACGGCGGACGCCAGTAACGCGGTGATCCGCATAGCGTAGTGAGAGTGATGTGGCAAATATTACAGGTTGGGGCCGGAGTACATGGGGATCGCTCACTTGGGGTGAGCCGGTTCCTGTCGAACTTACCGGTCTTGCCGGTACGTCGGCGCTTGGTTCGGTTAGTGTCAGTGCTGCGGCGAATGTCGCTGTCACGGGCCTTGCAGGTACCGGCGCTGTCGGTACGTTGGTTGCCACAGGTGTTGCCAATGTTGCGGTTACGGGGTTGGCAGGTACGGGCGCGGTTAGCTCACTTAGTATCGCTGCTGCGGCCAATGTTGCGGTCACGGGCCTTGCGGGCACGGGTGCTGTTGGCACGTTACTGGCAGCGGGCTATGCGATTACCGGCGTCAGCGGTACGGCATCTACGGTTGGGTTGGGCGATGAAACGGTTACCGGTGACGCGAATGTCTACCCGACAGGGGTGGCAGGCACTTCGGCGTTGGGCAGCATCACGCTCATCACCAATAACATCATCAGCCTTACTGATCTGGGAGCGGCTACAGGTAGCTTGGGGTCGGTTACGGCTTCTGGTGCTTCAGGTATTACGCTTGAAGGTTTGGCAGGAACCGGTGAAATCACGCAGGTTCTGGTATGGGGGCTTGTGGACACGGATCAGACCCCGAATTGGGGTGCAATTTCGACAACACAAACACCAAGCTGGTCTGCTGTTTCGACCACTCAAGATCCTTCTTGGTCATCGGTGTCCACGTCACAAACACCTAGCTGGAGTTCGGTAGACAGTGATCAGACTCCTGAATGGAAAAAGGTAGCTTAAAATGGCAACTTATGTAAACGATCTTAGATTAAAAGAAATCGCTACCGGCGATGAGTCAGGGACTTGGGGAGACAGCACCAACACCAACTTAGAGTTGATAGGCGAAGCCTTTGGTAGCGGTTCAGAAGGCATCACGGGAACGACGCACACGATCACGATAGCTGATGGAACGTCCGACGCGGCCCGAGCGATGGTCATGACTTTAACAGGGTCTACCACTGCTCTTAACACCGTCACCCTCGCACCTAACACGGTGAATAAAGTCTGGGTTATCCAGAACTCGGCTGGTTACGCGGTTTCAATCAGCCAAGGCACGGGCGCTAATGTCGTGATCCCCAATGGCGGAATCAAGATGGTTGTGGCTGACGGTGCGGGCGCAGGCGCGGCGGTAACCGATGTGTTAGACCTCACGGGAGGTACTGGAAACATTGGTTTAGGTAGTGGTTCTTTAGGCACGGCGTTAACGACCGGTACTGACAATGTAGCTATCGGTGAAGCGGCACTTGATGCAGCAACCACGGGTTCCGACAACACCGCTGTGGGAGACAATGCCGGGGGCGCATTAACCACGGGCAGCAACAGCGTCGCTATTGGTTCTTCGGCTTTATTGGTAGCCACGACCGCTGCCGATAACACGGCAGTCGGGACCGACACGCTTAAAGCCAATTCCACGGGAACCGATAACACGGCGGTGGGTTATGCAGCGGGTGATGCTGTAACCACAGGATCGGATAATACTTTTGTCGGAGACAATGCCGGAGGGGCCGTTTCTACGGCTTCAGGCCATACGGCGGTGGGTTCTTCGGCATTGCTTACGATGTCCACCGGTACAACCGGAACGGCGGTAGGCTTTGAGGCGCTCAAGGTAGCTACCGGGAATAACAACACAGCAGTTGGCTACCAAGCAGGTGTAGCCGTAAGCACTGCAGCTAATTGCACCATAATCGGTTCTGCAGCCGGGGATGCTTTGAGTACCGGGGCTAATAACACACTGGTTGGTAAAGACGCTGGAGGAGCCCTAACTACGGCTGCGGGCAATACGGCTATCGGGCAGGGCGCTTTAGTAACTTCAACCACGGGCCCAGAGCATGTTGCGATAGGTAAGGACGCTTTAAGTCTTATGGCGACCGGCGAGGCATGTGTAGCAGTCGGGAATGAGGCTTTGAAGGCGAATTTAGGCAGCAGCAATACTGCGGTTGGTTATCAAAGTATGGATGCCTGCACCACCGGAACGCAGTTGACGGCTGTTGGTCGGAATTCTTTAGGTGCTGTTACAACCGGATCAGGTCTTGTGGCTATGGGAATGTCTGCTTTGTCTACGATAACCACCGGAACGAATGGAACGGCGGTAGGTTTTGAGGCACTGAAAGTTGCGACGGGTAATGACAATACAGCAGTAGGGTATCAGGCTGGGGTTGCGGTCAGTACAGGAACCGATAACACTCTATTTGGTAATGCCGCAGGCGATGCGAATACCACAGGTTCTGACAACACCTTCATAGGAGACAACGCAGGCGGAGCCAACACGACAGCAAGTAATAACACCGCTGTCGGGTCAAATGCTTTGCTTGCCAACACCACAGGTAATCATTTGGTCGCTGTTGGCGATGATTGTTTGGCATCGAACACGACCGGGGCCAGAAATACGGTAGTCGGCAGAAATGCAATGTATGCCAACACCACCGGAACCGGCAACACTGCGATAGGAAACAATGCATTAACCACAGCCACCGAAGCAGACGACAATGTTGCCATTGGCAGAAGTTCTTTAAATGCTCTTACCAGTGGAGTTGATAACACCGCAGTAGGTGCTTATTCAGGTGACGCTATAACCACCGGTAGCGACAACACCGCGATTGGTGACAATGCATTAGGTGCAGTAACAACTGGCAGCGATAACACGGCAGTAGGGTCATCTGCTTTATTGGCAAGTACGGGAGCAGGTAATACAGCGGTCGGGGCTTATGCCTTGGATGCCAACCAAGCCGATGATGTTACGGCTGTTGGTAAAAATGCCCTAACAGCCAATACGACAGGAACCAATAATGTCTCCGTGGGGGCTTATTCCGGGGAAGCTGTAACGACGGGGACTAATAATACTTTTATCGGAACGAAGGCTGGACGTGCTGTCACTACAGCATCAGGTCATACGGCAGTGGGTAATGCAGCATTGCTTACAATGACCACCGGAACGACAGGTACGGCGGTCGGCTTTGAAGCACTTAAAGTTGCGACGGGTAATGACAATACAGCAGTTGGCTATCAGGCTGGTGTGGCCATAACGACGGGAAATTACAATACCGCTTTAGGCCAAGGCGCTTTAAGTACAGCGACAACTGTAAATGCAAACACGGCTATTGGTAATGATGCGCTGAGAACGGCTGCCGGAGCATATAATACAGCGGTAGGTGCTTCTGCAGCGAATGCAATCACGACAGGAGCAAACAATGTTGCTATCGGCGCGAATGCGATGGATGCCGCGACCACCGGAGACTCAAATACGGCGGTTGGTTATCAGAGTTTGGACGCCAACACGACAGCCAGTAACAATACCGCTGTGGGTAAAGATTCTTTAGGAGCCGTAACGACCGGTACATCGAATGTTGGTCTAGGTCAGGCTACAGGACAAGCTTTAACAACCGGGGCTTATAACGTATTGATTGGCCAAGGTGTGAATGTTGATGGCTCGACTGCTGAAGGACAGATTGTCATTGGTCGAAATGTTGCGAGTGGCGGAAATGATAGTGTCCGGTTTGGGCAGGCTGGCAACACGCTGACTATAGCTTTGAACGGTTCAACAACGTCTTGGACGGCGGCTTCGGACGAACGGTTGAAAGAGAATATTGAACCTGCTGCGGCAGGGTTATCTTTTATCAACGATTTGCGGCCAGTTACATACAACTTCAGAAAGGCCAAGGATGTGCCATCGGATTTTCCCGGTTATCAAGAAGGTTCTGATGAGCCATGTCTTGGACATGATTACGGGACAGTCAATCACGGGTTTGTCGCTCAAGAAGTTAAAGCAGTGATTGATAATCACCCGGAAGTAAAAGAAGGCTTTGATATGTGGAATACTGCGAGCGATGGGGTACAGCACATCGGAGATGGGGCTTTAGTTCCGATGTTGGTTAAAGCGGTTCAGGAGCTTTCAGCAAAGATTAAGAAACTTGAAGAGGAGGATGAATGATGGCTGTAACAAAGACGTTAAAGGCTATTCCGTACAGTAAGAGCAGCAAGGTTGAGAAATGGAATGTATCTGCGACTTACGAGAACGACAGCGAAGGCGATGCGACCTATTACACTTCCACTTTCTCAAAGACCGTAGAAGCGACAGATTCTGATGGTACGGTGAACTTCGCCAAAAAAGCGAAAGGTTCATGGACGAAGAGCGAGATCGAGGCTTTAATGCCTATTTCGCATTGGGATGAGGTGTTTGCCAGTCAGGTGGATTCGGTGATCACCAGTCCGGTGGTTCCGCCGACCGCTGATGAGAGCTTTTCGATCCCATCGTAATGGAGCAGAAATACGAATTACACACGCTGCCATCCGTGTTTCTTTTGGAGGCATGGATGCCAGACGGTATGGTCACGGGACTCAATGCCTATTTGGATGAGTTGATGCAGGAGCAGGATCGAATCTCTCACGCAGGCACATTGGTTGGACAGATCGGTCACGGGCAGCAATTGACGATGGATCATACCGACGAGCGGTTGGCTGATTTTTGTCAGATGTCGGCTATTTTGGCTATCGATTATCTAAAGCATTTCAATAGCATCACTGGCAATCAAGCGACCAGTGATCGTCAAATAGGTATCGACGAACTTTGGTCGGTGCATAGTTACGAACGTGACTATAACCCGATCCATGATCATGGCACCAAGACAATCACGGGGATTTCTACGACTTCGTGGACGAAGGTTCCACAGCAGATACTGGATCAGCCTACTGCTGGGAGTCCTGAGTATTCGCTGTATAACTCCAGCGGGAATGCCGATGGGTGCTTGGCTTTCAATTACGGGATCAATTCCTTGATTGATGTGGAGCGGTTACGGCCTCCCCAGTCGTTCGTGATCAAGCCGGAAGTGGGTAAGTTCTTGATGTTTCCAAGCTGGCTTCAGCACATGGTCTATCCGTTTGAAGGCGAAGGTGAGCGCCGCACGGTGGCGGCTAATCTGAACGTTTGGAATGTTCAAGACAGCGATAAGAAAACTGTTAATTAGAGGTGAGCAATGTTTGATTTAATCATTACTTTGGTATCGGTTGTCACGGGGATTGTATGTCTCGCCAGCTTTATTGCGGCTGTGACACCAACACCTAAAGATGACGTGTGGATTGGCAAATTGTATAAGCTGATCGATGTTTTAGCCCTGAACATTGGGAAGGCAAAAGAAAAGAGCGGTTAGAGAATGGGATTCAAATTGTCCATTGCGTTAGGAATTGCTTTGGTGATGCTGTCGGGAGGCTTCAAGCTCTACTACGACAAGTCAGAAGCTGAGAAGATGGCTATGGCAACGCAGTTGCAAACAGCGATGGACAATCAGTTACGCCTTGAGAACGCGGTTCAAACCCAGAACGAGCAGATCGAAAAAGCGGTTGAAAACAAGAAGACATCAGATGCTCGTATTGAATTATTGACGATGGCTAACAATCAGGCAACAGAAAAGATCGATGAATTACGCGAGAAATTCGCTCGTCACGATCTTGATATGTTGTCGTTGCGTAAGCCGGGATTGATTGAGAAAGTTGTCAATCGTGGTACGGCAGCCGTTTTCAAAGAGCTTGAAGATTTAACGAACCCGGATCAGTTTAATGCAGAAACGGAAGGTTAAACATGAAAGTCTTGGCTTTGGTTCTGCTGGTCATTTGCAGCGGTTGTACCACGGCATTTCGTCCGCCGGAGGTGCGGCCCGTCGAGGTGGTGACCATCGAGAAACCGGCTCCTATGTACCACCCGCCATTGCCGCCAAGAATAAAGAGTATGCCGGTCGAATGGAAGATTTTGACGCCGGATACGATGGAAGAGTATTTGAACGACCTGAAGGCTGGCGAAGCCCCAGTAAATGCTTGGTATTCGCTGACCACCAAAGGTTACGAAAATATCAGCAACAACATGGCACAGATTCAAAGGTATATAAAACAGGTTTTATCGATAGTTGAGTATTACCGTGATGTTGACGCAGAACGGCAAAAACAGGATGCAGAGCCACCGATAGAGGAATGAGCAGGTTAACGGAAATGTTGCGTCGGCATGAAGGTGTGGAAAGTCATGCTTATTTGTGCAGCCAGAACTTCACGACCATCGGTGTGGGCCGAAATATCGATGCCGGTGATAACGGTCGTGCAAGAGGATTAGGGCTTTCTGATGATGAGGTTGACTATCTGTTGCAAAATGACATTGATCGTGTGACAGAGGAACTGGACGGTGAATACCCGTGGTTTGCGGGTCTGAATAACGCCCGATCTGATGCGATGATAGACATCAGTTTTAACTTAGGTCAGACGAGATTGAGAGGTTTCAGGAAGGCATTGGAAGCAATGGAATCTGGCGATTGGGAAGAGGCGGGTAAACAATTTTTGGACAGCCGGTGGGCCGATCAGGTCGGTAACAGGGCCACGGAATTAGCAGAGATAATTCGCACGGGCGAATATCGGGATTAGCTCTTTTTAGAGGAGATTGATATGGGTAAGGGTAGCGGTAGTGGTGGTGGCAGACGGCCTGCTCCCCCCCGAGGTTTTCCCGGTAGACCAGGCAAGGGTAGTGGTGGGCAGCCGCGAACGAATCAGTGGTCACCCGGCCCCATGCCGGGATCGTCTTATAACCAGCCCCAGCTTCCCGGTGGTTATGGGCGGATGCGGTATGAGCCACAGCAATTCAGTAGTTACGGCGTTCCAACCAGCATAGCCCAGCCGGGTGTTTTCGGTTGGGGTGAGTCAGTTTCAGGATTGGAGACTCCCGGCTCAAGGCGGCAATACGGCGGTGAAACATTTACTCAGGGAGCCGGGGGCCGTCAATGGACTGACAGGTATGGGCGTGGCTGGGGAACAGACCCAATGCAACGGCAGCAGCAACAGTTTGGTGGAGGACCGGGCAAAGGTGGCAGAGGGCAGCCTTCTCCCCAGCAATTCCCCGGAGGACCGGGTAAGGGTGGTGGTGGATATGGGCAGGCACAGCAGTTAGGGCAGCAATTACAGCCAGCACAATTACAGCCAGCAGGAGCAGCATCACCTTATTTTCAGGACATCATGGGTCGAGCGGCATATGAGCCTCAGGGGCAGGCACAGCAGTTAGGGCAGTTACAGCAGCAATTAGCAGGGCAGCAGCAAGCATTAGGAGCCGGACTTGGTGGTGGGGTTGGGATGTATGGAGGGATGCAAGATGAGGCGGCAGCAGAACCAGCGCGGTTTGCAGCATCTCCATCGAAAAATGGAATTGTTGGCATAGGTGATTTCGAGCAGAAGCAGATAGTTGCGCCGAAAGATCAAGCTGTCGGTATAGGTGATTTTGAACAGAAGCAGATAGCTGACCAACCCTCTGTAACACCACAGAAGTGGACTCCAGAGGAGAAAGCAGCTTGGGCACAACGGGAGCAAGCTCCAGCCCCGGCTCCGGTCATACCTCAAAAATGGACGCCAGAACAAAAGGCTACTTGGGGTGGATGGTCACCAGAGCAGCAACAGTTGGCTCAAGGGAACACGGCTCTATGGACGCCACAGCAACAGAGTGCTTGGGGCGCAGGTCAGCCGTTACCCGGATGGTCACAAGCACAGCAAAGTGCTTGGGGCGCAGGTCAGCCGTTGACCGGATGGACACCACAACAACAGAGAGATTGGCGCGCAGGAACGAAGCCATTGTCCGAGGTGCGATGGACTCCAGCACAGCAGGCAGCTTGGAGGGCAGCGCGAAGGGCTAATGGGGGGATAGTTGGACTTTACTGGCCCGGAGGGCGGGTGCATTAACGATGCCGCTGCGTAAATTACAATTCCAGCCGGGGGTCAATAAAGAAGGCACTGAGTACAGTGCAGGCTCTGGTTGGTTTGATTCCGATAAAATCCGCTTCAGGAAAGGCCGTCCTGAGAAAATAGGCGGCTGGGAGAAGTTTTCTACGAGTGCTTTTCTGGGTGTTTGCCGGTCGATTCATGATTGGGCTGCACTGAATTCCACAAAGTATTTAGGCATTGGTACGCATCTGAAGTTGTATGCAGCCGAGGGAACGAGTTTCTATGATGTGACACCGATCAGATCGACCACCTCCGCAGGAGATGTCACGTTCTCGGCCACCAATGGATCGTCAACCATCACTGCAACGGATTCAGGGCATGGGGCGGTGGTTAATGATTTTGTGACATTTTCCGGTGCAGCAACTTTGGGCGGCTTGATTACGGCTACGGTGCTGAATCAGGAATACCAGATTGCCACGGTTCCAAGTACCAGCACCTATACCTTTACAGCTAAAGACACCTCCGATGATGAAGTCACTGCGAATTCCAGTGATTCAGGTAATGGCGGTTCATCTGTGGTTGGTGCATACCAGATCAATACCGGGCTGAATGCTTATGTGTCCGGCACAGGATGGGGTGCCAATGCGTGGAGTAACGGAACATTCGGCAGTTCCAGCAGCGTTCTCAGTTCTAACCAGTTGCGTCTGTGGAATCAGGATAATTTTGGCGAAGATTTACTTGCCAATGTTCGTGGTGGTGGGGTGTATTACTGGGATTCCAGTGCGGGCACCAGCACAAGGGCGGTCGATATCAGTACGCTGAGTGGTGCTTCTGCCACGCCTACCGTGGCGCTGCAAATTATGGTGTCTGACGTGGATCAGCATGTCATCTGTTTTGGCGTGAATGATATCGGCTCAAGCACGATTGACCCATTGCTGGTGCGCTGGTCGGATCAAGAATCAGCAGCGGACTGGACACCAACGGCGATCAATACCGCTGGCGGTGTGCGAATTAACCAAGGCTCGAAAATTATCGGCGCGTTGCAGACCCGACAGGAAATCCTGATCTGGACGGATAATAGTGTTCATTCCATGCGCTTTGTTGGCTCACCGTTTATTTTTCAGTTTAATTTGTTAAGCCACAACATTTCGATGATCTCCCCGAATGCAGCAGCCAATGCCCGTGGGAGCGTGTACTTCATGGATCGGGGTGGGTTCTTTGTTTACAACGGCTCGGTTCAGCCGGTGCCTTGTTCGGTCAAAGACCATGTGTTTTCCAATCTTAACTTGGGTCAGGCATACAAGGTATATGCGGCAACCAATGTGGATTTTTCTGAAGTCACTTGGTATTACCCGGTAGGAGAAGACAACACCGATATCACCAATTATGTGACTTTTAATTATGCTGAGAACGTGTGGTTTGTGGGCACCTTGGTCAGAGGAACATGGATCGAGGCTGGTACAAGGGATTATCCGCTTGCGGCTTCAGTTATCACCTCCGATGATAATAATTATATCTACAGGCATGAGACCGGTTATGACGATGACGGCTCTGCGATGACGGCCTATATCGAGTCGGGCGATGTGGAACTGGATGAAGGCGGTAGGCTCATGTTTATGAGCAGGATGATTCCGGATTTCAGGTTCAGTGGTGATACGGGCAGTGCGTCTATGGATGTCACCATCAAGGGCAAGCGGTTTCCGCTGGAAAGCCTTTCGACGCTGGCAACAGCGACGGTTACCAGCAGCACCGAGCAGAATTTTTTACGCACCCGAGCGAGGGAGTCGGTTGTCAGGGTAGAAAGTAGCGGTCTTGGTTATGGCTGGCGCTTGGGTGATTTGCGTTTTGAAATGAGACAGGACGGGAGACGCTGATGGCATCGCTTAGAACTAACCCTTTGCCGTCGCCCAGCGAGGAATATGACAGCGAGAACGAGCAGACAATGCGTAGAACCGTGGAGTTTGCGTTGCAGAATATAGAGAACGATGTGTTGTTAGCCAAGACTCAGGCCGATAAGGATGGTTCCTTGGCGATGCGACGGTTTCAGTTCTTGTTGATGGGAGCCTCGTGAGTGACATCATTAAAGTCCTCGGTCAGTTGGATTGTGCGGCTACAACGCAGGAGACTCTGTATACGGTCCCAGACCTCACCCAGACCACGGTTAGTTCGTTTCTCGCCTGCAACCGGACAGGAAGCGCGATTACATTCAGACTTCGGATAAATGTTGCCGGGGCTGGGGACAATGACAAACAGTTTCTTTATTATGATAAGTCTGTTGCAGCAAACACGACATTTACAGCGGTTATTGGTATGTGTTTAGGACAGGCAGATGTGGTTAAGACTTATGCGAGTGCTGTAGATATGACTTTTACTTTATTTGGTGTTGAGACTAAATAGGATTGATGATGAATAATTACGCACCCTTACAGGGAGTGGCTCAGGATTTAGCCAAGCATGGTCGGTATGGAGATTCCATGCTGGTTCACATGAACCCGATTGAGGTTCAGGGTATTGCGGCGTTATCTCCTACAGGTCAACTGACCACCAATCCAGTGACAGGCCAGCAGGAGGCTTTTCTGCCGTTTCTGATCCCGATGTTAGCCAGTTGGGGCGGCACTGCGCTTGGGCTTGGGGCTATGGGAACCAGTCTGCTTGGAGCCGGTTTAACCACATTGGCTACTGGAGATTTTAAGAAAGGTTTGCTGTCCGGCATTTTGGGTGGTGTCGGGGGTAAGATTTTTGGCGCTGGAGCACCAGATGTTGTGGCTGAACAAGGTTTAGCTAGTGCAGGGGAAGGAATAACTAAAATGGGATTTGATCCTTCTGCAACAACTTTTGATGTTACAGGTCTTAGTGCAAGCAAGGCATCAGGATTGGGAGACTTGTTAACAAAGCAAGCAGGATATCAACAGACTTTGGCTGATTTGAGCACGGCTGCGCCAGCGACTTTTGGGGAAAAACTGATTGCTCCATTTGCTGGTGGGAAAGAATCGTTGGCGGCGATGGGGACGGAGTTAATGAAGCCCTCATCATTGCTTGGTTTGGGGGTGGCGGGCGGATCGCTTGCTGAGATGGATCGACAGGAAGCTATGGCTCGTGCGGCTGGGGAAAGAGGGCTAGAAGACGAAGAAGAGCGCAGGAAGTGGGAAGGAATTATGGAGGAAGGATTCCAGCAAAGCAGGGCTGATTATCCTTATGCTTCGTATGCTGCGAATCGAGGCGGGATTATTTCTATCAATCCAGCGAACTACGCCAGACGGCGCAATGGATTTAATACGCTAGGTGCTGCCCCTGTTCAGATGCAGGGTGGTGGTGAAACAGCGGCATTTCGCCAAGCAAGAATTCGTGGTCCCAGAACCATTACCCCGGAAGAACTGGCTGTGGCAGGACGCCCCGGATTCGGGCCTGAGATTACATATTTCCAACCCAGAAGGGTTGGCGTTACTGATGCTGATGTTGGTGCTGGCGCTGGCGCAGAATTACCGGCTGATATTGATCTTTCCAGTCTCTCTGGTTTTTATGGCACAGGATATGGGAATTTGTTTGGAAATTATAATATTCCTTTACAGCCATCTCCTGTATCTGATGCAAGGAGTCTGATCGAGCGGGATTATGGAGATAACGGAACCATCAGTGATGAAGCAGCAGAAGTTGCTACTGATACTGCTGTTGATTATGTGACAGGCACGGCTCCAGTAATAACACCTCCATCACCTTCCGGTTCGCTGGAAGAAATTCTTGCTGAAATACAACGGCCTACTCTAGCCCCTCCGCCACCACCTCCACCGGCAGCGGCGCCACCGACACCGGCAGGGCCACCACCGACGCAGGCAGCGGCACCCCCGGCAGCGACACCACCTCCACCGGCAGCGACACCACCTCCACAACAGGTGGAATCCCCAATACCTCCGGAAAATCAGCAGGCAGCCGCCGCATACTTAGCGGAGTGGACACCTGAACAACAAGCAGAGTTAGAGGCAGCACTTGCAGCACTTGGAAGATCAGGATTTCAAAAGGGCGGGCCTACCGATATTCCAGTCGGACCAGAACAAGAAGCGCCTGTTGATAATGCGGCTATGGATCAGCTTATAGATCAAACAGCGATGGCTATTCTGGGTCAATTGCCTCCAGAGCAGGCTGAAATAATTATCACTCAGTTTATAAATGAATTCGGCGAAGAGGTTTTTCAGATGCTGCGTGAGCAGGTACTTCAGAGCGTGACGGGACCGGGTGCCCAGACTCAAGGCATGGTTCAAGGTCAGGGGGGAGGAATGGATGACCAAGTGCCGGGTATGATCGGTAATCAGCAGCCGGTGGCGGTATCGCCGGGGGAGTTCATAGTCCCGGCTGACGTGGTGTCAGGTCTTGGGGACGGCAGTTCCGATGCAGGTGCGGACAAACTTGATACCATGATGGATCAAGTCAGGATGGCAAAAACCGGCGGTATTATGCAGCCTAAGCGCATCAGCAATACGGTTCTCCCGATATGAATGAAGTGGCGCAAAAATTGGAGATTGAACCACGGGATATTCCTCGGGAACCTCGGGTCAAGCCGAAAAATGCCCCTCGTGAAATAACCCACACCATCACGTTAGTTCCGTCTAATTATATATATCCGTTGTGGTTTGATGTGCGGGATCATCTGGGTCGGGCTGTTGAAAGATCGAATGGACGTTGGAGTTTGGAATCCCTTTACGCGGCTATTGCAAACGAGCATCAACATTTATGGCTGGCTTTCGACAAGGACAATCAGATTGATGGGGCAGGAACAACGGAGTTTGTGGATTATCCTTGCAAGCGGATGTTGGCGGTGCAATTTTTGGGTGGCTCAAAGTTTAACGACTGGTGTTGGGACATGATGGATCGCTTTAATAGCTGGGCAACTGATAACGGTTGCCAAGGTATTGAAGTGACCGGCAGGGCTGGTTTTGGCAAATGGTTGAAGCAGGATGGTTATCATCGTGTTTACACGGTTTATGAAAAGAGGTTGAATAATCATGGGTAAAGGCGGCGGCGGTCCACCTCCTACACAGGAGATGACAACTCAAACAAGTCGAATTCCTGAATTCGCTGAACCTTATTTTCAGGAGATGATGGGTCGGGCGGCGTATGAAACGACGCGGCCTTATCAAGCGTATCCGGGGGAAAGACTCGCGGATTTCACCGCAGCGGAACGCGCCGGTCAGGCGGGCATGGCCGAAATGGCGGCTGCTGGGGCACCTCCAGAGATGGGCATGGCTTCGGATATTGCATCGCAAGTCGGTTATGGGCCGCAGATGTCGGCAATGCAGGTTGCCCAAGGGTTTCAGCCGCAGCAGGTTCGATCCGGTTACATGGCGGCGGATATTGATCCCGGTTATACCGCAGGTCAGTTGGGTCAGGGCTATCAGGCCGGTCAGCGGGACATGGGCTATCAGGCCGGTCAGTTTGACCCCGGTTATGCAGCCCGTGAACTAGGTCAGGACTATACCGCCAGAGAATTAGAGGCGCAGTACACCGGGACAGGCGCACCTGCTGGGGCGCAGTTTGGTCCGGGGTTTGATCCCCGTTCCGTAACTGATGAAGGTGTTATTGAGCGGTACATGGACCCGTTTCAGCGATTGGTAACCGATATTGAAAAGCGGGAGGCGCAGCGTCAATCGGATATTCAAGCGTCTGGTACGGCACAGCAGGCGGCACAGGCCGGGGGTTTGGGTGGCTACCGGGAGGCCATCATGCAGGCCGAACGCGAGCGCAATCTTGCGCAACAGATGGGTGATATCGAAGCGCGTGGAGGACAGGCGGCCTTTCAACAGGCCCAGCAAGCCTTTGAGGCGGACAGGGCTGCGAGATTGCAGGCCGGTCAATTAGGCTTGCAGACAGGTCAAGCAAGGGAGCAGGCTCTGCAACAGGCAGAGCAAATGCGCCAAGCAGCGTTTGGCACGTCCGAGGCGGCTCGTCAAGCACAGCAGCAGATGCAAACGGCGGCTTATCAGGCCGGGGAGCAGGCGAGACAGCAAGCCGGAGCGATGGGGCTTACCTCTCAACAGCAAGAAGATGCTGCTCGTCAGGCGGAGGAACAGTTTGGTCAGGCGCAATTTGCTCAGAATGAGCAGATGCGACAAGCCGAACAACAGGCCAATCAGGCTGCATATCAGGCTCAAGAGGAAGCGAGGCGGGAGGCTGGCCGACTCGGGTTATCGGCGCAGGAGATTCAGGAGCGGGGCCGTCAGGCTGCCAATCAGGCGTATATGGAAGCCCAGCGGTTTAACGTGGAGCAGGGTTACAGGCAGGCTCAGTTGGGCATGGCCGGTTTGGGCGAGGATCGTGCAGTTCGGCAGCAGCGGTTGGAGGCGGCTCAACAGTTGGGCCAGTTTGGCGGCCAGCAGCAGCGTATGGCGTATGAGCGAATCCGTAATTTGCAGGCAATGGGTCAGGGGCAGCGTGAATTGGCCCAGCGTGGTTTGGATATTGGTTATCAGGATTTCCTGCGACAACGTGGGTATCCGCGAGAACAGTTGAGTTATTTGAGTAACCTGATTCAAGGGTTGCCATTAGCCCCAATGGGGCAACAAACACAAACCACGTATGGTGGCCCAACCGGGATACAGCAAGCATTAGGTGCTGGGCTGGGTGGGGTAGGTTTGTATAACCAATTTCGTGGCGCTGGTGGTGGCCGCATTCCGGGGGTTACAGGTATTGGTTTGCATAGAGCGTTGAGGGCGGCCTGATGAATATTTTACAACAGGAAGATATGGTCAAGGGTCTTCCTGATGAAGCATTGATGCAGGAAGCGGAACAACCCAGCGGGCAATTACCTCAATACCTGTTGATTTCCGAGGTTCAGCGCAGGGCTGATATGCGTAAACGGTATCAACAGCAAATGCAGGAAGCAGAGCCGACCGTGGCCGAGCAGGTTTTACAGGAAGGCATTGCTGGTTTAGCTCCGCCACCTGAGCCAATGCAACAAGCCATGAATGGCGGTCAACCGCCAATGCAACCGCCAATGAATGGTGCTCCTCAACAGATGCCTCCGGGAATGCCTCTACAGATGAATGGCGCTCCTCAACAGATGCCTCCGGGGATGAATGGCGGTTTTCCACCACAATTTGAGACTCAAATGGCCTATCAGGGTGGTGTTGTAAGGATGAATGAAGGTAGTACGGTGGAACCTCCAAGGATGCTCCCGCTGATGAATGAAGAGGAAAAAAAGAAAAAAATAGCAGAAGCGATTGCTTTAGGAGCTACGGTAGAGCAAATAGGAAGTTTAAGCAGAGGCGCTTTTCGACCAACATTGATAGCTATGGGCTATGATCTTACTCCTGATGATTCTATTTCGGCAGGTGAGATGGCATCAATAGATGCTGCTCGTGATAATTTAGTTACAGAAATGCCTCCACAAATTGGGGCAGTTGCTGAGATTGGTCAATCGAATCAGTACGAGCCGGGACCTTACGCTAAAACTCAAAAAGAATTTTTAGAAAGATGGGAGAGCCGCCCCGGAGCGCCAACACCGAGAGAAATTGATTTGGGTGAGATTCCTCTGGATTGGCTGTCCAGAGGGGGAAGAGGGTCTTACGCTTCGCTAGGGTCTATGTTTGATCCCAGTAGAGTAAAAGGATTGATTGCAACTGCGGAAGCTGCGGTCGATCCATCATTTGTTGTTGCGGCGGAGCAGCCAAAAATTGGAGGTAACTTGGTAGATACGGAGGGCAAACCAAAGGGTGCGATAATTGAAGATGCGCTTTCACTAATTGATACGTCTAGTTTTCCTAAACGCAGGGGGAAGCCTGAAACACTTTCTTCGGAATTTACGCAATTAAAGGGTGCTTCAGAAGAGTCAATTTCATTGGATGAACAAAGAGCAAATATAGCCAAGCAAAATGCGTTGCGGGATGAAATGTTGAAGGAGGAAGCTGCTGGGGAAAATGGAGCGCCTGTATTGACTGAAAATGATATTGCACAACTTATATCAGGTAACCCTGATTCTCAAGATATGACTCTTTTAGCACCTGAGATTCTTGCTGCGCAAGAAGAAGATCGGCAGCAGAATGCCGCCAATGTTGCCATTGCAAATAAGAGGAAAATGGCTGCCGCTAAAGCTGATGAGGATAAAGAAATTTCTCGGAGCAGTTTATTGAAAGCGTTAGGAGCATTAAAAAATAGAAAATCATCGATAGTGGATTATTCAGAATTGATAAAAAGTGGTGATGAACAAGCAAGGCAAGATGCTTTTTCTCAGATGCTGGTTAACCTTGGGGCTGGCATTGCTGCCGGTGATATGGCTCAGGGGTTAAGGGACGCCGGAGAAGCTGTTGCAAAGACCAGAGGTAAGCAACGCGAATTGAGACAAGCTATGGAATTGGCGCAATTAAAGGGTGCTTCAGAGGCTGAAAAAGCTGACTTGGCGATGGAGCTTAGTATTATTGAAGCCCAATTAGGGGGGCTTCCTCCAGCAGCAGCCGCGATAACGCCATCTGAATTACAAAAAACATTGGCAGATATGAATATTTTGAAGTCTCGGAATGAGGAAAATACGGATCATTATAAATACTTGGAGTCCAGAGTCGCCACTTTAACTAATCCTTCGGTGCAAAATGTTGTGGGTCCGGTTTTAATTAAAATGAAAGAGGTAGGTATGGATGGTCTCGATAAGGGTGAAAAAGATATTGTCAATAAATATTTTTCGGCTAATGATCTTGAACTAATATTAGAAACTCTTAGGAATCAGCCAAGAGAGGATGAAAGCGATGGCGGATTGCTTGCTGGCCTTGCACCCGCGCAGGCAAGCGGTGGCTTAGTGAAAGCGGCTGACGGGGTTTATCGGAGTGCGGGTTAATCATGGGAACGGTTCGTGTAGAAGGTCTTGGCGAGGTTGAGATTGCAGGTGATACGCCTACCGTAGAGGAAGCAAGAAATATTTATGCATCTTTGCAGGAAAAAAAGTTAGAGCGTCCTCCAGATAAGGCACCTACACCTCCAGATAAACCTCCGGCCCCTCTTGCTAACGGTGAAGACCCTTCTGTTATAAAAGATATTCTTACTCAGGCCGTTGGTGGCGTTCGTGATGCCACTCAAAGTATTCTTAATTTAACAGCCAGACCTGCTGCTTATCTTGAGGGTAAGCTTCCAACCACTGACAAACCGTTCAAACCGTTGACCCTACCTACTATTGCTCCGGCAAAAACCACAGGAGGAGGGGTAGCCAGAGGGCTTTCCCAATTTTTTGTGCCGTATTTAGGGGCGTTGAAAGTTTTGGGGGTTGGAAAAACATTTATTGGCACCTTGGCTAAGGCTGAAGGTGCGGCTGTTCTTACTGATCAGGCGGTCTTTGATCCGTTCGATCAAAAACTTTCTGATTTGGTTCAGTCAGTCCCTGCTTTACAGAATCCTGCTACGGAATATTTACAAGCTGATGAAGATGATTCTGAGGCTGAAGCCAGATTCAAATTGGCTGTTGAAGGTATGGGATTGGGGGCTTTTGCTACAACTATCATTCAGTCTTTTAGGGGACTCAGATCACTCAAGAAAGGAAAGACAGAGCAAGGGATCAAGGAAGTTGACAAGGCTATCGAAGCTAGTCCAAAAATAGACCCGGTGGCATCGCCAAGAGAGGTTCTTGGGGATGACTATGCCGGGAATATACGAGTAGATAAATACAATACCACTGAAGATGTAAAACAGGGGATTCGTGATACTGCGGAAAAGAACGTGGGTAGGATAGACGAAGCAACACGCGGAACAATCACGACCGATCAATTAAAGGGACTAGCGCGAGAAGTAGGTTTAACTGTTGATGATCTTTTAGATCGTGTTACAGGAGAGGCATGGAATGCAGAAGAGATATTAAGTGCTCGTATGATGATGTTAGCTTCTGCTATTAGGTTGCGTAATGCAGGAAAAGTAGCTTCAAAAACCGGGTTAGATGCTGATATCTTAAAAGTAAAAGATGCTCTTAATCTCCATGTTGGAATCCAAGAACAGGTATCTGGATTAGCTGCTGAAGCAGGTCGTGCGCTTAGACAATTTCGTCTAATAATTGGTGAAGGCAATGTAGAGGAATTATTGACTGCTGGAGGCGGGAAGAAAGCCATAAAAGAAATAGCTGATCGTCTTGCTGTACTTGATCCAGAACTCGATATGGCGGTTTTTAATAATACGGCTAGGGTGCTTAATAAGCCAACCCTCATGGATAAATGGCTTGAGTTTTGGATCAACGGGTTACTTTCAGGACCGCAAACTCACGCGGTAAATTTTTTATCAAATGAATTAACATCGTTTTGGTCTATCCCAGAACATTATCTGGCTGCCGGAATTGGTGCCATAAGAAAAACTCCAGAGAGGGTTACATTAGGAGAGGCTAATCATCGGCTTTATGGATGGCTCAAAGGACATCAGGAGGGCTGGGGTTTAGCCAAGAAAGCATTTATCACCGAAAGCCCGTCCGATATTTTTTCTAAATTGGAGCTTCCCAGAGAACGAGCAATAAAAGGCACACTTGGAAAGGTCATAAGATTACCCGGCAGGGCGTTGATAAGTTCTGATGAGTATTTTAAGTCGATTGGTTATCGGATGGAGCTTAACGCGCAAGCCTACAGGAGTGCTATTAAAGCTGGATTAAATCCGCGTTCAAGAGAATTTGCGGAATTTTTGGAAAAGATTAAAAATAATATCCCTGAAAATAAAAATCAAATAAAACAGGTGGCAAAAGAATTAGGGATGGGAGTTAGAGAATACAAAGCTCTGAAGAAAAAGATTTCCCTTAAAGCCACAGATAATGCCAGATACCTTACGTTCACTAAACCCCTTGAAGGCATTAGTGCTGACATTACATCTATACAGGCAAAAGCGCCAATTTCTAGGATGCTCATGCCATTTGTCAGAACTCCAACCAACATAGTCAGATTTGCCGCTGAAAGAACTCCTCTTGGATTGATGATGCGGGAAACGAAAAACGCCAAAGGAGCAGCAAAGGATGTGCAAATGGCTAAGATGGGGCTTGCGGCAGGGGCTGGTGCTCTCATCATGTCAATGGCAGGTCAAGGTAAAATAACCGGCTCCGGCCCAACCGATCCTAAAGCGCGCAGAGATATGTTGGATACCGGCTGGCAACCTTATTCGTATGTTTATGAAGATGATGAAGGGAAGAAGCATTATTATTCCTACAAACGTATTGAACCGATGGGAATTTTGTTTGGCTTAACTGCGGATTTTCACGATATTGCTGGAGAAGTTCCAGATAAGGATGCAGATGAAATAGCGGCAGGTATTGTTGCTTCGATAAGCCAGAACCTTACCGATAAGACTTTCTTTAAGGGGCTTGGTGATTTTTTCGAGGCTATGGGTAATCCAGACAGGCAGTTCACTGCCTACTTGCAGAATCTTAGCGGAACGATAGTACCTTCTATTTTAGCTCAAACCACCAGAACCGTTGATCCTGTGTTAAGAGATACCAGATCATTTTTGAAAAGGATTAAATCGCGTATCCCCGGATGGTCCGAGACTCTTGAGGCAAGGCGCAATCTATGGGGAGAACGAATCATTCTGAGCGGGGGATTGGGTCCAGATATTATATCTCCTATTTATTCATCAGAATCAAAGAACGATCCGGTCGCCAATGAACTGGTCAGATTGGATTACCATCCTTCATTGCCGCAACGAACTCAAAGTGGTACAGAAATACCCGACAATTTGTATTGGCAATTTGTTGAAGACGCTGGCAAACCAGCGCATCAATTACTTGAAAGTATAATGGCACTGCCTGCATGGGAAGCGTTAAACAACAGACCTAGCGAACAAAAAGATATAATTAGAAAGGTTATTGATTTAACACGAAAGAACGCCCGACTTAAACTAAGAGTCGCAATGGGAGAATACTTGACTAAACAAGATAAGATTAAAATAACAGAACAGTTAAAAATAGAAGGGCATTCTGAAGATAGCGCAGAGCAGTGGATTCGTGAAAATGTCAATAAAAAAACGGCAAGCCGGTAAAATAATCACAGGAAAATAAAATGACTACAGGACAAACAGTACCGCCGGGTTATTACGTCAGCAACAGCGCAGACGAGGACGTGTTCTGCGTCACGAAGACCAATAACTTTTATTTCAAGAAAGCCCGTGGCAAGAAATGGGCACGTACTGATTCATGGAACTTCGATCATCTGTGTGATGTGGAAACCGTTAACGAAGTGCAGGGTGTCAGCGGTGATGTGAACACGCACGATGGCCGTGGTCTGGAAGTCAGCGTGTCGGCGCACATCGGTGTCACGGTATCCGACGTGATGAAGTGGCATTATGTCAACCCGGATGGCAACCAAGCCACGCTGTGGGCTGGCCCTGAAGGCGGACCCGGTAAGGGTGTGAGCATGGATGTGGGTGTGTGGTACGACAAGAACGGTAACGTTCATATGAAGCTCTCGGCTTCCGGGGTGATCCCTCATTTTGATTTTGGCGGGGAAGTTGTGATCAACCCAAAGACTGTTGAAAACTTAGAGAAACCCACAGCAGATGACAAGGCGTTTGCCAAGGGGTTTACCGAGGGTGCCACTCTGGGTATTGCAGACAAGCCACCGAAGGTTCTGACCGAAGGTGTTGCCGTGGTGGATAAAGTGGGTAAGAAAGTTCTTGGCTGGTTCAAGTAGGGCGTTATGTCGATAGTCACAGAATCTCCTGCCAATTTTTACGAAGGCTTGTTTATGAACGAGGGCCATTTCGTTGAATTCACGCTGGGGCTTGACAACCTCGTCTGGGTGAATGAGACCATCGAATCCATCCGCAAGCCAAAGCCTAAAATTATCACCAAAATTTACGGCATTAAGGATGCGATAGAATTTCAAAGCAGTCTCATCGATTTTGGCTACCATCACTTACCCGCCTTTGAGTTATCCGAGCAGTCCGACTACATCAATTAACGGGGCAGACGATTATGGGCGATCAATTCAGCGGCGATCTTTCACGCAATGAAGTGGAGATGGATCTCAGTAAGTTCCTTGAGATTATGAAGGACAACTCTGATCTCAAGGATAAGATCCGTGAATTGCAGGGCGCAGAAAAAGTCAACCCGTACCAGAAATGGATACATCTTGCCAAGACCATAGATGCTTGGCGCATCTTTCCTCGCGTGTTTGTCGGGGTATATATCTATTTGCTGTACGCGGTGGTGATCTGGTTTATGACCCTTAACGAACCAAACTTGGAACAAGCTGGTCTGGTGTCGGTCGTTGTTGGGGCAATGGCGGCAGTGTTTGGAATATACGCAGGCACGTCAGGACAGAGCAAAAAGTTTAAAGGTGAAGGTTAGTGAACGAAGCCTTTAATCTGATTGCTGATGTTGGGTTCCCGATTGCGATTGCATTGATTGCAGGCTTCTTTATTTTCCTGACCATCAAGTACATTCTTGAAAGCGTCATCGGGCAGGTCAGCGGTATTCATGTGATCGTCACTGGCTTGGATAACCGTGTGAAAACGATGAACCATGACATCATTCGTTTAGATGCAACCATGTGTGCGGTTCTGGGGATTAGACCTGATCTGGGCAGGATAGCTCGGGCTGACGGTAAGGACGATGCTCGGCGTGACTGATGGATATCGCAAATGTTGTCAGCGAGTACGGTTTTCCTATCGTGGCGACGGTGGGTCTGTTGTACATGATTTATTTTATCTGGCAATTCATCACCCATCAGATCAAGAAGAAACTGTCAGAGGCGAATGTTACTTTGGTGGCACTCATTGACCGGATTCGGATGTTGGACAACGACATCATAAGGCTGCAACAGAAACTCGATACCGTCATTGAATTGCGGGAAGCAAAGGCGGAACAGAATGAAATGGATAAGGATTAGTTTGCTGCTGGTGCTTTCTCCGGCTTTATCTTATTCGTCTGAGTTGGTTCACAAGTTCGGTAGCCCTAGTTTCAACGGGATCAATCAATCGGCCCATTACCTGACCATTGATGAGCAGGAAAGAACCCGCTCAGAGAAAGTTGCTGCGGATATCCAAGATGCCTTGGACGAGGCTGAACGTGAGGCGGATAACACCACGCTTGCCAAGTTCCTGCGTAATCTTGAGTCGAGGATTTATTCAACACTCGCCAAGGACATTTCAGAATCGCTGTTCAATTACGACAACATCCCCACAAGCGAGAACCCCATCGTCGGGAGAATCAATCTCGAAGGCAATATCCTTACGTGGCTTAACGATGGAACCAGCATTACGCTCACCATCGAGGAATGGTTCGACGGGCTTCTGATCTCAACCACTGAGATCGTGATTCCTGTAGGTTCTTTCGGAGGGTGTCTGACAGACTGTGAATGATGAAGCACTTATTCTTGTTAGCCGTGTTGCTTGCCGTGGGTTGTGCGCCTATTGGCATGGGCAAAAGAAATGAAGATTGCAGTTCTCTTACGGCGTGTATTGAGGGTCCGCAGATCGTACCCAGTGCAGCCCAGCAGTTACTAAACCTGCCGCCTCCTAAGAACAAGGCGGTGGTGGCGGTATACAGTTTCACCGACAAGACGGGACAACGAAAGTCCAACGACAACCTAGCCAGCTTCAGCACCGCAGTTACCCAAGGCGGTGTGGATATCCTGATTGAGGCGTTGAAGGACGCAGGCCGGGGTAATTGGTTTGCGGTGGTGGAAAGAGCAGGGCTGGACAGCCTGACCCGAGAACGACAGCTTATCAAGAACACCCGGCAGACCTACGCCGGGGAGGGGGAGAATGTCCTCAAGCCGTTGCTCTATGCCGGGTTGATCCTTGAAGGTGGCATTTCGTTTTACGACACGAACCTGCGAACCGGTGGTAACGGGGCTAGGTTCTTAGGTATCGGGGCGATGAACCAGTACCGCGAAGACAAGGTGACGGTAATTCTGCGAGCAATACTGGTACAAACCGGGGAAGTGTTGCTGAACGTGACGGCCACGAAAACCATCCTGTCCACCGGCAGGGGCACCGACCTGTTCAGGTTCTACGAACAGGGTACTGAACTGGTTGAGATCGAGAGCGGCAGCACCGAGAACGAACCGGTGGGTCATGCCGTCAGAGCAGCTATCGAGGCGGCGGTGTACGGGCTGGTGATTCAAGGTCTGGAAAGGCAGGTCTGGGACTTCGATTATGCTAAACTGGTGCGGGAGGATAACGATGAAAGTTCTTCTTAAATTGTTGATGCTATTGGTTCCGGCGGTTGTGCTTGGAGCCAACAACGATATATACATAACCCAGACAGGAACGGGCCTTACATTGACCATCGACCAGATCGGGGCGAGCAACAAGGTTGGAACCTCGCAGGCCAGAGTTATTTTGGGTGGCACCAGCATGACCGTTGATCTGGATCAGATCGGTGACACCAACGTCATCGCTGCAAGCATCTTACAAGGCAACTCATCCAGTTGGACATACAAAGCAACGGGTGATAGCAACGTGGCTACCCTCGCAGTCGGGGCAACCGGGGATTCTGCCAGTTCGGATTTCGACTTCGAGGCCACAGGCGACAGCAACGTGCTCACGTTCACCCAAGGTGACGCAGCAACAGCCACGGCAGGTAATCAGGATTTCGCTGTGACAGGCACGTCAAACGATCTGAACGTCAAATGCAACGTCATCGGCTGTATCAACAACTGGACTGTCTCAGGGAACAGCAACGATATCGATACGTTGCAATCAGGGCGACAGGATCACGACATCACCATATCCCTTACCGGTTCTTCAAATAATGTTGACGTGGATCAAACCGACACGGCCAGCACCAATGTGGCTAACATCATTTCAACAACGAGCAACGGCGTCATCAACGTGGATCAATGCGCCAGTGGCTGTTAAGTTTACTGTTCGTTGGTGCAGCCCATGCGGCAGGCATTGGGGAGATATCTGAGTTAAAGGGTGTCGGTGAGATCACCCGTAAGGATTCCGACGCTGCATTCCTAGCTGAACTCGCTTCCGATATTTTCTCTTTCGATGATGTCACGACCGGCAACGGTCGCATGGCAATCCAGTTTCTCGATTCTTCTACGCTGAAGTTAACAGAGCACTCTAAGGTGGTCATTGATGAATACATCTATGACCCCGATCCCAGCAAGACCAAGCTGGCCCTGAACATGGCGTCAGGTACGGCCCGGTTTATCACGGGTGCTTTGGCGAGGATCAACAAGAACAACATTTCCATTCGCACCCCCAGTGCCACCATCGCTATCAGGGGCACGGACTTCACCACCACGGTTGACGAGCTTGGCCGCTCGCTGATCATCCTGCTGCCTGATCCTGATGGCACCTCCTCGGGGGAGATTTCAGTGACCACATGGTCGGGGACGGAAATTCTCAACCAGCCCTTCCAGGCCACGATGGTGTCAACCTTTGAGTCACGGCCTACCAAGGCCGTCACCCTTGGCAACATCACGCTTGATCTGATCGACAACATGCTGATCATCAACAAGCCGCCTGCCATTGTGCAAGCAGAGGCAGAGCAGAGCGGTGAGGTAAAGACCGATCTCGACAGGGATTTCTTTGAGGATGCTCCCGATCTGGATAAGGATTTTCTTGAGATTGAAGAGGAAATCAGCAGGCTGGATATTGACCTGTTAAGTTTTGATTTTCTGGTGGATTTATTAGCAATCGTTGAGACTGGCAGTAAGAAGAAAACCACGTCTGGTGGTGAGCTACAGGGCGTGGAACTGACCGGGATCATCCCCGGTTTTGATCCGACCTACCAGACTTATACCTTTGTCGAAGGGATGTATGTGTATTTTGTTCACCAAGGAACCAACACGTTTGATATAGCCTTGGACAAGGAAGCAGCAGCTTACCTGAGCATAAATTCTTTTGGCGTTCCGATGGAGATAGAGGTCAATGGCGCGGGCGATAATACTATCGTTATTTTTCAGTCTCCTTAGTCTGGCACATGCAGGTGATAACCTGATCACCATTCAGACCAAGGGCAGTGGTACAACCATAACGACCAAGCAGATTGGCAGCAGCAATATCACGGGCGTCTATTGTGGGCTGGGCAGCTTCGACAATTCACTGGTCAATACTCATAATTGTGATGACGCGACCATCACATCAGTAGTTGATGGTGTATCGAACGTCGTGTACTCGCAATCGGTATGGTCAAATCATTCCGATCAAAGCTGGATCACAACCGTTACCGGGACTGACAATTACGCGGTGATCGATATGGATGAATCAGGTAGCACGTCAAGGATCACCCAGATTGGCAATGATAATCAGGCATGGATTCTGGGTTCAGGTGTTGACAACGTATACAAAACCGAACAAACCGGCGACGACATGTACGCCAAAATTATCTCGTTCGCTGATGACAGCGACATCTGGATCACGCAGGAAGGCAGCGGTGATCACAATGCCTACGTCTATAACTCCGGGAGTGCTCATCGCAACGACACCCGATTGATCCAGAAAGGGTCGGGTAACAAAGATGCCGATGTGTTCTGGTACGGCGCAGACGATGGCGATTTAACGCTTACCCAGCAAGGCAATGGATCACATACCTCGCTCATCAAATTTTATACGGACGACTACGATGTCACTGTCGTCCAAAAAGGGACCACCAACAAGGCTTACTCAGCTACGTTTAATTGTGTAAGTAATTGCGACAAAACCATCAGCATCACGCAACAGAATTGAAAATCCTGCTCCCAATTTTGCTGGCGTTGTTGTTGCTGCGGGTGTTCGATCCGTTCCCGGTGGAGACCCTTAGACTAAAATACTTCGATGCGCTGCTCACCATCAAAGAGCCCGTCCAGAGCAAAACGATTTCCCTGTACAACATCGATGAAGCGGCACTGGCTGAAGGAGGGCAATGGCCGTGGCCTCGCCAGCAACTGGCGGCTCTCAATGATCAATTGCTTGATGCAGGTGCAGTGGCAGTGGTCTACTCTGTGTTGTTTCCTGAAACAGATCGATTCGGCGGGGACGCGGAATTTGCCGAGAGCATGGGCCAAGTTCCTACCTTCCTCTCGGCGGTAGCGACTGCCGACACTGACAGGCAGGAAGGCTGGCACATCGGGGTCACCACGATGGGGCCGGTCGAAGAACACGTTCTGAGCTATCCCGGCATCCTGCCGAATGTTGATGTACTTCAGCAAGCGGCGGCTGGTACCGGGATCGTCAACACTGCCGCGGAGGTGGATGGGCTGGTGCGGAGGGTACCGATGCTGGTGAAGGTTGGGGAGAGCCTCTACCCGGCCCTTGGGCTGGATGTGCTGCGTGGGCTGGCGGGTGACCCTTCTTATCAAGTAAAAGCCGCTCAGAGCGGCATACAGACCGTTAGAGTGCCTAATTACAGCACCATCGAGACCGATAGCTCTGGTAGGGTGTGGGTCGATTGGAACACGACGTTTTCTCCAGAACCCCTAGCAGGCACCATCGTCTTCGTGGGGGCTACCGCAGCCGGGGTTTCCCCTGTTGTTTCAACCCCAAGACTTGGGATGCATCCGCATCAGGTTCAAGCAAACCTGTTTGAGACCCTGCTGAACGGCACGTCGCCGGTACGCCCGGACTGGGCGCTGGGTGCTGAAATATTGGTTGTCCTGATTTTTGGCCTTTTCACAGCGTGGTCAGTGCGTTATTTGCCTGTTTTGGTTGTACCAGTAGGGGTCATTGGGATCGGCGCTCTAGCGGCCTCTGCCAGCGTCTGGGGCTATCTAAGTTTAGGCATTCTGGTTGATGCTGCATTTCCGGTACTTTCTAGCCTCACAATCGGTGGAACGGGTGTAGCTCAGAGAATGATCAGTGAATATCGCCAGAAATTGCAGATCAAGGGGATGTTTGGAACGTATGTCAGCCCCAAGCTGGTTCAGCAATTGGTGGACGATCCATCCTTGATGAAGCTCGGCGGCGATACCAAGACCATGAGTTTTCTGTTTTGTGATATCGTTGGCTTCACCCCTATCTCGGAGCATTTCAAAAACAACAACGATCCGCAGGGACTTGTCACCCTCATCAACCGTTTGCTGTCTGCCTTAACCGATGTGGTGCTGTCCCTCGATGGCACCATAGACAAGTACATGGGCGATTGTGTGATGGCGTTCTGGAACTCACCTGTGGATTGTCCCGACCATGAGGAAAGGGCTGTGACTTGTGCTGCCATGATGCTGGTCGCGCTTGAACATCTCAATGAGGAACTTGAACTTGAGGGATTACCAAAATTAGGCATTGGTGTCGGGCTTAACACTGGGCCAGCAGTCGTGGGAAATATGGGGGGCAAGCAGCGTTTCGATTACTCAGCTATCGGGGATAGCGTGAACGTGGCTGCTCGCTTGGAAAGCAGTTCAAGAAAGTATTCCGAAGATGTTTTGATTGGCGAGGCGACAGCCAAAGCTGTGCCTGAGTTGGTGAAATATTTGGATTCAATTCAAGTTAAAGGTAAAGAGGAACGGTTAGAGGTTTATACATTGCGTAACTAAAAAGTGCCCAGCGTGGTTCGTGCGGGGACCACACTCTGGGCCGTATCCCCGTTTTTACAATTCGTACATTTGAAAGAAAATCCTAAAGGGTTGACTTTTAGGATTCTTTCATTTCTTCATCAAGAATAAATCTGCCTAAAGCCTCAACCACCTGTGGCACGACAGCATTACCGAGCGACTTCAGACGCGGTGTGCGATCAGGGCATCCATTGATCACTCTTGGGATTCCTCCAGGTTCGTCCAGCCATCTGGAAACCCCATCAGGAACTCTACAAACGCTGGATTGAGTTGACCATGAACCTTCTGACGTTCCCCCGCCTCGTTTATCACTTTTGTCGTTAAACTTTCCTGTGAACCCTTTTTCCCTCGGCTCCTGTCTTGATAGCCGAGTCTCGCTTCGTGGCTCATGGGCGTCGGCCACAGACGAGGATCTCGCACCTGTTGGGAAAGATGGATTTGATGGCGTTCTGCGAGTTTGCTCGTCATGGCGTGTTTGTAGGATGTTGCTATTGTGTACGCCTCGGCTCGATCCTCGCTGGCGTTTGGCGTTTGCCACAATCCAGACTCGATCCCGCCTGTGCGGGGCATCGACGGCGCAAGCTGGAACAACAAACGATTGTGTGGCGTAACCCGAATCTTCCAAGTCAGAAAGCACCGTGTCGAGTTCCATGTTGATGATGCCACTAACATTTTCGCCAACGACCCAAGCTGACTCCACCTCCCGTATGACTCGTAGCATTTCAGGCCAGAGTGCGCGGTCATCTTCCGAGCCTCGCTGGTTCCCGGCGACACTGAATGGTTGGCAAGGAAATCCACCGCAAACAAGCTGAGTTGCCCCTCTGTATTGTCGTCCATCTAATTCCTCAATATTGTCGTGAATCGGTACATCAGGCCAGTGCTTTGCAAGTACCTTGCGACAGAACGGATCAGTCTCGCAAAATGCCACTGTCTCCATCCCAGCACGTTCCAAGCCAAGGCTAAAGCCGCCGATGCCTGAAAACAAGTCAAGCACGGTCATCATTTAATGCTTTTTCCTATGAACACTGGTGCCATTGGCGTTTTTTTTCGATCTATTTCAGGGCCAGCCCAGAGCCAATGGATGCGCCCGCAAGCCTTGCAACGCACATATTCTCCGACAACTTTCAAATCCCTTTGGACCTTGTGGTCCTTGGTTTCACCCCCGCAGGAACATTGCACTATTGATCCCCATCAGCTAAATAATTTAATAATCGATTAGTTTTTTTGCCCTGTGCAGAACGTCATTGAATTCTTTCTGATGATTGCCTGTATCTGAGTAACTCATCATCTCATACGCTTCGATCAATTCATCGAGGGTTTTTTTCAACTCATCGATCTCTTTCTCGTATTCGGCGAACAGATTAATAGGTTTCCAATCCCTTAAAAGTTTTTCAATTTCTTCGTATCGTTGTCTTTTAATAGACCTGATCCTAGCGGCACTACCTATACCGCTCACTGTCGAAGGCGGTACTTCCTTACGCTTTTTTTCTGGAGGATTGAGCCAGTACATTTTCAACGATCCTCCTCCCAAAACGCGATCAAATCTTCTGGCTTTGCAGCCGCCACTTCGTGTAGCTCAGACGATACAGGAAGCTCAAAAAAGAAATCAGTCTGGACCGCTTCCAAAACATCTGCCCAGTATGCCCGCATATCGTCTGGCAACGTGGGCCGATCAAGAATTTTTTGAACAGCATCGATACGGCTTTGCTTCAATTCTGCTACCAAGGATCGTTCAATCATGCTCTCCTCCATACTCTTACCCCCCGTGAGCCACCTTCAACCACCGAACGCATGGTCAGCATCGAGCCGTGCATTCGTTTCAGGTAGGCCATTCTGTTCGACAACACACGATAAGCGTGTGTGCTAGGCAACACGCCGCGAAAAAAAATACTGTCGCCGGGTTCCAGCTTACGCAGCAAGCCGAACGGGTGACCGGCATGGAATCGTCGCGGCGGCAGCGGGATGTTACGATCAATGCTCGGTGGCGCAAATGGCGGGTCATCACTCATCGGGTCTTAGGCAAAAGCCTGTATTCGTAAAGCCCTCGCCCAGCGTTTCCACGCCGTCTACGCTCGACCGTGTGAGCGCCAAACCGCGGTTTACGCAAGTGGCGTAATTGAGCAGAGACCGAAGGCGAAGGGGCGTGAGTCGCGCTCGCAATCTCAGCCAAAGTGCGCCATTCCCTGTCGGACATCAGCATGAATATCCGCTTGATCTGTCCCGTCAGCCGACTGAAATCCAGTTCGGGCTGATAATCCGGCCCATCGAAATGGGTTTCAGGTAACCTTTCCATCGCTAACCTCCCGCCAATATATTGAGTTGCAGGTCAGACAGCCGTTTTGCTGGAACACATGCCCCCGCTCTCCCGCACGATCCGACCAGATTGCGCCGCAACGGACGCATTCCCATTGCCGCAAGTCAGAATGGGAAATCGGTATCGGCTGCTTCTGTTGTGGCTTCAGGGGCCGTGACCGTGGTTGTTTGTGCAACGTCGCCTTCCTCAAATAAATGGTTGTGTTCGTTGCCGTAGTACACCGAACTTGCAATCCTGAAATACTTGCTGCCGTCTTCCTTGGCCGTGTTCAACCACGCGCTCAAGTTGATGCGCGGTCCTTCGTCCGGGTTCTGGCCGTCCTGCGGGAAAGCGTTGTTACGCAACAGCACGATAAGCGTTTTCAGCATGTCTTCCGTTACGACGATATGGCCCCTGTAAGGGGGTTGCCGATTGCTGGTGGTGGCATCCTTGTTGCGCCAGATGCCGCCCTGATTACTGCTAGGGAATTTATCCATCGGTGGTTTCTCCTGTGGTTTGATAGGTGTGTTGCAGTTGTCTTAACTCTTCGACAGACATTTGTCTCAGAGGCTCGATGCGCTCATTGAACGCTTTGATTTCGTTCTGGTAACCGCGGTTATACAGTTCAAGCAAGGTCTTGCGGTTGCGTTTGGTGAATTCCTCGATCCACCCGGCAGCCGTCTTGGGGTCTCCAGCTTTGGCTGGAGTGCCTTCCGGCGGCAGGGCAAACATCACGATGGTGACGTAGATGAACTCCAGCACCTCCTTGATGGTGTCCAGTGTCACGTCAACGTCAACGTCAATTTTCTTTTCTATCGTCATCATTCTGTCCTCAAGCGTCCATTTTTGGCCGCTAATAATTACCGCCGCTGCTGGTTTGACTTTGCTTACAGGCGGGGTGGTTTTTTTAGGTGCAGGAGCTTTCGCTTTTTCGTTGATCGCATGATGCACTTCATCAAAGGAAGCGTAGTTGCCGCCGCCGAGGCCACAGGCAGACAAACTGCGCCCAATCGAACTTGTAAGTGTGTTTTCGACACACGAAGTCGAATTAACTGGCCCACTACCTCGGAACTCCTCGGCAAAATCATTGGCAATAACGCGCCATGCACCATTTACAAATACACTAATAGTTGTTTCAGCCAATACCTTTGTTTCATCGACCACATGAATCGTAGAAATAATTCTGCCATCTTCTCCATAGGCTTCCCGAAACGCCTGTACTCGCGTATGCACTTCGGCGTATAGCTTGCCCCTGATGTTGACCTTGTTTTTGTCTGGCAGGTCAGCCATGTTTTTGACCGCGCCGAGCAGTCGATCTTGGTTGTAGTCCTCACTCACGTCATTGACTCCCTCATTGATTTGGTGATGATGTCGGCGATTTCGTAAACCGCCAGCTTGTCGAACAGCGTCATAGGTATTTGGGTTAGCGGTCTGCCGAGCATCGTGAACACCACCTGATCGCCTTCAATCCTCAAGCGCAGGTTGGATTGTTGAAACTGTGGCAAGCCCCACAAGCCCAGAATCTTGCGGGTCACGCTGTCCAGCATGTCGAATTCAAGCGTCGGCATGGCTTTGCGATTCCACGTATCGTGTGTATTGAGAACACCAGCGATTGACCTCGCAGTAATCCTCACAGCGAGTGCGCTTACCAAGGCGGTGCTGGATGACGTGATCGCCATTCAACTTGTTGTCAGCAGCCCAAGCGATGGCCTCGTCCATGCTGCTGCATACCTTGCTGGCTCGTTTGGCTGTGGCTGATTTAAGCACCACAAATTTATCACTCTGCGCCCACATCTCGGCGTCTGAACATTCAACCAAATCCTGATGCAGCAACGCGGCATAAGATGCCTGTTGGTGCAGCGCCAATCGCTCCTCCACGTAATCAGCAATTGTGTCGCTCTCCCACATCGGCACTGGCAATTGCAACACCGGGCTTTGGGGGTAATCAGCGCGAGTTTTCGCCTGACTGGCGATCCAGTCTCGCAGGATCACAAGAATATAAAGTTCTGTGACTTGCATCCCCTTGGCTTTTTCAACGAAAAATTTCTGCACTTGCAGTTGCCGATCCCACTCCGGCTTGATGCCGTTCTCTTCATGCTTGGCCGCAAACAGCACCGACCTGACGCTTGTCACCTTGTAATCAATGACGATGACCGTGCCATCGGGATTGAGGATTTGCAGATCAAGCTGGGTGGAGGTCCGTAGGCCGTTTGGGTGATCCCAAAAAATGCGCTCCTCGGCAATGGTGTCATCGCCGGAAGTGGCGAATTGCATCACGGCATGGACGCCACGGCCCAGCACGCCGAAAAATGCCAAGGGCAATGTTTTCTTGATCTCATCCTTATGCGCTTTTTTCAACTGCATGATCCGGGCGCTGTCAATTATCTGGGTGCCAGTGATGTCCGAATCCCCGGCATCATAGCTATCGTGCATGAACCCATTGAGAACCTGCGGCGAAATGTAGCCGTCATCCGCTGGCACGACTGACCCTCCATATCCGCAGGCCGTGTTCCGATTCCTTCGCAAGCCGAAATTTGTAATGCTGATGCTTTCGTGAGAACCTTGCCAGCCTGATGCGACAGGACACCAGCTTTCGTTCCAATTCACGCTGCGTTGCGGCAGGAACGAGGATTGAGTCGCCCACTTTCATCTCCCTCAAAGGCAACGGCCCGACCTCAACCCGCTCGCTCAAACGCGGCGGCAAGGGAACGCCCTTTTCGATCTTCATAGTCTCACCATAATGTATATTTTATTCATAATGTTGCGTGATTTACAGTCCCAAGTATAGCCGTGCCTGAGTCCCAAAGTAAAGCCCCGCGTGAGATTTCGTTTACCGTCCTCGGGCAGTGCTACAGCAAGGCCAATTCACGACAACTCGTCACAATAGGCGGGAAACCGCGGTTCATTAAGTCTCGACCCGCAAGGTTGTACGTTACTGATTTTCATAAACAATGCCCCAAACTGACACACCTGATGGAAGGTGATTTGGTAGCCGAAATTCATTTGACATATAACAGTAGACGGCCCGATCTTGACTGCAGCCTCATACTGGATGCGATGGAAAAATACATTTATCAGAACGATAGACAAGTGCGAGAGCAACACCTATATTGGGACGGAGTGGATAAGGAAAACCCGAGAGCAGAAATTACAATTCGTGAAAGAAAAGCCCCTTCCAGCATGGAGCCGGAAAGGGCTAAAACGGCAGCGAGGACTTTGCTGCCAAGCGCAGGGAGAAAACCAAAAATCTCCCCGCGCAGATGATTATGAACCAATCGATAAAGGAACACCACCAAAGAGGATATCGCCATGAGCAGGAGTGCTGTCGAGCTTGCCGTTCAAAACGCCAAACACAACCAAAGAATCCTCTGCCCTGCCTGCGGCCCTACCCGTAAAAAGTCTAAACAAAAAACATTGAGCATCACCGTCGAGCCTGACGGGACCAAACTTTTTTGCTGCCATCACTGCGATATCAGCGGTCGAATCTCAGAAAAACCGCGCCCCTTAATTGACCCGCTCGATGAATTCCTGCAATCCGTTCCGGGCCATCCCAACGTCATTGAACTCCCGAGTGCCACACACGACCGCGAGCTTGAGCAGTTCATGGAATCTCGCGGAATCTCTAGGGAAACCTATCAGAATTTCGGCGTGACCAGCGACATCCGCTGGTTCGATAAAAAAGCCGGTGAACAACTGGCGGTCGGTTTCACTTATGGCGATCCTGCCGAACCGAGTGCGATCAAGTGGCGCTCACTGAAAAGCAAAGCCTTTACCCAGACAGGTGCAGCGCAAACTTTTTATGGCCTTGAAAAACTGCCCAAAGACATGAGCGATATGACCCTCGTTATCTGCGAGGGCGAAATCGATTGTCTCAGCGTAGCGCAGGCATTTTCTGCTACTGATACAGAAGTGGCGGTGGTGAGTGTACCGAATGGCGCTCCAGCCAAACCTGTACGGCATGATGATGGCATCAAGTTCAACTACCTGTGGGAGGCAAGGGAATTACTGGAATCGAGTAGCAGAATTATCCTTGCCACTGACCACGACCAGCCCGGAGACAATCTCAAGCAGGAGATCGCCCGCAGGGTAGGGCGAGGACGATGCTGGGAGGTTGAATTCAGCACCGAACTCAAGGATGCCAACGCGGTCCTGTGCGCCGAAGGCCCGGAACGATTGCGGGAAATTATCGAGGCGGCCACACCAATGCCGCTGGCCGGTGTGTTCAGCGCCAAGGATTATGAGGAACAGGTGGAGGAAATTTTCGATGCCGGTGGTACAGGCAAGGGCTTGAGTACGGGTTTCAAATCGCTTGATAAAATCCTGACGATTGCCCCCGGCTTATACGTTATTACTGGCATGGCAGGTCATGGTAAATCTTCCCTGATAGACAATCTGTTGCTCAACACGAGCGAGCAGCACGGCTACCGGTGGGCAGTTTGCTCGATGGAAAACCCGGTCCCGATTCATATCTTGAAACTGGCTGCCCTGAAAACGCAGAAGCCATTTTTTGAAGGGCCAACCGAACGGATGTCCAAACAGGAATTGCGTGAATCTATAGACTGGATCAACGACCGGTTTTGTTTTTTGGAAAACAAGGACGGGGAAGTCGCCACCATCGATTCCATTATCCGCAGAAGCCGTGATGCATTGCTCAGGCTGGGTATCAACGGCTTGTTAATCGATCCTTATAACTTCTTGGAACCTACCAATAAAAACACGAACGAGCATCAGGAAATCAGTGCCAATTTGTCAAAAATAATTTCATTTTCGCAGGAAGCGAACCTGACGGTATTTTTTGTCGCACACCCCACCAAGCAATACCCGCAGGGTGAGAAGGAAAAACCGGTTGATGGAAACGCGATTTCTGGCAGCTATTCTTGGGCGTCCAAGACAGACTTCGGGGTTACGCTGTTTAGGACCAACGATCCGAACGATCACACGCCTGAAGTCATCGTTTGGAAATCGCGGTTTAACTGGATCGCGCAGCGCGGATCGCAAAAATTATCCTACGATGTTGCGACCGGAAAGATGAGCGATATCAGGGATGATTTTGATTGGTCCGTAAGTTAGAGCAATCCGTTGTTGCGCGCAATCGTCACCAGATCGTCAGCCAGCCGCTTGTTTTTTTCGATGAGGTCATCCCGCAACGCGATCAGATCGGTGCGCAGCGTTTGAATCTGAGGCTGTAATACATCCAAGATCGCTGCCGCTTGGGTTAATCGCTCAATGCTCTCCCGGTAGCTGCACTGTGATTCCTCCTGTTGCTGGCGCAACAGTTCGTTGTGCTGATGCCACGCCTGAGCGTTGTCTGAATCGATCAGATCGTCATCGTGTTGGTTGTTGGTCATTTGGATTCCTCTTCATTCAGGGTTAGACATGAGACTCTCAGGATTCAGGCTGACCCTGTGGTCTCGATCATTGAAACATACTCGCACGTCACCAAAGTCCATGACGAATAGATCGGTGTAAGGTGAGTTCCAACGAATGGGACCATTCTCTACTGGCGGTTGGGTGCGGACCTGCACGAATTCTATTTCGACAGGAAGTTTCGTAACTGCTGTATTTATGCGCTGCCCCCACCACCAGACTAAGTTTCGGCTCGCCTTGAAATCGTCAATAGTATCTCGCGTGAATACCAAATCATCAATGGTTATCGCAACGTCCAAAATGGTGCTGAAGACTTCTTCAATCTTTTCATTGAGGATTGCTGTGCCCATCCTTCGCAATAGCGTTCCGGTCCTGACAAACACCTGCGCCATTTCGCTCTGCAGTTCCGCAGTAGTTACCGCTTCACCGCCGAAACCTTCCTCGCCATCAACCGCTGCCATGATTTCCATGTCTCTCAGTTCAGCCTTCGTCGGCTTTGTCATTTGTATTCCTCCTTTTTCTAAGCGGCCAGAAACATCCCAATCGTCCCATCGGACCTTAGCCAGATTTGCTCGATAAAGTAGTGCCATGTGCCAGCTTGATTGAGAACATCCGCGACAGCGCGTTTGGCACTGGCTATGTCCACATAGCCATTAACGACCTTGATTTTTTCCTGCGAAACCCAAACCTTGTATTCTTTTTCTACGTTCGGCTTCCAGTTTTTGTAATCGTAGGCTTGTTCGCTGAGAGCATATTCCCCATCGGGAATTTCCCCAATGGCCTCGGACCCGACCTTGTTGGTTTCGACAAAAACAGGGTAGCCATCATCAGCAATTTCATCGGACTCATAGCCGATGCTCCAGTTGATTTGGGATGCTTCGTAATCCCACTCTCGATTGATGTCGTTCAGCAAACCCATGTCAATTCACTCCTCTCTCTTCATCTTCTAGGACTTTCTTGATAGCTTGGTTTCGGGGAGTCTTGCCTAGATGTCGCAGAGCGAAATAAGCCATCAGTTGATCAACCTCAAACTTTTTCAGCTTCAGAATCCTATAAATAACAATGCTTACATCTTCGCTCATGTCTCCGATCTGCGGGTCAACCATAGGCGAACCATCAAGCTCACCAAGTAACATATGAATGAACCTTTTCCTTTCTTCACGATTATAATCAGCCATAGCATTGTCGAAGTTAATGCTTTTGTATCCCCTGAACGAACCGTCCGGGTTCTTCACTTCTTCCATATCGTCAAAATTTTCTATTCTCGGCTTCATGTCATGTCCTCCTTCGGTTTAGTGCTCTGTTGCCTTAACTTCACTGACTCGATCAGTTCAACAGCATTGATGCGTCCCGTTTTGAGTCGTGCAAGATCGGTCTCACAGATATGTATCGGTGAACAATCGAAATCGTCCAGAGCAACCAAGTCATCCCGTAATTTTTTTAGATGCTCAAGCCCCTGATCACCGAGATTATCTAGTGCCAGTTCGCCTTCAATCAATTCCTGACCTCCTTCATCGTAGGTAAGGTCAGCGATAGCGTGATTGATGAGATATTGAATCAGGCTTAGATCATCCTCACTGAGCGACAATTCGTTTTCGTTGTCACCACCAGCTATGATTTTCGTTGTCACCACCAAGGTCGCATAAGAGTCATCCTGCTCGTCGGTTTTTTCATTCCATTTCATGTCATACCCTCAGTCAGAGTCAGAAAAATAAGCAGTTATCGCTAACGGTAGCAACACCACCCCTAAAACGAAAAATGGTTCGGCAAAAAAATTCATAAAATCAATCATGGTTTATAGTCCTCAATAATTAAAACACGCTCGTACTTCGCCAAAGTCCACGATGCACAGGTCAGTACGAGGTTGACCTTTACGCAACTGCGCTGATCCGATTTCGATAAGGGCTTTGATCGCATCTGGTGGCGTCTGAGCATCCAGCCGACGGAGATGGGCACGAGGATATTGAACATACTTTCTCGTCACCCCTCCTTCTCTCCACTTCTGTCGGCTTGTCTGGAAATCCTCAATCGTGTCTCGCGTAAAGACCAGATCATCGACAGTTACATCAAAAGCGCCGAAGTAGTGTTTAAAGACTGCTTCAATCTGTTCATCGGATAGTGGGATATTGTTTCTCATGTTGGTTTAGTCCTCATAATGCCAATTGTTGCCGTAATTACCGCCTTCCAAACAGTCTCGCTCCACCAGTATCCATCTAGTACGTACGTGCCATTTATGATGAAACACACCTAGCTTTCGCAATTGCCACGATGTCTCTTTTAGAGTTTCCCATCGTTTATTAGGCCCGAAGTAGTCAATGTCATCTAAAGCAGAACCAATGTCCCATTCAAGGCTGGCTTTCAAAAACGCGGCAACGAATTGCATGTGCCGTTTTTGAACAGGTAAAGCACTATTTTTATCTCCCATTGCACCGGCTGAACAGTCGCCATCCACAGCAAGTAAACAGTATTCATGCCAGTTGGCTCTTGTCAGCGTTGGTAGGAAAATTTCCGTGATCTGGTTTGTGTTTTTCATGTCACTATCAATTCGTTATTCGTTATCAAGATACGCGGCTAAATCCGGAACGATGTGGATCGCCAATCCAGCAAACCCAACAACGCGGCTGAAACAGGCTTTGTCGCTGACCCATCCTTTGTACTCGTCTATGTATATTTCAATCTGGAAATTTCCAAACGTAAAAACGAACGGCCCACGCCACGATTTTTCTTTGTGTTCAAATTTACGGTAGCGGTTCATATCATGTCTCCTTTGTTCTCTGGGTTTTCCAAGACCGCTGACCTCGGCAACGGTTTCGGCTGGTAACCAACCAGCACTCATTCAGTTGGAATTAAAAAATCTTGCTTATAGACATCTGCCTTGCATCCTTGGCATTTTGTGGCGTACCACCGAAAGTGATACACGATTGAGTGGTACCCACAATGCGGGCACTGGATTGCTTTCCCGTCAGCCCCAGCCCGCGTGTCTCTATCAACCTTTTTCATCACTTTCTCCTCTAGCCCTCTTGGTTTAGCCCTTAATAAAAAAACAATCCTATACGAAACAATTGAACATTGCAACCTGGTGCAACAAAAGTGCTAGCTGCAATACTTGGCGTAGCACACCGGGCCGATTCCGCGTTCAATCGATTCCTCGTTTTCAAGATGGGTATTGCAGAATCCGCATGTGCCGACCAAGCGCCCGTAAGCGGCAGCGGCAGCGACGTGATC
>Ga0208449_1000171_pt1 | contig 59402 bp, 74 predicted proteins | sample MalvireepMed_s17_FD_184247 | JGI IMG/M metagenome (GOLD analysis project Ga0208449, IMG submission 184247) | Marine viral communities from the Global Malaspina Expedition - Malaspina viral metaG DeepMed_s17 (SPAdes) (version 2) | ecosystem: Environmental > Aquatic > Marine > Oceanic | place...
TGACAAGAAGGGAGCTAAAAGCGCTTCTGACCGTCAAAGACATGAACGTCTAGACCGTGACGAAAAACGACAAGACAAAAGTGAGTTAGACAGTGATACGCTTAGACAAAGAATTGAGCATCATAAAGACGCCATCAAAAATCTTGAACGTGAGATTAAAGATCTAGAAAAAGATAAGAGGGAAGATAAAAGAGATATTAAAGAAGAGAGTATGGCAGTCCCTCTTGGAGATGGTAGTAAGATTAAGGGCGCTAAGCTTACTACGAAACAAGTAAATGATTTACCAGATTCTGATTTTGCCTATATCGCTCCGGGTGGTAAAAAAGTAGATGGTAAAACAGAGCCGCGTAGCTTACGTCACTTACCTATTCCTGACGCAGCTCATGTAAGAAATGCGTTGGCAAGACTGTCCCAGACACATATTCCTGCGGCAGCTAAACAAAGTGCTCTGCGAAAAATTAAGAGCAGAGCTAAAAAATTCGGTATTGATGTTTCTTAATAAAGGGGAACACTATGGGTTTTGACCCAAAAAAACCGTTGAAGAGCTTGATTTATGGTTTGTTACATCCTGGAGAATTTCTTATGCATAAGCCCGTACTGGCAGCTGCATGTTATGCAGGCATAGGAGCAGGAGTATATTTTCTAGGCGTTTCCCAGGGATGGTGGAACAGTTTGTTTTAAGGCTAGTAAAATGTTTAAATCGCCTAGAGCACTGTTAAAAACATATAGACTTGGGTTCGAGGGAGCACTTTGTGACCCGGTAGATGTTGACAGACTGCTAGGTGAACTTCCACACCCTCTCTTTGGGGCTGCCGCGTGGGACCTCGAAGAGAGTGGCGACGGCAAGTTAAGCTTACCTTTCAAATCACTCCTAAAATTTGACCCTGAATTTGGACCTCTGGAACGTCAAACTACAGGAGATTGTGTAAGTCACGCGGTCAGGAATGCTATAGATATTACGAGAAGCGTAGAAATTGATAGCGGTGAAGCAGAGTCTTTTATTGTTCGAGGAGCTACGGAGCCTATCTATGGTAGTAGAGAGCACGCGGGCCAAGGAATGCATTGTTCCAAAGCTGCTCGCTTTGTTCATTCTACAGGGGGTATTTTGTTGCGTCAGAAATATCCAGAACTTGATCTTGATTTTTCTATTTATAATTCAGAAGTGGGAACTAAGTGGGGAATACCAGGAGTTCCCAACAATGTTAAAGAAGAGGGTCAAAAACATCAAGTTCAAACTGTTAGTTTAGTAACAACTGTAGAAGAGGCTCGCGATGCATTATCTAATGGATATGCATTATCCGTATGCAGTAACCAAGGATTTTCTAGCCAAAGAGATAAAAATGGCATAGCAAAAGCTTCTGGAACATGGCATCACGCCATGTGCTGGTGTGCTTGTGACGATACAAGAGAAGTATTTAAAGAAACTTTATTTTTGATAGCTAATTCGTGGGGTTTGTGGAATAACGGACCTAAGCGACACGGCCAACCTGATGGTAGCTTTTGGATTAGAGAAAAAGTTGCCAAAACAATGCTTGGGCAACGTGGAGCTTGGGTTTTTAGCAATGTAGATGGATTTCCTGCTAGAACATTGCCGGATTACGGAACCTCTGATTTTCTATGAGGTGTAATCATGGACAGAAAAACAGAATTCATCACTTTACTAGTGGTATTAATTAGTATCTTTATCAAAATCATGGGAGATCTAGATTTAGGAGCTACCGACTCTGTCAATTACCGACCGGTAATATCTACAACTTTTGCTAAAGTTATTTTAACTGAACCAACTAACCCTGAGCCCAATCCAGAGAATTGTCCCTGTGAGGGTACGGGATATATCATACACGGAGACGGTCATAAAACGGAATGTCCCTGCGAGGGAGAATGTGACTGTACGCCACCACCAGGAGGGGGAGAAGAAGAGCCTGAACCTGAGCCTCTTCCTCCTCCTCCACACACTCCGTTGAGAAACTTTTTTCGAGGTTTATTTAGAAATTTGTAGTATAATAAAGGAGGCATATAATGCTTAAAGAAAAATTCCAAGGTTTGATTAAGTCACGACGTTTTTGGGTTGCTGTAGCGGGTATTGCAGTAACATTTTCAGATACTTTTGGATTGGGACTCGAACCAGATACCATTCAACATGTAGTTTTACTGCTAGGTGCCTGGATCGTGGGTGATTCACTTCGATCTACAGAATAGGATAAATTATGAGCACTTTTCAGATTATTTTATTAGTGATAGGTGGAATCGTACTTTTTTCACTTTTGGATGTGAAAGAAATGTTCGGGTCCTCTAAGTCAGTGCAAAAAGATGGAGATTTTTTGCAAGTTGTCAGGGACTGGGAAGTTTTTAAGGAATCTTGTGACAAAAAAGGCTTGGAAGAAGCATCCATTAAATTGGATGAAATTTTTCCGCTACTGATTCTCTTAAAAATTCCTGAAGAGACTGATATAAAAAAGATTTTGGAGGACGAGAGAGATGTCTAAGCAACTGAAGGGGGCTATTGTTGTCGTTTGTATGGGGCTTGGTTTATTTGGCCATCAAATACCCGATATGCTAGAGAGGGTGGTAAACCGACCTTCTAGCGTGCAGGTAGTCGTTGCAGAACCAACTCCCGAACTGCAAGAAGCTGTTAAAGGCATTTCAGGATTAATCACTGGACCCGATTCTAAAATAGACAAGATCCAAATTAGCGACTATTTTAATCAAGTGGCCAATGTTGTCAGGGACGATCCAGGTTTCATTGATACTACAGAAATAGTAAGAAGATTTAACTCTACAGCAGGCCAAATAAATTTTGCTGGACACTCTCTAAAGGACAAGTATAATGGACTAGGAAAGGCTATTGATGACTTAATCATCCAAGCTATCGGAAACGATAAAGTGAAGTTTGATAAAGATAAAAGGGATAAATTGGTTCACATGCTTAAAGCTATCGCCTGGACACTAAGGAATTAACATGAGAAATCGAGCTTTGGCCGAGGATATTGTACGACACATTTTATCTTCAGATAAAGAAGAGTGGGATCATATTTGGGAATATGAAGAGGAATTTATTTTCTTAGTTAATGAAGTTGAAGATATGTTAGATTCTCAGAAAGCTCAAGATGTCTAAACAGTTTCTAGAAGTGTTTTTTATCTCTTTCGCGTGGTCGTTTTGGCCTACCTTGTTTATACTGTTGGGAATATATGTAGTTACAAAACTTGTTGGCAAAGACTCTTCTGATAAATATAATACCGATACCAAAATTAAAAAGAAAGAATTTTATAGTAAGACAGAGGACGATATTCCTACAGTAGAAAAAGAATTTAAGATGCCCAAGATAGAAACCTCTTTCGGGAATCAACGGATAGGTGACGTTCATGAGCATGGAAAAAAGACTTAAAAAATTAAACGGACTTCAACCAGTATATATTAATGTAAATAGCAATCCTACGCCAAAGGCGTCTCCCATCGAGGAAGTGATACAAGAATTCGATCATAATAAAACTGAGGTATTTATAATGGAAGACACACGCGACCAAGCATCTCATAGAGCCATTGGAGTAGATATTGGAACAGGTTTTATCTCATGCGCCGAACTAGAGAGAGGAAAAGTTAAGTGTAGAAAAGTTAGAGATGCTTTTTTTAAATTAAATCCCTCCCAGTTTCTAGAAGGTTCGGCTACTCAGTTTGGGGAAAATATGCTTAAGACTTCGGGAGCACATTACGTCAAGGTAGATGATATCTTGTACGTACTCGGAGACTCGGCATTTCAATTTGCAAGCCTATTTCATCAAGAATGTTTGAGACCGATGTCCAAGGGAGTTTTGAATGCTAAAGAGCCGGTGTCCAATTTGATGGTAGGAGAATTAGTGAAAGCAGTTGCTGGCCCCCCTCACTCTGATGACGATGTATTATATTACTGTGTCCCCGCTCCTCCTATTGACGCTAACTTTGATATAGAGTACCATAAGCAGATATTGGGTGGTGTTTTTAAAGAACTGGGTTATAAAAATATAAATGTTATGACTGAGGGATTAGCCATCGTCTATTCTGAGTTGGCAGACACGGCTTACACTGGAATTGGAATGAGCTTTGGGGCTGGTATGTGCAATATTGTTTATTCTTTTATGGGTATTCCAGTTTTTAGTTTTAGTTTAAGTAGAGGGGGTGATTGGATTGACGAGCACGCTGCCATGCACACAGACGAAACCAACAACGTGGTAACTTCAGTAAAAGAGAAAGGGGGTTTCTCCATCACGGAGCCGAGTGGTGGTGTCCAAAAAGCCATTTCTATTTATTATGAATCTTTATTGACTTATTTAGTAGAACAATTTAAGCTATTGTACGAAAGAACACCGAAGAAAGAATTACCCAATGTAGTAACAGAAATGCCAATCATTATTGCTGGAGGCACTTCTTTAGCCCAAGGTTTTATAGAACGACTAAGAGAATTAATATCCGAAGATTTTCCAGTTCCTATTTCTGAAATAAAGCACGCGGAGGAACCTCTATTTGCAGTATCTAATGGTTTGTATCAAGCGGCAAAATTATCCAATAATTAAGGAGAGTAATATGTTAAATCTATCAAGAAGAGGTTTTTTGTCAGTGGGTGGTTTTGGTGCTTTGTCTATGCCTCATATTTTGCAAGCTCAAAAACAAAGTGGAAAGCATAAGGCCATTATTAATATTTTTCTAGGTGGAGGACCTCCTCACCAGGACATGTGGGATATTAAAACAGATGCACCCTCAGAAATTAGAGGCGAGTTTAAACCTATTGATACAGCTGTCCCGGGTATTCAGATTGGGGAAAGCTTTCCTAAGATTGCTTCCATGATGGATAAGTTTGTTGCTATTAGATCTGTTGTGGGTTCGGCTGGTGGTCACGATGGCTATCAGTGCATGAGTGGTTGGGGTCGTAACCAAAAGATTGTGGGCGTAGGTTATCCTAGTATTGGTTCTGTCGCCTCTAAGATTCAAGGACCCGTTGACGTTTCTGTTCCAGCCACTATTGGACTGGCAGCCAAAACTCAACACAGTCCGTGGTCGGAGTCAGGATCTGAAGGTTACCTTGGAATCTCTCATCGTCCATTTAAACCTACTGGCGAGATGATGTCGGATCTAACCCTTAATGGAATTAGTAAAGATAGGCTGAAAGCTAGAAAACAATTGCTGACAGGTCTTGGTAGAATCAAACCCGAAGGCGAAGTAGATTCCGTAGATGTTTTTATTGATGAGGCTTTTGACGTACTTACTTCCAGTAAGCTAGTAGATGCCCTGGACTTGAGTAAGGAAGATCCCAAGATTAGAGAAAGGTATGGAGACGGCAAACCTTTTAAATACCAATACGACGGTGCTCCTACAGTCAACGAACATGTTTTGATAGCTCGTCGTCTGGTCGAGGTAGGCGTGCGCTCTGTGAGCCTTTCTTATGGTCGTTGGGATAGTCACGGAGCTAACTTTGATCTTGTTAGGGACCACGGTGCTAAACTGGATCAATGTGTGAGTGCGCTAGTGGAAGATCTTGATGAAAGAGGTATGTTGGATGATGTAACTGTTATAGTTTGGGGTGAGTTTGGTCGCACACCTAAAATTAATAAAGGTGCTGGACGAGATCACTGGCCGCAAGTTAGCTGCGCTCTCCTTGCCGGCGGTGGTATGAAGCTTGGTCAAACTATTGGCGAAACAAATCGTCTTGGCGAGCATCCTATTCAACGCCCAGTTCATTTTCAAGAAATTGTTAGCACCCTTTATTACAATCTCGGTATTGATCCTAGAGACACGACGGTCATCGACACAGGTGGACGACCTCAGTATCTTCTAGATCACCGAGATCCCATGACAGAGCTGGTTTAAGGAGAAAAAGATGCAATATCAAGAATACGTGCAGCATGATTTAGCATACAGGGTATATGGTAGAATGAGCCCTGAAACTGACCGTGCTAAAATGGATATCTGGACTATCTTTATGATAGCTAAAGTTATTATTCAGTTAGTTCAAGCTATTCAAGAATGCAGAGAAAATAAAGAAGGTATTAAAAGAACTGTTAAAAATCCATCTATTGTTCAAGAAGCAATTCTCAGAGCGGCGGTAAGAAGAGAGATGGGCTTCTTTAAGTATTTCTTTGGCGGCGGCAACGATGTAGTTAAGTCTATTAAACAAGTAGGTCTAGAATTAGAGGATTTAGATATGGAAAAAGCGGGACTTTTCGAGAGACTTGAGGTATAATAGTATTGTTGGGATTTAGAATGTCATCCCGTTAAGTCGGGATTTATGTCTTCATCTTAAAACCCCTTTTTTTTAAAAATTATCTGGACTTTGAGGAAAACTGAAGTATAATAAGGATATTGGTTACGTTACTTTACTTTTGGAGGACTGAGGAATGAAGACTGTTGCTACAACTGACTGGAATGCTTTGTTGGAGAGTAAGTGTACGGCCAAGACGATGAAAGCTTTTGCAGAAGGAGACGCTTCGACTCGTAGTGTTACCCAGAAGCTGGCTAATAGCGAGCACGCTGGAGAGTTCCGTAAGCTTGTTAGAGAAAATGGCACTACCTACGCTCGCCGCTTGGCCCGCAAGGCGTTGCGTTATCGTGGAATGCTCGTTTAAAAGGAGAGTTTAATGAGTGATATTAATGAAGTAGTGGTTACTGGACGCATCACTAGGGACGCAGAATTGCGTCAGACGCCGAATGGAACTTCAGTGACAGATATTGGGATTGCTTCTAACCGAGTTTGGTCTAAGGAATCTGCCAAGCAAGAGGAAACCACTTTTGTGGATGTGACTATCTGGGGAAAGCAAGCCGAATCTCTTAAGCCCTATCTTGTTAAAGGTCGCCACGTTATGGTTGTTGGTCGCCTTAAGTTAAACAAGTGGGAGACAGATGAAGGTGTTAAGCGTAGTAAGCTTAGCGTAGTTGCGGAGAAAGTTAATCTAACTCCGAATGGCTCCAGTTCTTCTGAAAGTCGGAAGCCCGTGGCGGCGGGAGTTGGAGACGACGAGGATGCGCCGTTCTAGACTGTTGGGATTTACCATGTCATCCCGTTCAGTCGGGATTTAAGTCACCATCCCAAAGTTTTTCTAGGTGGTTGGGAATTTAGTGAATCATCCCGTTTAGTCGGGATTTAACTCCTCTTTCCCACCACCACCTTTTTATTTATTTCTTTACTTAACAATTTAGGGGTTGTTATCATGAAGAGGACTTACTTTATTGATTGTGGCGGACTTCAAGGAACAGTTTTAGATTCGGTTACTGGAAAAGTGGAAAAGATTAAGCCTGATGAAATTCTCAAGCTTCAAGATCGTCTTAAGCCTGGGGATCGTATAATAGGAGAGGCTTCTCATTTTGCTGAACCTAAGAGAGGACTTTCAAGGGCTCAATATTTTCATATAAACGAGTTGTTAAAATGGTATGAGGATTGTGCTAAAAAAGGTGTTGAGCTTGGGTTCTTTGCATCTAAGATGACTGAAAAATCAAGGAGACTAATAGGAATTCCGCACAAAATGGGAGATAAAGAAGATTTATGGGCTATTAAAGCATACCTAGAAAAATTTCCTAAATATCACCTCATGAAGCCGCGTACTAGTCTTGAAACACGTCCTGTAGTGGAAGAAGGATGGGATGTGAAAGAGGAGATGAATGCGATGCTAAATGTAGCTAGAGACCGGGACTATCAAGATAAAGATGATAAAGCTTCGGTCTGGTTGCGGGAAAACTTACCTAAAATTACGCAAGCTGTATCACCCCAGACGAGAGATGTTTTTTGTTTGGGATTAAAAAAAGATGGAACCATGAGAATTAGTGCTCAAACAATCAAGGGAGAAACAAAACCTGCCTTGAAATTTAAGCAAGTCTACACAGTTCTTTCTTCTTTAATGAATTTTGATGGCACTCCGCGATTGAGGGGAAATACTAATGAGGTTAGTGGATGGAAAAATGTTAAGCAGCATTACTTTGGTAATAGCCCACATCATGGTAACGGAGGAGTTGCTCGTAGCAATCTCTTCTGGCATGGGATGAGACATTATATCAGTAGGAAGCAAGGGAATAGGGTTCTAAATAAAAAGGGTCATTCAGTCATGAAGAAGATAGAAGCTTTTACTGATCATGATTGGGATACTTTTAGAGATCATCGCAAGGAATATAGAGATGCTGTAAGAGATCTATTCCAAGTTATGAGAAAAATGGTTGTTGGGATTTAGTGTATCATCCCGTTCAGTCGGGATTTACCTTATCATCCCAAAGCTCACCCCCTCCTTCGGGAGGGGATTTTTTTAGGTTTAAACTATGTTAGATATTATTATTGAACTCGCAGCAGCAGCTTACATAGGATCATATTTTATACCAGAGGAACCAGAGGAAGAATACTGGAGCCCACATGAAGACGATGAATTTGATGACGCCGATTAACCCGCTAGGTTATGGAGTAGCGGGACTAAATATATTTAAAGAATTAGTTAAGAATGTAGATGTTTCTCTTTTTCCTATTGGTCAAATAGAAGTTGACAATCAAGAAGATGCCACCCTTGTTTCTCAACACATGAAACCTACTTTTGATCACAATGCACCATGCTTAAAAATTTGGCATGAGTTTTCTATGGCTGAAAGAATTGGAAGTGGACCCTTCTTTGGATTTCCTTTTTTTGAAATTACAAAATTCGATGAAACACGAATTAGCCATCTCAGTTCCTGTGATAAGGTTGTTGTTGCATCCAACTGGGCAAAGCAAGTAGTAGAAGATCAAGTATCAAACCAAGAAGCTTGTGTCGCCCCTCTAGGTGTTGACACCGATATATTTGACGAAAATTTGAAAGCTCAGGCTACAGGTAAGTGTGTCTTTTTAAATTGTGGAAAATGGGAAAAGAGAAAGGGTCACGATATCCTTCTTGAAATGTTCAAACAAGCCTTTCCACATGATCAAGATATTGAATTGTGGATGCTTCCATCTAACCCATTCTTAAGCCCAAAAGAAACAGGAGAATGGGAAAGATATTATCAGGGTGATCCTAGAGTCAAAATTTTACCAAGGCAAAAAACACATGCCGACCTTGCCTCCGTGATGGCTGGGGCAACATGTGGAATCTTTCCAAGCAGAGCTGAGGGATGGAACCTAGAACTTCTAGAAATGATGGCTCTAGGAAAACCTGTTATTGCTACTAGCTATTCTGCTCATACTGAATTTTGCACTGAAGAAAACTGCATGTTAATAAATATAGAAGAATTTGAATCAGCCAATGATGGAAAATGGTTTCAGGGGAACTTAGGAAATTGGGCTTGTCTAGAAGGAAACCCTTTTAATCAAGTTATTCACTACATGAGAGAAATTTATGAAGAATATAGCCTTCCAGCTTCAAAAAAATTGTATAATCTAGAGGGTGTTAAAACAGCGAAGCAGTTTGGATGGAAGCATACAGCTAGTAAAATAGAAGGGATAATTTATGACTAACTGGTACACTTTGGACATTCAAGTACAAAAACTGAGCGAAGATGCTATTATTCCTACAAGGGCTAATGACACAGACGCTGGCTGGGACCTGTACGTCCCACATGATTTTCTTATTATGCCTCATGAGAAGGGGCTTGTACCTACCCATATTTCCATGTCTATCCCTTCTGCTCACGTAGGTCTTATTTGGGATAGATCAGGACTGGCTGTGAAAAAAGGGGTTCATAGATTTGCTGGGGTCATTGACAGTGGGTACAGAGGAGAAATAAAGGTGTGTCTCTGGAATTCTAGTGATCAAGAAGTGCATTTTAATAAAGGAGAAAGAATAGCTCAAATTTTATTCCAGTCAGTGCCCCATTGTAATCTCCAAGAAGTAGAGGAGTTAAGTACTACTGAGAGAGGAGACGGGGGATTTGGTAGTAGCGGAAATTAGCTTGAGAAGTATATAATATATAGGGTTTCTTACTATAATAGAAGGAAGAATATGATGAAAAGACTTTTGTTGGTACCTATTATGCTGCTGGCTCTCTGCTCCTTGGGGTTTGGACAAGATTTGGCCCAGCAACTTCAAGATGTATCTGTAACCGTTAAATCAGGAATGAGCGAAGGCTCGGGAGTTTTAATTACTAGAAATATTAAGACAGATGGTGACAAAGTAGAAAAGATTAATTTTGTTTGGACTGCGGGACATGTTATTGACAATTTACGTTCTGTACGTACCATTATTCGACAAGGAAAACCCGTTCAAGTAGTTGAATTTAAGGATGTGCAAATCGTACAAGAGCTTGTAGAGGTAGGTCGTAGAGTCGGTGAAATCAAAATGGATGCAAAGGTTTTGAAGTTTTCCCACTCAGAAAATGGAGAAGATCTTGCCCTTTTGATGGTGAGAAAAAAGAATTTTGTTGATAAAAATGCTGTTTTTTTGGATAGTGATGATCCCGTTTCTATTGGAAAAGAACTATACCATGTGGGATCGTTGTTGGGACAACAAGGTTCTAACTCAATGACACGAGGTATTATGTCTCAAATTGGACGGGTTTTAAATTTGGGGAGTGGAGACGGCGTTATCTTTGATCAGACAACCGTAACAGCCTTTCCAGGGTCTTCAGGAGGCGGCGTATTTCTTACCGAAAGAAGTGGTGACGACGCTGGTAAATATGTAGGAATGCTAGTGCGTGGCGCAGGAGAAACATTTAATTTTATTGTTCCGGTTAGACGTATGAGGAAATGGGCTCGTGAGCAAGATGTTCTTTGGGCTCTTGATGAAAAAGAAGCTAGTCCTTCTTATGATGAAATCCTCCACCTTCCTATTGAAAGCTCAGGAACAGGCTCTGCGGTCAAGGGAGAGAAAAGGGTTCTAACGAAAGATTCTCAGACCTTTCCCGTGCTCATACATCAACCCAAAATAGATGCCAAAGAATACTATCTAAAAATAGGTGTTTTAGATTTCCATTAATGATGTATAATATAATAGGGAATCACTTAAGCCTGTGCAACCCACAGGCTTTTTATATAGGGGAACTTGTTATATGATATCAAAAATAATTAATGTGCTGAAAAGCAAATTCGCACAAAAAAAACTAGAGAAGTGCGAAGAGTCTCCCCCTTCCCCTTTGCAAGAGGGAGCTTTTCTAGATACTCCCTGTGGTCATTTTTTAATAGAAGTAGACGAGGAGGGAGATTTTGTGATTGGTTTTGACGCTTCCCACACTACTCTTGATGCTATCGGTGCTATTGGAAATTTAATTTTTTTAATTAATAGTGGTGCTCTTTCAAGTTTTTTTGTTAAATCTATAGAAATATGGGTTGCTCAGGCTGAGGAGCACGAAAAAGAAGAAAGGGAAACTTTTGCTGCTCTTATATTTGCTCAATGGAATGACACCTACGCCGAACATCAAAATCTGGTAGAGGAAGTGGAGGAAGCTCAACAAAAAATTAATTCTCAAAGTGCAGTCGATCCTACGAGAGTGTTTAATTTGAGAAAATATCTATAAAACAGACGCGGTCGGTTTAATGCTTGGTGTATTTTATAATATATCAAGTTGTACAACCCAATAGCAGTATGAGGCAGATTATGACAGACATACCAGTCCCTAGTGGAAACGATGTTTATTGGGAAAAATGGGTAGATGCATATGAAACGCAAGTGGCTGCTATAGAAATAGAAGAAGAGGAAATGGAAATATACGACGAAGAGATGTTTGCAGAGAAATTACCTTTGATAAACCATATCAAAAGTATAATGACTCCTTTTGGTATTATGCCATTGACAGAACAGTCTCTAGCCAGTGAACATTTTAAGTTTTGGGTGGGACACGCAAACTTTAAATTAACAGAAAATGTTTATAATATAGTAGGAAATACTTCAGGGGTGGAGACTTTAGATATTTTAACTCCTTATAGATTTAGAATAGCCATAGGAAAAATGTTTGTTGACCGTGATGTAATGTCAACAGTAAGGAAGAACTTACTAGAATACATTAGGGATGCAAAACATGAACAGAAGAGTGAAGCATGACGAAAGTAACTATGTATCTGAAGTGCATGATAATGGGGTGTTATTAACTCACAGGGAAATATTTTTACATAGCATTTTCGACACGGAAGAATCAGGAACTGATTTTAGAATGGCTAATAGGTTTATTAAAAACCTACGCATTCTGGAGTCTCTCAACCACAACCCCGTTATCGTACACCAGTATAACATAGGGGGCGATTGGAATTCTGGCATGTCTATTTATGATATGATTTTTCAAAGCCCTTGTAAAATTATTTTCATATGTCATGGAATTTCCGCTTCCATGGGAAGTATCATTCCTCAAGCAGCCGATGTGCGTCTCACAATGCCTAACTGTGACTGGCTTTTACATGAAGGTTGCACCGATATTGACAGCGGATTAACCCATAGGCAGGCCAAGTCGTGGGCACAATGGGAACACAAAACATACGAAAAAATGCTTGAAATTTATGTAGAGGCAAGTCATTTACAAGCCTCTCGCATTAAGAATATGTTCTCAAAAAGGGAAGACTGGTGGCTTTCCGCTGAAGAGGCTGTGGAAAATGGATTTGCAGATGCAATGGTAGGAGAAAAGGGATATGAATCTATAGCTAGTGTTAAACAAAATGTATCGTGAATATTGTAACTATAATCAAGCTCTAATTACCTTGAAGACAGAGCTGCCCAAAATATTCAGAATTGTAGATAACGGTTCTGTAGATGGAATTGCTACCCCTCTATACTTTTTAAAAGAAATTTTTTCTTATCTCCCCCCTGGAATGACTATAGCGGCACCGGTAGGGTATCCTTTGGGTACAACTGATCCTAAGATCAAACAACATGAGGCTCTAGGAGCTATTAGAAGTGGGGCAAATGCTATAGATTTAGTATTTAATCCCTTTTTTTTACAAGAAAAAAAATATAAACACTTCTTTGATGAGGTTAAAACTCATAAAAAAATCTGCGAAGAGTATGGAGCAAGCTTAAGATTAGTAGTGGATTATAATCTTATAGGTATGAACAAAACCGTTAAATTGAGTAAGCTGGTAGATAAACTAGAGGTAGATTTTTTAATACCTTCTATATCTTATCATCATGATGATATTTATGACAACATTTTACTGTGTCATTTTATCGAACAAGAAACCAAAATATCTACCATTACTAGCGGCTATGCTTGGTTACCCAAACATTATAAAGCTATCATGGAGACTGATATCTTTGGGGCTCGATTTTTTTCCGATAAATTCCTTAATGGTGTAACTATAGGTTAGGATAGGACCTGCACAGTACGGATTAATAGGATTGTAATACTTCCATAATTGGAGGTTTGTGTTATGGCATATTGGAATATTGATGACAGTGCTACAGAAACTCCCCAAGGCCCGAATGGCTGGGTAGCTGGAGTTGACAACAACCATGGAGATATCAGGTATTGTGGTACAATTTCTGATACCAATCTGTGGACTTCGACAGCTTTAGGAGAAGGAAATCCGATTATTACTGTTGTAGAGGCCACTGGTGTTGGAACTACTGGGGTTCAAACAACAACTGCTTTTAATCTGAATGGGTCAGGAACTGCGGTTATTATGAGAGCCTCAACCGAAATTGGGGATATTCCCAACACGGTTCTCGTAGGCGGCGACTCTAACAGTGCGAATGCAGCCTTTACGCCGCTGCAAGAAGCTGTGATGCGAGTGTCCTACTACAAGAGTGCGGTACTCAACCTGAAATGGAACCAGTTCACTGGTAAATGGATCTTGGGATATCCAGAATCTGCTACTTCAGGTGCTTGGAGCATTGTAGCCAGCGCGGATCAATCCGCTACTATGAGGGCGTCTAAAACAGACTCGGGTGTCAACGTGACACAAGATCGTCCGGGACAGCTTGTCTATCAATTTGGTACGAAAGTACCTAAGCAAGATGAGTATAATCGTAAATATAACTGGTAAGCATCTAGAGAAGAGGGTCTCTTCGGAGACTCTCTTTTTTTTCTTTTAATGAGAGCATCCGTTATATGAACGAAGCCTGGGAACTCATTCGTAATGTAGCCCAAGTAGTGGGAATGATACTCATACCTATTCTTGCTTGGACCTTACATACCGTCATCTCGCACAGCAAACAACTAATTCTACTGGAGGAGAAGGTGAACCACTCTTTGAATTCTCGCTTAATGAGTCTCGAAAGTAAATTTGATGTGCTGGAAGAAAAAATAGAAGTAAAAATGGATAAGATTGAAGACTCTGTAAAAGAGTGTCAATTTCAAATTTTGACAGCTATTAAAACTAAGGGCGATGTATAATATAGATGCAGCATAGCTGGGAAGTTCGCAAGAATATTCCCAGTTACTGTTGACAGTCACACTGTTTCGTGTACAATACTATCCAGAGGACAAGAAAATGGCGTTAACTCGGGATTTTAAAGAGACAGTCCAAAACCGTCTCAATCATGACCCAGAGTTTCGCGAGGAACTTTTAAAGGAGTTGGGAATGGACTTCAATTACAAAATGACAGTAGACTTGAATATGGCTCGTATGTACGCCAAAAAAAAATGTAAAATCTGTAATGGAAAAGGCTATCAGGTAGTTACATATGCATCTTCAGGAAAAAATTTAATCAAAGGGTGCCATACCCAGAAAAATTACTCTTACTGTAAATGTGCAGAAAAGGAAATGAAAAAGTATGGATAGACCGTCCTGGGCTCAATATTTTATGGGGCTGGCTCATTACGTTTCTATTAGAAGTCATGACGAGGAAACAAAAGTTGGATGTATAATTATTAATTCAAACAAACATGTCCTCGGAATGGGATATAATGGATTTCCCCAAGGCTGCAATGACGAAGACAAGCCTAAAAAAAGACCATTTAAATATCCCTACATGGTCCATGCAGAAGAAAACGCAATCTCTAATATGGTTTATAAGCCCGATAGAGATAAGCTGACAGCTTATGTAACCCACTATCCATGTAATAGTTGTGTAAAACTTTTATGGCAAAATAATATTTACCATATTGTTGTTCCTGAAGGAAAAAAGGTACACGGGTTTTCCCATGACGACCAATTAATTTATGATTTCTTAATACAAAATGGGCTGGAGATGGAAGAAATAAAATTTGATTTTTCTTTTTTAAAAAACCAAGATGGCTAAGACGGTGTATAATATAGACAGTGGGGCACTACGAACGACTTAGTCTTCGTTAAAGCGGCACCTGCTCCGCTATCTATAAGCAATCTTAAAAGAAGCACATATTATTGATGTCGGTAATGGTACAATTAACAGGCTAATTTTAAGAGGGCGATTATCAAGTGTCGCTTGGAACTCACGGCTCACCCCTCCGGGGGTGAGTCTTTTCATCAAGGGCAAGCTCAATGGACTCGGCTTTTACTAACGATTTTAGTGAAGAAACTTGGTATCAAAAATACAAGTTATTAACTGACAACGAAATTGAAGACACATGGCAAAGAGTAGCCAAGGATCTAGCTTCTATAGAAAAAAACTCAGAGGAATGGGAAGCTAAGTTCTATAATGTCTTGGAGAACTTTAAGTTTGTACCCGGCGGTCGCATTACCTCCAATGCTGGCTCAGGCCTAGAGGGTACGACCTACATCAATTGTTTTGTAGATGGCTTTACAGGCCGAGATCAGGACTCTATTGAGGGTATTTATACGGCCTTGATGAGACAGGCTAAGATTTTAAAAAGCGAAGGAGGATACGGCTTTTGCGTTGACCCTCTGCGTCCCTGTGGTAGTCATATTGGGGGAATCGCTAATCAATCTCCTGGATCTGTGAAATTCTTAGAACTATGGGATAAATCATCAGAAATTATCACTTCAGGATCAGGAAAGAAAAATAGAAAAGATGAAAAAAATTTCATCCGCAAAGGTGCCCAGATGGTCACCGTCTCTTGCTGGCATCCTGACGTAGTAGAATATATTGAAGCTAAAAAAACCGCTGGGCGCCTCTCAAAATTTAATATGTCAGTGCTGTGTACCGACGCATTCATGAACGCTGTTGAAAACGATGAGACGTGGCAATTGATTTTTCCTAACTATGAAAAATATAAACAAGAATATAAAGAAAGTTGGGACGGAAACCTTGTGGGATGGAAAAAATTGATTGGTAAAAAAGATTCTACTATTTCCTATCGCTTCTTTCAAAGCGCACGGGAACTTTGGGATCTCATCATGGACAATACTTATAATCGTAATGAGCCTGGGGTTCTTTTTGTTGACAATATGAACAAGATGAATAATCTACATTATTGCGAGCATATTAGTGCAACCAACCCCTGCGGTGAGCAAGTGCTTCCTATTGGGGGTGTCTGCTTGCTAGGCTCTCTTAATCTCGTTCACTTTATAGACATTGAGACCAAAGAGTGGAAATATGACGAACTAAGAGAAGTTATTCATACTGCTGTACGATTTATGGATAATGTTAATGACAAGACCTATGTTCCTTTAGACATTCAAAAAGAAAATCTAATGTCAAAAAGAAGAATAGGATTGGGAGTTATGGGATATGGCTCCGCATTGCTCATGGCGCGGGTAAAATATGGTGGCAAAAAAGCTTTAGAGATGACCGAAGATCTCATGGAATTTATTGCTAACGAGTCTTATATCGCTTCTGCCATGTTAGCAAAAGAAAAAGGGACCTTTCCATTATATATTCAAGAAAAGTACCTTAAAAGCAAATTCATTAAGCAGCTAAATCAAGAAACTAGAAAAATAATTGAACAGTGTGGTATGAGAAATTCTCATGTTACATCTATTCAACCTACTGGTAATAGTTCTGTGTTTGCAAACTTGGTTAGCGGTGGTCTTGAGCCTCTATTTATGCACGGATATGTGAGAACATCTATACAGCCACATGCTCCTGAGGGGATGACGCCCCCTGCGAATATAGATTGGGCTAAAAAAACTTTTGATTCTGAAACTGAGTGGAAGTGGGTCAAAGAAGGCGACGAAGAGCTACTTGCTACTGAATTTGAAGAAAAGGTATGGAAGTTTGATCGTACTAGAGGGTTGCTAAAAGAAGAGTGGATTGAGGATTATGGAGTGCGAAGGCTTAAAGAAGAAAACAAATGGAATTCTGATTCACCTTCTGCTACATGTACAATGGATTTAAATGTTGATGCTCATGTTAATACAATGGCTATCTTTGCCAAGTGGGTAGACTCTGCTATTAGCAAAACAATTAATTTACCTAATGACTATCCCTATGAAGATTTTAAAACCGTGTACAAAAAGGCGTGGGAAAATGGCATTAAGGGGTTTACTACTTATCGTGCAGGTACGATGACCTCTGTGTTGGCCAAAGAATCCTCTCTCAAAGACGACCAAGACCATATCATTAAAACTGACTCCCCCGAAAGACCCTCGGAGCTACCGTGCGATGTTCACCATATCAAAGTCAAAGGAGAGTCCTATTTTGTTTTAGTAGGAGTTTATAACGAAGATCCTTACGAGGTCTTTGCTGGAAAAAATGGGTTCATTGACAAAAAAGTTAAAGCTGGTATAATCATCAAGAAGAAACGGCCAAAAGGCATGTATAAAGCCGTGCTAGAAGATGATTCAGAGATTTCTCCAATTAATGCAACGTGTAGTGAAGAAGAGGACGCTTTAACAAGAATGACCTCAACCGCACTACGTCACGGAGCCGATATACACTATGTAGTGCAGCAGCTTGAAAAAGTCAAGGGCGATATGACGAGCTTTGCCAAAAGTATGTCCAGGGCATTGAAAAAATATATCCCCAACGGTAAAAAGGAAGAAGGGGAATGTCCAGAATGTGATGCGCCGGACGCCTTAATCCGCCAGGAGGGCTGTATTACCTGCACCCAATGCGGCTATTCAAAATGCATCTAAAACTTTTATGTTATTATATTTTGTTTATTATTTTTGTATCAGTCGTAGACATCTATTGGCTAATACAAAATCAATCTATTATTAGTAAAATTGAGTTAAACCCTGTAGGGCAGTTCCTTATACTAATTGACGGTGGAAAGGTAGACTTGTTTATAATTTGTAAAATAATAGGGACATTAATATGTATCGGAGTACTCTATAATATCTTTAAAGTAAATAAAACAAAAGGATTAATCATCGCTGGAGCTATTGCTGCCTTCCAGTTGTTTCTTTTACTTTTTTTATACTTTGGTCACCTGTGTATCTACATATGATAAAAGATAATAAGTGCGACAACTGTGGTATAATTATAGAGAACGGAGAAAAGGTGGTTGCTATTATTCCTGAAGTGGAAGTAACCAACCGGAGACTAAAAAAATCAAACGAGATCAGACTTAAGTTATCGTACAAGTCACTTAAGACTAGGTCTATCAAAATCTATTGCAAAGAGTGTTTAAAACTTTCAGATTATCTAGAGGATCAAAATGCCTGAATATACATATGAATGCGAGGCGTGCGAAGTATTTTTTTCTGAGGTGTTTACTAGAGAAGAGTATGATAAGAAAGGAAATAAAGTTCGGTGCCCTGAATGCAATAAAGCAAAGAAGGTTTGTCGAAGCTATGTAGATGATAATATCCAAACAAATGTTTCTTTTGCATTGTCAGAATGTAAAACGTTGGGACATTATGCAGAAAAACAAACTGCTAAATATGGAAAATATCAAGTAGAAGATATGGTAGCTGATTTTAAAACCAAAAAAACAGAGCCCTCGAAGCAACTCCCAGAAGGGATGAGTCGTATGGAGAAACCTAAAGAGTCTACTTCGTGGACCCCTCAGACTAAGAAAAAAAGAAAGGTAAATAGATGACAATCCATAAAATACGAGCAGGCGAAAGCCAAGAAAACCCGTCTGGTCCACCCAGAGTAGTTATAGCATATACTGTGACGGGTAAGGAAGACTATGTAGATGGTTCAGGATATCCTGTAGTCGACATTGCTAACGACATGCTTCCACTAGCAGAAATAGAAGAGAGGACAGATACATACGCGGCTCGCGTTGTTGTAGGAAAAACTACGAAGCATTATATTAAGAAAGGCAAGCACGGCAGACTTTTTAATCCTATTGGACTCTATAGCGAAGGCAATGCAAAAAAAAGAATGCAACATGCTGGTAAAATGGAATGGACATTGCAGTCTGTTACTCCAAGGGCATTTAATTTTTATCTTAATTTTTTGAGAACTAAAAACGAAGCATACTTAAACAATGCGGAAAGGGAAGTGTAATGAAAAAGGGTAAACTAACACAAATAGAAATCGCGTGTATTAGAGGAATGTTGGCTAATGATATTGAAGTTGAAGTTATGGCTAAACAACTCGATAGATCTCAAGAAGTAGTTCAGAAGGCGCTAGAATCTATTGAAGCCGAAATTAAAAGAGATCAATTAATCATTAACAAATCTGCCAAGGGTCAAAAAGGGCTTGCTATTATGACCCCTGAGGCTTCAATGAGAATAGATGACACTAGAGAAAATCGCCAACCCGAAACCCCTTCTAAAATTCAAAGGTCCATTCATACCATACATGGCTGAAAATCGATCAGACAAGAGCAGCTACCCGTCTCGTTACTCGCCTAGCGGATGGGTATCAGCTTATCAATATGTCACGGAACTAATTTGTGAGAAAAGTGCTAAACAAAAGCACAAGGAACTTCCTGTTCAGTTTTGGGAGTTGCCCGAATGGGAAAAGTTTTTTAAGAACCAAATCATAACTGCCGTACAGTTAGTGAAGAAGTATGGGGCAACAGCAGTTATTAACGGCCTTAATGATCGGCGAGCGTTTAAAACATATTCTCTAAGATCTCCGGTTCTTAAACAAATTATAACTGAATATAAAAAGAAGGAGGAGATGCCAAAAGAGAAAAAGGATATCTCTTATGATTTTAAAGATAAGAAAAAATTTGCAGATAACAACGAAAAGAAATCTATTATTAGTAAACTGAGGGATTTAGAATGACTCAGGATTTAATTAAAGAGTATGGAGAAGTTATTCATGACGCCTCCTATATCACAGACAACGAAGCAGATGTTATTTCTGTAGGACCCAAGCTAGATATTGCATTAGGAGGAGGCGTTCCCGAGGGATCTTTGTTTATTATGACCGGGCCTGAAAAGGTTGGTAAAACAGTCACGGCCCTCACCTTTTGTAGTAACGCCCAAAAGCAAAAAAGAAAAATATATTATGGCAATATTGAGGGTCGTTTAAAACCTAGAGACCTACACGGGATCACCGACCTGGACCAGGACAAAGCAGCTTTAATACTTATTGGATCTTCCCAGGGGAATATTTTATCTGCCGAAGGTTATTTGAGTATTTTTGATCGTATAATTCATACAGAGCCTAATACGGTATGCGTTGTTGATTCTTTCTCTGCATTGTCTAGTGACGCAGAGCTAAAAGGAGATCTAACTGATACGCAGGTAATGAGTGTACAAAAGACATTGTCAAAATGGTGCAGAAAAATCTCTAATGTTCTTCCTATTAATAAAGTTACTGTTGTAGGAATTACACACTTGATGGCTAACGTATCATCGTTTGGAAGAGGAAAAAGTAAAGTAGAAAAATCTGGAAGTGCATTGAAGTATCAAACAGATGTTAAACTTTACGCAACACACTCGCAGGCGCTGATGCAGAACGATACTCAGATCGGCCAAACTATTCATTGGAAAATTGAAACTTCTGCTATAGGTCCGCCTGGACAAAAAGTCGAGAGTCATATAAAATATGGTAGAGGCATTTGGAAAGAGATGGAACTGGCGGACTTGATGGTTGACTTTGGAATTGCTTCTAAGGCGGGGGCCTGGATTAAATTACCCAATGGAGAAAAGGTCCAAGGTAAAAACAATCTAGCCAAATTCTTAGAGGAAAATCCTGATCAGTATGAAGAATTTGAAAAAGAAGTTTTTGACACTGTAGGAATAGAAAGAAATAATTAGGAGTTGTTGGGATTTAACGCGTCATCCCGTTCAGTCGGGATTTATCCCGTCATCCCAAAGCTCCTTTAATATTCGCGGCGGTTGGGATTTAACAAGTCATCTCGTTTAGTCGGGATTTAGTTCTTCATCCCAACGTCGCTTTTTAAAACAGAGAATTGTAATGAAAGTAATAGACTTGGACGGCACCGTCAGCCACTGGAAATTAACTGGCGAAGTTGTACGAGGTAGGGATAGCAGGAAAAGATCACAACTTCATCTTAAAGCACGCGCTCTCTTAAAAGAATTGTATCCAGCGCTACAAATTATCGAAGAAATTCCTATTCAATTAAAAAGAAGCCAGCGTGCTTCACTAGACTTTTATATTAATACAATTAAAACTGTTATAGAAGTTCATGGAGAGCAACATTATAAGTTTAATACTTTTTATCATAGCTCCAGACAAGATTTTATTAATCAGAAGAAAAGAGATAATGATTTAAAAGAGTGGTGCGAAATTAATAATATGACCTACGTGGAATTACCCTTCGATGAAGGTGAGGAACAATGGAAAAATCGGATTACGCATCAGAGCGACTAGAAAAAGTTGATGCTGTATTAGATGAGTATGAAGAGAGCATTGGGCTTCCTAAGTTTAGTCCTAGTTTTCATGATGATAGTGCAAAGAAATATTTACAATTGTCACGTACTCAAATTGAAAAGCTAAGTCCTAACGAATGTGCGGAAGCTTGTATTTTATTAACCTCTCTTGCATTTCATGTGCAAAGGTCGTATAATAGAGAGGTAGCACGAGTTAACTGGGCTAATCAAACGCTTAAGAGCACGGTAGCAGGACGCGAACAAGCATATAAAGGCTCCTGGGAAAGCCAGTTTAATCAAGCTGTTAAAGAGGATGGATATACTTCAAAGATTGACGACATCAAAAGGTATGCTCAACAGAGAGCAGATAGAATAAACTATTTATCTTCTTCTATAAAAAATATGAGTGATCTTTATTTAAACATTCAAAAAACAAAGGTGTTTAATAATGAGTAAAAGAAAAGAATTAGTAGATCTTCTAGATTCATTATCTGATGATGAAGTAGAAGCATTTGAAGGGCTCTTAAAAAAAGCTATTAAAACTCATCCTAAAAAAAGAAGAAGGGGACGTGGACGCAGAAAGAAAAAAGTACAAGAAGCTCCTCCCGCAAAAGAAGATGATTTTCTTGATGGTGTCAAGTTAAGCTCAGCTGAAAAGACGGAACTTAAAGAGGCTCAAAAGTTTGATAAAGAGATGGGGGTTTATAGAACAAAGGAGCGGATGCCTAGCCGTACTAGAAATTCTAAAGTAGAAGCCATATGTAGAGTGTGTGGAAAAACACAAAACGTATCTCCACTTGTAATCCCTCCCGAAAGGGATAGGTTTAAATGTAACGACTGTGCCTGTAAAGCAGGTTAAAAGTGGTCGTTAGACTGAGTTGCCGAAAAAATTTTTTTAAAGGAAATGCAATGAAGAAACAAATATTTAGTTACGTAACTTTCTGTAGTATGCTGTTGGCGATGGCCGTGGTAGGATATTATTTGGGAATGAAAGATGGAGAAGAAAAAGCTGTTCACACCAAGGCAGAAATTTCTGCTATTTATAGTCTCATGGAGGGGATATCTGTTGGTATTAGAACTAATATGAACTTGGCTGCCCAAACAGCCCATTATATTAAACATAGCCCTCCTCCTGCTCAGGGAGGGTTCACGGTGGCAGAATGTGCAGAATGTTTGAAGGTTTATGAACTGTATGTAAAGAGAATGCCAAAACAACCGGGATACAACGGCTGGTATTTTGAAGAATTTTACAAAAAGCCTATTGAAAATTTAGCAAAACAGCTTCGGGACGAAGAAAAGGAATAGTAATGATTCTATCAGATGCCCCTGCTGAAAGAGCCATCCTTTCTGGGATCTGCCGATATGGCTCAGAAGCATACTATGAAGTAGCTACATTAATAACAGAACAATCCTTTACCATAGAATCCAATCAGATTATATATGGATGCTTAAAACATATTCTAGAAGTAGATGAGAGCACTTCCATCGACCTACCGATCATCTTATCGGCTGCGAAAGAAATAGGAGTAGGGGATTTTTTAGTAGCCAAGGAAGAGGTGCAACACCTTTCTGCTATTATGAAATTTCCAGTACAACTTTCTAATGTAAGAAAGTTTGCTGTAAAATTAAAGAAGCTACAAATCGCCAGGGAAATGTATGACCAATTAGAAATTACTAAAGAAAAGTATTTAGAAGTCAAAGGCGACGAGCCGATAGGAGAAGTATTAGGAATTGCCGAAGAGTCTATCTTTGAATTTATTGAAAGATTAAGTGAAACAGACGACACTCCTCAGAAGGTATTTGCAGATGTTAGCGATAGGCTTGAAGAATTAACTAAAAATCCTATAGAAATTGTAGGAGTTCCTACTGGCTTCAAGCGTTATGATTTTGCTATTGGAGGAGGCCTTAGAAAAGGTACTGTTAATGTTATTGGGGCACGACCCAAAACGGGAAAAACTTTATTTGCTGAAAATGCTGGCATTCATATTGCTAAACAAGGAGTTCCGGTTTTAAATCTCGACACCGAGATGACAAAGCAAGATCATCAAGACCGTGGTATGGCAATGTTAACAGATATTGGCATCAACGAAATTGAAACGGGGCAGTTTGTTGAAAGTAATTATAAACATACTAAATTAACGGAGATGGCCAAAAAGGTAAAGGATCTTCCATATTACCACAAATCCATTGGAGGGATGCCTCTTCCCGAACAACTCTCTATTATTAGAAGATGGTTAGCAAGAGAAGTGGGTATTAATGATCAAGGTAAAGCCAACAACTGTGTTATTATTTATGACTATTTAAAAATCATGGACTCGGCAGAAATTAAAGGAGATATGAAAGAATATCAAGTATTGGGATTTCTCATGAGTTCCTTACATAACTTTGCTATTAAGTACGAGGTTCCTATACTGGCGTTTGTACAGTTAAATAGAGATGGAATAACTAAAGAGTCAACTGATACTGCAAGCGGCTCCGATAGAATTATATGGTTGTGTAGTAACTTTACTATCTACAAAAGAAAGTCGGATGAAGAAATTGCCAAGGATGGCCCAGAGAACGGCAACAGAAAACTTGTACCAGTGATCGCTAGACATGGGGAGGGTTTAGAGCCGACCGATTATATCAATGTAAATATGATAGGGAAGTATGGTAAATTAATAGAAGGCAAGACTGCTAAAGAACTAGAGAGTGGCGGCAGTGTTATCGAGGACGAAGAACAAGAAGAAAGCGTAATGTATAATGAAGACATCCCCTTCGTATAAATATAACGAGCAAAGCAAGCTGAATCATCTCAGTAGAATAGCAGTAGAATATATAGATCAAATCTATGACTACTTCGGAGTTGAGTATTCTTACAAAAATAATATAGTAGTTAAATCAGAATGTTTCATTCATGGAGGAGACAATGATACAGCCTTAAACGTATATCCAAACGGAGACTTTTGCGTACATTATAAATGTAGAACTCACCAATGTGAAGATCATTTTGGCACTTCTTTCATCAGTCTAATTAGAGGTGCTTTATCCCGCTTTAAATATAAATGGAAAAAAATAGGAGATCGGGAGGCATCCTTTAATGAGTCTGTAGAGTTTTTATTAAATTTTACCAAACAAAACTTTGACTCTTTGGAAAAAAATAATATTTCTGGGGTCGAAAAACTAAAGTTTTGTGGTATGATTAATAAGTTCGATAAGCCTAATGTAAGCGTTAGCAAACGCATTAGCAGAGACTTTTATAGGACTAATGTTGAAATCCCTTCACAGTATTATCTTAAAAGAGGATATTCAATAGAAGTCTTAGATAAGTATGATGTTGGAACCTGTAAGAAAGTGGGGAAATTCCTTTACAATCGAGCAGTAGTGCCAATATATGATGAAAGCTATGAGTATATTTTAGGCTTTACAGGACGAAGCATTTTTCCAGCATGTGGAGAATGTAAAAACTACCATAACCCAGACAAGGCGTGTTCTGTTTTTCCAAAATGGAAGCACACTGCTGGGTTCAATAAACAAAACTGTTTGTATAATTATTGGTATGCGAAACAGTCTATTTTAGAATCTAATGTAATCATCCTTGTAGAATCACCAGGAAATGTATGGAGGTTAGAAGAAGCTGGCATTCATAACTCAGTAGCTATTTTCGGAGCAGTACTAAACGACAATCAAAAGAAATTGATCGACGAGTCAGGAGCAATGTCAATTGTATGCTTACTTGACAATGACGAGGCCGGTCGGAAAGGAATGCAAAAAATACAAGAGCAATGTTCTAAAATGTATCGCCTCTATTTTCCCAATATTGATACTAATGATGTTGGGGATATGAAGATTGATAAAGTTACCTCGGATATTAAACCCTTAATTACTACAGTTGAAGGAGTCTACAATGGCTAAAACATCCATAGAAGAACCCGTTGTTGAGCAACCCGTTGGCATTCCGTTTGAACAGTTTACTATTGAGGCTGTCAACGCCCACTTTGCTGCTCAAAAAAGTCGTGCTGTTGCTAATTTAAATAATTATATTTTTAAGTCGGCAGGCATTGCCGAACACCCCGACGCCGTTGGAGAAGTCATTAAACTTATTGAAGATATATCCCACGCAGACGGTTGCCTCAACACAGTGACCACTCTGTTTAATCCAGGAGCATAACAATAATGACTCAGATCATAGGATTTGCAGGCAAAAAACAAAGCGGGAAAAACACTGCCTGTAACTTTATATTAGCTGTAAAGTTGGCACAAGCGGGCATCTGTAAAACCTCACGCTTAACCAAAAACGGCGAAATAGAAGTTACAGATATTTTAGGAGAAAAACCTGCGGATATGGAATGGGTTCCTTTTAAAGAACCTCACGTTGATGTGGAAAGCCTTTTTGAAAACGAACTTAAAGATTATATTCAACTCTACGCATTGGCAGATTCCCTTAAACAAATGTCTATTGATATCTTGGGTCTTAAACCTCAACAGGTTTTTGGTACAGATAAGCAGAAAAATAGCTTAACAGATATGAAATGGGAAGATATGCCAGGAGATGAAACTAAAAATAATAAATCCGGCAAGATGACTGCAAGAGAAGTGCTTCAGTATGTAGGTACTGATATTTTCCGTAAATTTTATGCCAATGTATGGCTGGATAGCTGCCTACGTAAAATTGAGTCTGATTCTCCTGATATTGCTTTAGTATCAGATGTAAGGTTTGAAAACGAGATAAAGGGAATTCAAAAAAAGAATGGTTTTGTGGTAGGCCTCAAGCGTGACCCTTACAAAAAAGGAGACAAGCACGCTAGCGAAGTAGCAATTGAAAAATGTTTTGATCTGTGTGATGCTGTTATTGATAATAGTAACTTAACTATTCCAGAACAAAACGAACAAATTTACAACGCTCTTACAAGAGTTTCTCAAATATCTCATAGTCAAATTTTTCCGTTTGTCACAGAAGAGGAAATAGCGAATGAGTAAATCTGAACAGACATTAATTGTAGATTGCGACGGTGTCATTGCCGACAAATCAACCCTTGGAGACTACGGTAACGCCGCCCCCCTCCCTTTTGGCATTGAACAGGTTAACAAACTGCACGATATGGGCTACATCATTGTACTTTATACAGCTCGATACGGAGATCGAGAAAGTGGAAATATCCATAAACAATATGAAAGAGGATATAGAGAATGGACTGATTGGCTTGAAAAATATGGTGTAAAATACCACCATGCCTTTATGGGAAAGCCAGCAGGAGCTATCTACATTGATGACAAAGCTGCTCGTGTAGAGGGAGATAGCCAAGACGGGTGGATGCAAGTGTGGAAGGAAGTTTATAATTTAGAAGGTAAAGATAAATATGGTGTTAAAAAAGAAAATAGAACTGTGAGAACTTCAAAACCTTGGCGTCCATTTTAATTTCACCAACTCTACGGCCTTGTTCTACTAGCTCCTGCACAAATGGAAACCCTCCTGATTTTATAGATGGAAGCTCATGATTCCAATAGTCTACTTCCGTTCATCGTCTTTTAATTGTCATCGCTTTTGCCCGATGCAATATTATCTGGAATATACATTAGGCTGGCGTGGTGAATCAAATCAGAAAGCTGACAAAGGAACTATTGTACACAAAGCTTTAGAAATTTGTGCCGTATGTAAAAAGGGCGCCCAGGATGGAAAGAAAACAATTAAAGATGATATTGTAGGAAAAGTTATTACTGATTTATATGAACCTGAATATCTAGAAACTATTATAGAAAAAGTTTATAAATATTATTCTACAGCATGTAGCCATCATACATGGACTACTAAAGATTTAAAGGACTGTACTGAGTGGGCCTGGAAAGCTTTACGATATAACGAAGGAATGTTTGATCCCAGAAATAGAGATGTAGTTGATGCTGAACCTCATTTTGACATTACACTAGATGAAGAATGGGCTCAGTATTCCTATGAAGTCGGAGATGAAAAGCTAGAAGGTCAGCTTTCTTTAAAGGGCACTGTTGATTTAGTAACCGACTTGGGCGACAATGTTTATGAAATTATTGACTGGAAGACTGGGCGAAGGCTAGACTGGGCCACAGGTGAAGAAAAGACTCAGGACAAGTTATTACACGACGCACAGTTGCGCATATACCATTATGCTATGAAACATATGTACCCTCATGTTAAAACTTTCTTAGTTACTATATATTTTATTAATGATGGAGGAGCCTTTACTGTTCATTTTCAAGATGAAGACTTGGAAAAAACAGAACAGATGCTAAAAAAGAAATTTCAATTTATCAAAGAAACAGAAAAACCACAGTTGATTAAATCCTGGAAATGTTCTAAGCTCTGTCATCAAGGCAAAAGCACTTTTGAAAATACAAACATTGATCCTCTTATAGAACGACGTACTGGATATCCTACTCGATATGGTCAATACATGACCAAGTGCGAGCAAACAAATTATATGATTAACGAGTATGGTATTGAATGGGTTACACAAAATTTGGCAAATCCTGATCACGTAATAGGTAAATATAAAGCACCAGGAGAAGTATAATGAGAGTGCTATGGCTTCTATTGGTAATATTTCATATGTGGGTGGTTATTGGAAATTTATGTTCTTTTTTCGTAGTTCCTTTTTTAACTCCATGGTACATAGCATTGCCAATTTGTTCCTTTATTTTCTTAGTTAGTTTTAGTAAAGAAATTAAATGCCCATTGACAAACTGGGAGAATGCCATTAGAATGAAGCTCGGAAAAAAGAAAATCGGTGGTTTTATTGGATACTATGTCGTTAAACCTATTAGGAAATGCTTAAAGTAATGAACTACATCCCTTTGCATGTCCATTCTGAATATAGTTTGCTCGATGGACTTTCTAAAACATCACAAATATCTAAAAGAATAGAAGAAATAGATGCTTCAGCTTGTGTTTTAAGCGACCATGGGACTGTCTCAGGAGCCGTAGATTTCCATAAAACTTTAAGTGATAACGATCAAAAACCTATTCTAGGATGTGAAATGTATATCTGCTATGGAGACCCTCTCGATAGGACTCCAGACAATAGAAAGCTTTTTCATCAGGTTATTATTGCCAAAAACCTAGAGGGTTGGAAGGACTTGCTGTCTTTAGTCTCTTTATCTAATAAAAAAGAACAATTTTACTACAAACCTCGGGTCAGTTTCGATCAAATCTCCAAAGTTGCCAAAAAAGGCAACCTTATTTCTTTTAGCGGTCACTTAGGTTCCTATGTAGCTAATGAAATTACAGAAGATGATAATCTCTGTGAAGATTGGGAAAAAAAAGGGACTACAGCTGTTAAATATCTACAAAATATGTTTGGAAAAGATAACTTTTTTGTAGAGATCCAGGTACTTGATGCTGAAGAAGGAGATATTGGCTATAAAGTAGCGAATTCTTTGCGTGAAATTGCTAAAAAAACAGGGATTCCACCTGTTGCTACACCCGACGCTCACTACCCCAGGAGAGGGGATGCGGACGACCAAAGAGTGCTTCTAAGCACCTCTTTAAAAAAGAGTATAGGTCAGATTCAAAGAGATATAAAGAACGGCGTACAGGTGGGTCTGCGGGCCTTCTTTGAGGGTAATAGCTTCCATATTCCAAGTCAGGAAGAGATGCAAAAATGGCATACTGAAGAGGAACTAAAAAATACAGTAAAAATTGCTGATATGTGTGAGAAATATAATATTCTAAGCACCCCCAATCCTCCTGAATTTACTCCTCCTGGACGCATTTCTCCCGCTGACTACTTGCGACACCTGTGTCGAGAAGGATGGAAGCAAAAGATGCCTCATGTAGGAAAAGATCATATTCATTTCAAGGAATATGGAAAAAGAGTTGATAATGAGCTACAAGTGTTTGAAGAGGCCGGTCTATCCAGCTATTTCCTAATCGTCCGTGATATTCTTGAGTTCTGTAAGTCCAAAGGATATCTCACAGGACCCGGTCGTGGAAGTGCAGCAGGCTGTATAGTTTCTTATCTAATTGGAATTACTCAAATTGACCCGGTGGAATATGATCTCGTTTTTGAAAGGTTTTATAATGCAGGTCGAAATGCAGATGGTCGAATATCTATGCCTGACATTGATATTGATGTACCAAAGGATGCCAGAGCTGCTGTAATTGACCATATTAAAAGTCAGTATGGAAAAGATAATGTAGCTCAAATTGTCACGTTCCAAACCCTTAAAGGAAGAGCATCACTGAAACGTGTTATGCAAGCTCGTGGCAACATTTCTTTTGAGGAACAAAACAATATCACTAGACATATTATGGATGAGTCTAAAATTGCTGACGATCTCCAAGATATGAAAGAAGAGCTGGGAATTTCCTCTATTATCCTTTGGGCTCTAAAAAATAAAAAAGAACATCTCAAAGACTGGTGTATAATTGGAGAAGATGGTACGCTAGAGGGGCCATTTGCAAAGATTTTTGAACAGTCTATAAGACTAGAAGGAACAAAAATTATTCAATCGAAGCACGCGGCGGGAGTGGTGGTTTCTCCTAATCCCATTTCTCAAACATGTCCTCTCATCCACTCGGCAGATAGAGAAGATAAAGACTCTATCGCGGGCTTGGAAGGACCCAGTTGTGAAGATGTAGGGCTCTTAAAACTGGATGTGCTAGGAATCAAAATGCTCGATAAAATTATGGAAGTTCCTAATATACTTAGAGGAAAACAATGACAGAAACAGAGTCGGGACTTCCCTACGTTCAGCTTCACACCATAGAAAGTATCATAGACGAAGTATTCCATAAAAACACATCTTTTGGAGTCACAGAATTTATTTCTAATATGGAAGATGACAACACGGAAATGTGTATTGTACTGTACTCGCTTATAGATGCAATTGCAGACCAAATATCCGGTGGCGACAATTCTACGCATGACCAATACGCTGCAATTGCTAAAATTACCTGTCATTTATTATATAAAAGCTTAGCGAAACAGTTAGAAATTAATACAATGGAGAGTTAAAAATGACCTATTGGATGTATTGTCCTCAGTGTGAAACGGTCGTAGATGAATTTGAAACCTGTTGTTCTCAATGCAAAAAACCTATAAAGGTTCTAGAGATTGTAAGCATGGATGATGAAACCTTGGAATTTATGACGGAGCCAACCGACCCTAGAAAGGCTCCTAGATCGGACTCAGGATAAAAGTAGTCGGGATTTAGATACTCATCCCGTTAAGTCGGGATTTAACGGTTCATCCTGATACTTTTTTTACAGGAACTTTAATTGGAGGATATTATGAATGATCGTTGGATTATAGTATTTGATTGGGAGACTGATGGAAAAAACGCCAATAACTGCAACCCTGTTGAGTTGGCTGCTGTTCCTATTGATCCTAAAAGTCTAGAAATTAAAAGAGAAAAAGGATTTAAAGCTACCATTCGGCCAGATGGTATTGATAAGGAAGAATACTTTACCGACGACCGCAAAAAAACTATTGAGTGGCATGCTCAACAACGGGGTGTTAGCTCAGATGATATTATAGATCTATGGAAAAGTGGTCAAAGCGAAAAAATTGTTTGGAAAAATTTCTGCAAATACTGTCAACGGTACAACATAGATAAAGCTCCCGGTCAATGGTATACGGAACCCATTCCGGCGGGTTATAACATCATTGGCTATGATTTAAAAATTTGTGAGCGGATAGCACTAAAACATAAGACCAAAATGCCACTATCTACTGTTACAAAATTGGATATTATGGACCTGATGTGGTACTGGTTTGAAAATCTAGAGGAACCTAGAAATTTTCGACTGGATACTTTTAGGGAATTTTTTGGGATGGAAGCGGAACAAGCACACGAGGCTTTTTCAGACGTTATAGATGAAGCAAAACTGTTAGTTCAGTTTTTAAAGTTCCATCGCCGTCAGGCTTCTATAGGAAAATTCAAGGGAGCTTTTGCGAATGAAAACGTTTGAATGTGGCTGTATGTTTGAGACGGAAAATGATAAAATTATTTACAATCCAGACATTACAAAGCTACCTCTAAACTGTAAGACTACCTGGGATTTGATTTGTGATGGGAATACTAAAGGGGTATTCCAGCTTGAGTCCCAGTTGGGTCGTAGTTTGTCCAAACAGGCTGCACCTTCAAATATGGCAGAACTTTCTGATCTCATTGCTATTATGAGACCAGGATGCTTGGAAGCTATCGTTGATGGAAAAAGCTTAACCCAGCATTATATTGATAGAAAACATGGACGTGATCCTATAGAGTATTTTCATCCAGCTCTTCAGTCTATGTTATCTTCTACTTATGGTATTCTAGTGTACCAAGAACAGGCCCTCCTCATTGCTCGTGGGATTGCTGGATTTGACCTTCAAGAAGCTGACATTCTCCGTAAAGCTATTGGTAAAAAGAATGTGGGCCTAATGAAAGAGCTAAAAGATAATTTTATCAATAAGGCGGAAGGTAATAAAGTGGTCAATAGGGAGCAAGCAGAAGAAATTTTTAGTTGGATCGAAAAAAGCCAGAGATATTCGTTTAATAAGTCACATTCTGTTAGCTATGCCTATAATTCCTATCTTACAGCTTATACCAAAGCCCATTTTCCTCATGAGTTTTTTACCTCATATTTAAAGAATGCCATTGGGAAGCCCGATACATATGAAGAGATTCAAGAACTGGTAAATAATGCCCGTGTTATGGATATTGATGTTCGACCTCCTAATATTAAAAACATGAACAAAAATTTTAAGTTATTAGGAGAATTTCCTACCTTCGGAATGACTGATGTTAAGGGCGTTGGGGGTTCTGTTTATGATAGAATGTTGGAATGTGCAATAGACAATAACATCGAGGTAGCCAACTGTGATTGGAGTGACTTTTTAATTGGATTTGGCAACTGTATTAAGGTAAACGCATTTGAAGGGCTGATTTTGTGTGGAGCTATGGATTGCTTTAAGTTAAAAAGATCGGCAATGAGTCACGAACTACAACATTTTAAAGAATTAAGTAAAAGAGAAGTTCCGTGGATTCAAAATTGTAAAATAAGGCATAAGGATTTTTCGTTGGGCCAATGTATCAATCAAATGATACTTGATAACAACTGGAAAGATAAAGACCGTCCTATCTATAGAAAAGATCGTCTTTATGACTTGAATAGTTTAATTGAGTCTTTAAAAAATCCAGGATATAATTTTGACGACTCACCATCATGGCTAGCTCAACAGGAAGAAAAATACTTAGGAATTGCTTTAACTTGTACTAAAATTGATGAATATGATATCAGCAATGCTAACTGTACATGTAAGGAATTTGTAAATGGATTTGACTCTCGTCACGGAATATCTATAGCCGTTCAAATAGAGGGTATACGTGAATGGAAAATTAAAAACGGGAAGGCTAAAGGTCAAAAAATGGCTTTTATTACTATAAGCGATAGCAGTTGCAGCTTGGATAACACTGTTATCTTCTCTGAGGAGTGGGTTAAATTTAAACAACACTTTAAAGAAGGGGCAGTATTATTGTTAAGGGGGTCAAGGGATAAAAAAAGGAATAGTTTTTTAATAAAATCAGTTCATAAGATCAAAAACATAGTTTAGGAAGTATAATATAATGGAAGACTTAATTGAAAAAAACATGGGGCTTGTTGCATCTATAGTCAACTCGTTCCACCCGAAAAATCAAACGGAAAGAGAGGACTATCTTCAAGCTGGTAGGATAGGTCTCTGGAAAGCACTTAAAAATTTCAATCCATCTAAAGGAAATGTACTATCTACTTATGCTTGGAATCCCATTCGATGGGAGATTATAAAAGAAATTAAAGTTATGAAGAGAAAAAAGGATCACGTAGATCTTTCCTCTATTAATGTACCTGCTTATATTGAAAAAGAAAAATTTTGGGAATACCTTCCCGAACTCACTGATGAAGAAAAAATAGTATTAGATTTACGTCTCATGGACTACAGGTTTCATGAAATCTGCATGAAGATGGGTAAAAGTAATAACTATATTAAAAAGCTCTTTTATAGTGCTGTAGAAAAAATTAAGGAACAAGAATATGGCCAAGAAAAGGGTTTTGGTTGTTAGCGAAGCTCACTATGTATTGTCTGGATTTGGCACCTATGCTAATGAATTGTTAACACGGTTGGCCAAAACCAATAAATATGAGCTAGCAGAATTTGCATCATACGGTCATTACTCGGCTGTTAATGATTTAGATTGGATATTTTATGCCAACTCTCCTGAAGAAGGAGAGGATGCTCAAGGTTATGATCCTGGAGGGCCTGCCCAATTTGGATCTTGGCGATTTGATAGGGTATGTCTGGATTTTAAACCAGATATCGTTCTATCTTATCGTGATCCGTGGATGGACATGTTCATAAAAGCTACCCCTACACGTCCATATTTTCATTGGGTTTGGATGCCCACAGTAGATTCTGAACCTCAAAAACAGGAATGGGTACATGGATTTGCAGAAACAGATGCTTTGTTTGTATACTCAGAGTTTGGCCAAAAAGTTTTAGAAAAACAGGCTACAAAAAATCTAAATATCATCGGCTGTGCGTCACCCGGTATTGACCCCACTGTATACAAGCCCGTTTTAAACAAGAAAGCTCATAAGGAATCTTTCAAATTAGATCCAGAATGCTTCATTGTGGGAAGTGTTATGAGAAATCAAAAAAGAAAGCTTTTTATAGAGCTGATGAAATCTTTTAGAATATTTTTAGACAATGCTCCCCACGAAATAGCTAACAAAACCTATCTTTATATACATACAAGTTATCCAGAAAAAACAGGGTGGGATATTGCAGAAGGTATCATTTCTACAAACCTGTCTGGAAAAGTTTTAATGACTTATAAATGTAGGAGCTGCACTAAATTTGATTTAGGTTTTTTTGAAGGACCTATTACTAAATGCAAGAACTGCGGACAGTTTTCTGCTCAGTGCCCCAATGTTACATTCGGTCTCACCATACCAGAATTAGTCCAGGTCTACAATCTTTTTGATTTATATGTACAATATGCCATATGCGAAGGTTTTGGGATGCCTCAAGTAGAAGCTGGAGCCTGTGGTGTGCCCATTGCCGCTACGAACTACAGTGCTATGGAAGATGTATTACGCTGGCTAAAAGGATATAAAATAAATGTTAAAACTATGGCTCGTGAATTAGAGACCAATGCGGAAAGAGCCTACCCTGATAACGATCATCTTGCACAAATTATAGAAAAACATTTTTCTTTACCAGAAGATAAAAGAATTAAAAAAGCTATTCAAATTAGAACTGCTACAAAGAAAAGATATACATGGGACAAGTGCGCAAAAGTATGGGGAGATTACATAGATTCCTATCAACCTATTGATAAGCAAGGGAAATGGGATGCTCCTCCTAAACTTTATCCTCTACCCCCCAGTATTCCCGAGGGCTTAGATAATCAACAGTTCATTATATGGATATATGAAAATCTCTTGCAAGAATCCCACAAAGCTTTTGGATATGAGGGAAATCAACTACTGTGTGATTTAACTTGTGGCGCTACAATGAAATATGGAAATGTAGAGCCAGTAGATAGAGAAAAGCTTTTTAAAACGTATACAGACGTGGCCACAAACAGAATGAGCTGTGAAAAAGCACGGGTTGGAATGCTTACGCTTACTAATGATGCTTATTTAGCAGAGGCTCACAAAAGGAAAAAGTCATGAGCATTCTTTTTATAGGTCCTTATAGACAACCAGACGAATGGGGTAAGAGAAGCTTTAACCTCCTTCAGTGTTTAAAGAAAACCAATCTCGATGTTACCGCGCGCCCCCTTTTTCTTGCATCTTTTCCTCCACGTACTACGGCAGAAGAAACAGAGCATACTAAATTTGATAATTATGATATCCTAATACAGCACTCACTTCCTATGCACTTTGTCACAGACACAAGTTTTAAAAAAAACATAGGTGTTATCGACTTAGAAACTATAGACATAGACTATAGTGGGTGGTTATATAAACTAAATCTGCTAGATGAGATATGGGTAAATAGTAGTACCGCACAAAAATATCTTTCTATCAAATTTCCAAATAAAACTGTTCGTTATATACAAAACTCATTAGACACTGAAGTCATAGAAAATGCTACTCCCCCCGAACCAAGCCCGGCTCTTGACCCCAACAGATTTAAGTTTTATTTTATTGGAGATACAGATCCTAAAAATGGAATTGAAGAATTAATTATAGCATATTATAGAGCCTTTACAAGTCAAGATCAGGTACAGCTTATACTATGTTTTCCTGGAGTTCCTCCTGAGTCTTTTCAATCATTATTTAAACAATGCGTACAAAAAACAGGTAAACTTTACGAGGAGGCGATCACCCCCTTAGTTCATATTATGAATATGCCCCTCGCCGAAGAGCAGGTCACAGCCATTCATATGCAATGTGATTGTATGGTATGCCCCTCCTACACCTTTGCAACACAACATACCCCTTTAGAGGCGGCAGGGTTTGGAAATAGCCCTATTGTTACTAACGGAACTGGAAGTGCGGAACTATTAACTGATAAAAATGCGTGGCTTATAGAATCTTATGAAGACTGTTGTGCAATTCCTATAAGACCCTTTCCAGATGTATTTACAGCCAAAGAGACTATCCGAAAACCCATTATAAAATCTTTATCTAATTGTTTAATAGAAGCATATCAAAACAAATACCTTAGAGATCAAAAGAAATCCCATAGCAACGACCTGTTGCAGCGGATATCTTATGAATCAGTAGCAAAACAACTAAAGGACTATTTATGTATCCAGTAAAAAATCTCATTCGATCTGTTAAACGCAAGGAAGATGATTTACTAAAGGTCATTACGTTTTGTGAAATAGAAGAAAAATATAATCATGCCCTATGTCAAACTGGACACGAATTTTATTTATGGGGAGAGAATCTTGATAATAACTGGAACGCATTAGTAGAAGATAAGCCTGACAATATCATAACACTTCCTCCTTCAGAAACAATGTATAATAGTTATTTTGATTTAGTAATATGTCACAATAGAGTTGAACAATACAACGTGGCATTGAGCATCTCCGAGGCCCTACATATTCCCCTCATTATCATAGATCACTGTGGGCAGCAAATACTAAAATCTTCTACTATTTTTTCTACGGTGACTACTCAAGATATTACACAACTCTATACTCTAAAATCTTTAGTTAATGTATGTGTACACGACCGTCTTGTTTCAGCATGGCCCAGCTCTTCCAAAGGATCAGTAGTTATCAACACTGGAATAGATACAAATAAATATAAGCCAGCTAATGTATCAAACGAATTTTCTATTGTATTAGATAACTATATACCACAGCCCATAGCTCAAGCGTTATCGTCCTTAAATGTATATAATATTATAGGAACTGATAGAGAAGATAGGGCTAACGTATACAACCAAGGACCTGTTTTTATTAATACTTGGCAGAATATTAATATTAAACTTTTAGAGGCTATGGCTTGCGGCACAGTTCCTATTTCTATAGAAACTCCTGAAATTACTCATGTTATTAAAAATAATGAAACAGGTTTTATCGTTAAAGATGTCCCCCATATGGTAAGTATGATAGAAAAAATTAAAAACAATGAAATTCGTAATATCCAACAGATATCACAAAATGCTAGAGACTACGTAGTAGAGAATCATAACATGGACAAATTCATTGAGAAATGGAAGCAGGTTTTTAAATTAGCAAGTAACAGTTTTTACAGCAGAGGGATGTAATGAAAGTTAATCTGGCAATTCAAGAAGCTCAATTTTTAGACGGATATACTAACTACATTATAGGTCCAGATACATTTGAAAAAATTCCTGACGCTGTATGTACGGAAATTTTAATGGTGGACTCGTTGGATTATGCCCCTCCTGAAATACTTGCACAGGTTGTAAAAAAAATAAGACATGGAGGTACATTACAAATTGTATCTACAGACTTATTTGAAATATGCCGTTCTGTATTTTTAGGACTCCTCCCTATGGAGCAATGTAATTTGCATTTAACCAATAGCAGATTGAGATTAGTACCTGCTGTTCAAATCAAGCAACAACTTGAAGAATTGGGCCTCCAGATAAAGGAGGTGGCGATGAAAAATATAAAATATGATATAAAGGCACAGCGACCATGAACCAAATGCCCGAAGGTTTTGAAATATCTACAAGCTGTAAAAACTGCTGTTTTGCAGACTACCAAGAAACAACCCAAATGGGATGTAAAGTTAATCGTATAGAGAAGTATAAAACTTTAAAGGGAGCGAATGTAGTAGAAGCGTTTGACGATGAAAAAGAATTTTATGTAATTCAAAATAAAATATGCGTGTACTATAGAAACCACACGTTTATGGATGAGTTAGGATTAACTAGCGACGAAGATATATTAAACAAAGTTAAATCAGAACTGAAAGCTCCTTATCATCTTATAGTTATCTTTAGAGAAAATGATATACAAGAAGATCTGGAAAAATGCATTGAGTCTGCTTCTAATCAAAAAATTAAACCTAAAGTTTTTACCGTTATCAACAAGTTTAATACCAACGTAGAAGCCTCGCAAATTATGCAGATTGTTAACCACTACGGCTTTGATCACTGGCGTGTACAAAATGCAGCAAATCTAGAGTTTGAATGGGATCGAGACTTGATAGACTTGTCTTATGATAGTACTAAAAAACATAAATATTTATTTTATTCAGCTTTTGAAGCTTTAGAAGGGGTTCCTCTTACTTTTTCTGAAGAAATACACGGAGCCATGTATGAAGATCTCAAATCCTTTTCGTGCCTACGTCCTAATATAAATAACAATGGACTAACGGTTTTAAGAATAGCACAAGAAAAATATTCTGGCAACAGTTTTGGTATAAAGATAGAAGATAAAATTAAATTTTATGAAGATGATATTCATATGATTAAAAAGGTAGAAGATCTATGTCCGAGTCTAAAAATATAACTATTATGGTTGGTAGTGGTAGTGAAGAATCAAATATGATGCCTTTAATCCAGGACTATCCTGATTATATGGCAACATATAACATGGAAGATGCAAATGCTGATTTTTTTACCACCACTTTAAATAAATATGATAGCAATATATATACTTTTTTTAAACCGGGAGTTTCTTTTGCCAAAGATGATGCGATTGTTCAAATTGCTAAAGCTTTTGAAAAAGATCCCGCTGTAATGGCCGTTGTCTGTGACGGTTTTAGTAAACATAATTCTATTAAACATCCCTACTATTTAGACACAAATCGATTAACTAACATTAACGATAGCATTCCTATATCTTTTCATAAAAACATAGTCAAACAACTTACATTTCAGGAGGATGTATATAAAACACTGGTAGACACTCTTAACTCCTGTATTTCCAAACAGGTTTTAATTATACACATTGCAGAACCACTAGTAGTAATAAATGAGTAGAAAACACATACAGAAGATATATCAGGACCGAGTTCCAAACAATACTATATGTGCTGTAATACCAGCAGCAGGGTGCGGGAAACGTATGAAATCATATGGACCCAAGGCGCTCCTAGAAATCCATCATAGAAACATTATTACCAACCAAATCAATATATTAGAAAAATCTATCCCTTACATTAATATCAGCTTGGTGTGTGGTTTTAAAGCTGAAAAGCTAATGAAAAATGTACCAGAAAGAATTATTAAAATAGAAAATGAATTTTATGACACCACTAATGTCGTTAGAAGCATCGGAGTAGGATTACGTACAATAAAAGATGCTGGAACTTTAATATTGGTTTATGGAGATTTGTTTTTTAATGAAATTGCCATCAGCTGTCTAGACTTAAGTTATTCTTGTATATTAATTAACGATGCTACGATGACAGAGGAGGAAGTCGGATGTGTGGTAGACGAAAATGGCGTTTTACAAAATATGATGTATGATTTGCCAAATAAATGGGCGCAGGTAGCAGTATTTAACGGACTAGAGTTAAAACTTTTAAAACAATTATGTTGGGATAAAAAAAATTACCACAGGTTTGGTTTTGAAATTATTAATGAGATTATAGAAAGAGGCGGAAGTTTTTCGTGTTTAAAGCACTCCAAATGTAAAGTTATTGATATAGACACCTCTAAAGATATAGACAGAGCCAAGGAAATTTTTAAATGAAAATAGTATTACCAAACTTACCTTTTGCTTACATACAAGGTATCGGCAGCACGCTCAAGACCCTTGAAGATTCGTGTAATTTGGAAGTATTTCTTTGGCCCTCCGAAAAACCCTTGATGGATGTATTAGATGAACTTAAGCCAGATTTAATCTTCTTATATCAACAACATATTGATACTACGTTAGAAATAGGCGCCCAAGACCTAAATTTTGACTACATTGCCCTCACCACCACCCCAATACAAATCAAAAAATTACCCATAGTGTACATTACTGAAGCTAGTTCTATAGGTCAGTTTATCAATTATCAAAAGAGTACCCTGATAACCACACCTTCAGCTAATGTAGCCCAAGTTCATAACGGACAACACTCAGATATGTTCACCAGCGATATATGTGTTTTTAACAAGGATGTACCACTAGGCATTGAACACTTACATATCTTAGAATGGTTATCTACCCACTACAATACTAAAATTTTTGGTCCCCAGAAAGTAAATCTTCCACAATATTTAGGAGACTGTACAATATTTGAAAGAGCCGATGCTATCGTTTCTAGTAAAGTATGTATAGACTTAGGAAACTTTGACCTTTTAGATACCTCTTATCTTAAAAGAGCCCCTCTTGTTTTAAACGGAACCCATGCACTATATAAAAATTTTAAGTCGATAGGGGAGCTGGAAGAAATATTAAAAAATGTTATAAATGATACGAAGGATCGACAAAAATATTGTAACGCAGTTTATAAAGATGTCATAAAGGACAAAACGTTTTATCATAGAGTTGCAGAAATATTTACCGCCATAGGAGATCAAACCAGATCTCAGCAATGCTTAAAGAAACTAAAGGAATTGGTATCATGATAGGCGTTCTAACCGAAAAAATACAATTTAATCAACAAAGTATATTTTTACTAAAAAATTTCAATCAATTGAATAAAACAAACAGTTGTTGCATCTTTTGTAATGAAATGCATCAACGTCCAGTGGATATATCTTTTAATATTATGCAGCAGATTCAATCCTATTGCTTTGAAGGAACTTTGATTACTGACAGCCTTATCTTAGCACAAAACCTTAATTACAATATCTATACCAAAAAGAAATACTACTACGTTTGGAATCTAGATTGGATGAATTTAGAAAACTTACGCTTTGGACAACTTCGTATTCCCTTTTATAACGATGATATAGAATTGATAGCACGAAGTCAAAGCCATGCAAACTTACTGGAAAAATTATTTAAAAAACCCAAATATATTATGGAAGACTGGGACTGGACTATCTTAAAAAGGATAGATGAAGATGAATGATAAAGAACAACAAATAATTCAATTATACCAAGAAGAAAATTTGAGCACCCACCATCTTGCTGATAAATTTTCCACCTATCCCAACAAAATTAGACGAATTTTGAAAAAACATGGAGTACAATTAAGGAACAAGGGAGAGGCGCAAAAAATTGCCCTCGAACAAGGAAGGACGGCGCATCCAACCAAAGGAAAGGCTATGAAAGATTCCACAAAGCTAAAAATCAGTGAATCACAGGGCGAGCTTTGGGATAATATGACTGAGGAACAAAGGCAAGAACGTATAGACAACGGTCGTGAATCGTGGAATAAAAAAACAGCTGCAGAAAGAGAAGATCTTATTAAAAAAGCTCACGAGGCGGTGCAAGAAGCCAGTAGAATTGGCTCTAAAATGGAAAATTCGCTACTTAAGGAGTTGACAAAGAAAGGTTTTAGGATAGACTTTCATAAAGAACATTGGTTACAAAATCATCGTTTACAAATCGATCTATTTATACCAAATCTCAGGGTTGCTGTCGAAATAGATGGTCCTTCTCATTTTAAACCAGTATGGGGAATGGAACAGCTTATTAAAAACCAAAAAGCTGATCGCCAAAAAACAGGTTTAATTCTCGCTCAAGGGCTTGTGTTGGTTAGAGTTAAAATGGAAAAGAAATTCTCTCAGAGATATGCTAGACAAACATTGATAAGTCTTTTACAAATTCTTAATAAAATTGAAGCCCAATACCCCCCAGAAGATGAAAGGTATTTTGAGATATGAGCAAAAACGATTTCACTGATATGGTCGAAGTTTCTGACAAACCCCATCAAGAAGCTGTTGCGGAAGACGTCCGTAACCGGTACATACTGGGCAGCCCCAAGAAACCTCACGAATATGATCCCGAGTGGAGTGAATATATTTTAGATAATTTGGCTGATCACGAGTTAATTCAGGGTGCTCCTACTGTGGACGGTCTAAGGAGAGCCACTGAGCGTTGCTTTGGAGAAATCTTACAATCTAAGAGTGAAATTGTAGAAGTGCCAACCAGGCAAAATAATAAATGCACTATTAAACATTCCTTGGCTATTAGGAAATATTCAACTGAAAATGTTATTGAGGTTGATGGATGTGTAGATGTACTTTATGATAAGATTCCCTACCCTTTTAACACCCACTTAGTTGCTACTGCTGATACCCGAGCAGAAGGGAAAGCTTTACGAAGAGCGTTAAAGATTCGTGTTGTAACTGCCGAAGAATTACAAAATCAGGACGAAGACGATGTGATGGCTTCAGAAGAAAACATGAATGACCAACAAGTTTTAGCCTTAAACCAACTTTGTAAAAGACTGGATATTTCGGTAGCTAGTTTTGTTAAATCACAGTATAATAAGGTAAAGGTTATTAATGATGTAAGTAATATGGAAGCTAGAGTTTTGATTAGCCAGTTGTCAGGCTTCCAGCGTAAGCCCAAGTCTATCGAGAAGAAAATTAAAGGCTACGATGATAATTGGAAAGACGATTTTTATAGGGGCTCATAATGAAGGCAAGAATAAAAGCTACTGATAATCTCTGGTTCGATGTAGAAGCAGAACAAGAAGATGATTTATTTAAACAAATTGCACGAGTTCAAGAAATTTTTCAACATGATAGTTGTGGAAAATGTGGTTCTCCTAACTTTAAATTTGTTTGTAGATTAGATAGTAGTGAAAATGATTGGTTAGAAATTACCTGCCAAGATTGCCGCGCTAAGCTTATCTTTGGCCGAACTAAGAAAGGAAACTTAATTTTTCCGAAGATTCGTTGGGATCAATTGTCCGAGAAGCAGAAGGAGCAAAGATGCGATGAGAGTGATTATGCAGAAAGCCATCGCGGCTATCTGCCCCACAAGGGATGGTTCATCTATAGGCCTAAGAAATAAGGAGAAGGAAGTGCCTACTAACGATTACGAAGCTCGACAAATATTTGGCATTATCAATGAGTTTATTGATGTTGATACTGCTAGGAAAATTGTGACACGCCTTCATGAACAGGTAGGAAAACATACAGAAAATGAATCTTTGGCTGTCAGTTTGGAAATGTTAGCTGCCGCGTACTCTCAAGAGGAGACAGTAGAATGAAGAAGATGATTTTGTCAATTGTTATGGCTTTGGTGCTTAGCTCCAGTGCTTTTGGTCGTGAACCTTCCCACAATGGCTTCGTGTATACGCTCTACCCAGTGCGACACTGCGTGTGTAGCGTGGTTCACTTTGTTAAAGGTACAACGGCGGGAGTGGCTGAGGGGGCTGTTACTGTAGTAAAGGGTGCGCTTGGCATTGTCACCGCTCCATTTCGGGTTAAATGGAAGAAGCCAACTGCGCGACGATTGTTCTATCAACCTCCTACAGTTCATTACAAGCCTGGAAAGCTTTATGAAATTATGCCTCCCGATCTTGTTATTGAAATAGAATAAAGGGATGGCGATTTTTTACACTGGGGTTGTTGGGATTTACATTGTCATCCCGTTCAGTCGGGATTTAATCCATCATCCCAAAGCTCCTTTAAAATTCGCGGCGGTTGGGATTTAGATAGTCATCACGTTAAGTCGGGATTTAGGGCTTCATCCCAACGTCGCTTTTTAAAACAGAGAATTGTAATGAGATTAGATCACATAGCATATCGAGTAGCAGATAGGAAAAAGACTGCGCAGTTTTTTCTTGATGCTTTTGGATATAAAATAGCAGATGATTTTGAACTTGTATTTCCAAATAAAGAAACAGCTCGATGCTATGCTCTATCTCCCCCTGAGAGAGGACAATATTCAGAAATAGATTTTACTCAATATTTTTCAGGACTAACACATGGACCTATGCAATATCATGCATCTCCTGAAATTTTTGTGAGCGAAGGCACCTTTGGATCAGTAGTAGGACAGTGGGTAATGGGTAGGAATGCCATAGGAGGAATACATCACTTAGCTTATGAAGTAGAATCAGTAGAAAAACAAATGGAAAAATGGTTAAAGTTGGGGTATGCAGAATTTACCACCGAATCTCCCATGAGATGTCCAGGATTAATTCAGTGTTTTACTAAACCAAGTGAACTTACAGGAGTTATATACGAATTTATTCAAAGAAGAGGTAAGGGTTTTTGTAGAGAAAATGTTTTAGATCTCATGAATTCCACAGAAGGGTTATAATATGGAAGATGGTAAAAATTATATTGAGGGAGTTTTCGTAGAAAGCGCTTCTAATAGTGTTTTTGATAACGGAGATCCTTGTTCAGAAGAATCTTTCGGAATCTTTCCCAACTCAATACCATTAGAAATTGATAATGCATATATAGCAGCAAGAGATGCATTTGAATCGTGGCGTAATACAAGTCGGGTTCAAAGAGCCGAGTACATGTACAAAGTCGCCAAACTAATTGAAGAGAGGCGAGAAGAGCTTGCCACTGTCATTTCTTTAGAAACTGGGAAGAATTATAACGAGTCCATTGCCGAAGTAAATGAAGCTCTCCATATGGCTCAGTATGCCTTTGGTTCTGGACGCACCCCACAAGGAGAGTCCGTTGCGTCCGAAATTTCTGAAAAAGACTCCTATATGCTGCGAAAGCCTAAAGGGGTGGTTGCTATTATTAGTCCTTGGAATTTTCCTCTGGCCATTGGTGCTTTTTGGTGCGCTGCTCCTGCTCTCGTTGAAGGTAATACTGTCATTCTTAAGCCAAGTGAAGATGCGCCTTATACGTCGCAAGTAGCCATGCAGCTCTACCATGATGCTGGGATTCCTCCGGGAGTGATTAATCTAGTACATGGAGATGGAGAGGTTGGCGACTATCTAGCTAAAATAAAAGAAATAAACCATATTTGTTTTACAGGAAGCGCGGAAGTGGGGCAGCATATCAGGCGAGTATGTGCGGACAGCTGGCACAAAACCTGTTCCTGTGAAATGGGAAGTAAGTCCGCCGTGATCGTTTTTGATGATGCTAATTTTGATCTAGCAGTTTCTTCAGCTCTCGCCAGTGCGTTTAAACTATCAGGGCAACGATGCGTTTCCTCTGGAAGGTTGATCGTCCAGAGAGGAATTTATAATAAATTTGCAAGCTCTTTTGTACAATATGCTAGGAAAATTAAAGCGGGCCATCCTTTTATAGATTTGTCGTGGGCAGTAGGAAGGGTACAGCAACCTAATCCTGACGCATATATGGGACCACTAATTAATCAACAACAGTTAGATAGAGTATTGGGTTTTAATGATATGGTTATGCAAGATCCCGAAGCTGAGGTGATACTAGAATCTACATATACACCTCCTGGATATTTTGTAAGTCCTCTCGTATATAAAACGGAGTGGCGAGATGTTCCTTATCTTAAAAATGAAGTATTTGGACCCCACGTTGCAATTATTCCTTTTGATAACGTTGATGATGCTATTCGGATTTATAATGACACAGATTACGGGCTGGCTGTGGGAGTGGTCACCGAAGACTTTAAAAAAGCTAGAATTTGTCGTGATCTCTGTGAGTATGGTATGTGTTATTGGAACGGCGGCTCTATTGCTGCTGAGTCTCATCTTGCATTTGGTGGTGTAAAAAAATCAGGCAATGGATATCCATCAGCTGCTCGAACTTTCAGGGCTGTAACTCACGAGGTATCCTGGACAGTCAACCATGACGAAACATTGGCATTTCCACAAGGAATGAAATGAAAGTATTACTGTGCTCCCCACAATTTTTTGATGTCCGATATGAAATAAATCCTTGGATGGATGTTAATAACAATCCAGACAATATTAAGGCTTTTTCTCAATGGCGTTGTATGATAGACGCACTCAGCGCAGCGGGAGCTAAGATAGAACATATGCGACCCCATGCAGATTTTCCTGACATGGTATTTACTGCTAATGCCGGTCTCGTAAAAGATAGCCGAGTGATTTTATCAAATTTTAAATACGAGCAAAGGCGTGGCGAAACGAATCTGTTTGAAAAATGGTTTCTCCATCATGATTATGAAACAGTAGACTTACCTGCCCATATGTATTTTGAAGGAGCTGGGGATGCTCTCTTCTTTAGAGACTTGCTATTCATGGGACATGGTTTTAGAACTGATGAAAAATCCCATAGTCTCATAGCAGAAATTTTAGATGTAGATTATATTTCTCTAGAACTAAAAAATCCCAACTTCTATCATTTAGACACCTGTTTGTTTGTCGCTGATGATCACATTTGTTTTTATGAAAAAGCTTTTACACCTCAATCATTTTCTAAAGGAATGACAAAGTTAATCCAATACATTGCTAAAGAAAATCTTAGTGTTAGAATTAGTTCTGTATCAGAAGAACAAGCCCACAACTTTATATGTAACAGTATTTGTATCAAGGGCCAAGTTATTACTCCAGCATTTAATTGTAGTACTGTTTTTAATAATCCTCTAAAGTGCGATATGTCAGAATTTATGAAAGCTGGAGGGGCAATAAAATGCTTGACTTTAACGTTGTAAACAGACTGTCTCAGTACATTATTACAGATGGTTTTCATGTAGTAGTAGACCCTGATAAAAGCCAGGGTTCATGGATTGTAGATGCAGAGACAGGACGTAGCTATTTAGACTGCTATTCCCAATTTGCTAGTCAACCTTTGGGGTGGAATCATGAAAGGCTACGCCAAGCTAAAGATCATTTGGGCGAAGCGGCAATCCACAAGTTGGCCAATAGCGACATGTACTCCCTAGACTATGTAGAATTTGTAGAAAAATTTGCAGAGATTACACCAGATTTTAGTCACTACTTTTTTATTGATGGTGGTGCTCTTGGAGTAGAGAATGCATTAAAGGCATCCTTTGACTGGAAGGCACAAAAGTGCGGCATAAGAAATCAAGGGTCGGTTAATAAACTAGATGTAGTACATTTTTATAAAGCTTTTCATGGTCGTAGTGGATACACATTATCTTTAACTAATACTGAATTAAATAAAACAAAACTTTTTCCTCAGTTTAATTGGACTACTATATATGACCTGGACAAACTTGACACATATATGCACCCAGAAGTAGCAGCTATTATTGTAGAACCAATCCAAGGAGAAGGAGGAGACAAACATTTTGATCCTCAAATTTTTCATGAACTAAGAAGTTTGGCAGACATGTATGATTCTATGCTCATATTTGATGAGGTACAAACAGGTCTAGGCACAACCGGAAAAATGTGGGCTTACGAACACTTCGGAGTGGTGCCTGATATGATGTGCTTCGGGAAGAAAACTCAAGTGTGTGGGTTTTGTGCTACCAATAGAATAGATGAGGTGAAAGAGAATGTATTTTCTACTAGTGGAAGAATTAATTCTACATGGGGTGGTAATATAGTTGACATGGTAAGAAGTATGTATATTATAGAAATAATTCAAGAGGAGGGTCTGGTAGAAAAAGCACGCCATACCGGAGATCTATTTATATCTGTATTGGAAGGTATTAAAGGATTGAGCAACGTTAGAGGAAAGGGATTAATGATAGCGTTCGATTTGGATACCACCCCCCAACGAGATGAGTTCAAAGCTATTTTACAAAACGAAATGTTAGTACTCACATGTGGAACTAAATCCATTAGATTAAGGCCAGCTTTAAACTTTGACACGGAAGAGGTTTACGTAGCATGTCAGATGATCGAAGATACTGTAGCTAAGTTAAAAGGAGAAACCAATGAATAAAGTTATTAAAAAGATTTTTCTCAACTTTCGAGGTATCTTAGCTGCTGATGAGAGTGATGGAACTATTGCCAAAAGATTGGGGTCGGTTAATAAAGAATCCACCCCGGAGAATAGACACTCGTATAGACATACTGTTTTTTCTACACCGGATCTTAAAAAATCAATAGGAGGAGTTATTCTTTTTGATGAGACTTTAAGAAATGAAGAAACAATAGCACCTCTTATTGAAAATGATATAGTGCTAGGGATTAAAGTGGATAAAGGGGCCAAGCCTTATTCGGGCAAAGAAACTCTAACAGAAGGCTTGGATGGCCTTGACCCAAGATTGGAAGAGTATGTGAAGTTGGGGGCTAAGTTTGCCAAATGGAGAGCTGTTTTACTACCTTCTAATAGTTCTCCAGGAATTCTTTCTAATTGTTGGACACTGGCAAGATATGCTAAAAAATGTCAATCTCATGGAATTGTACCGATTGTTGAACCCGAAGTATTAATGAACGGAAAACATTCTATTAAAAACTCTTACAATATTACTAAAAGCACATTGCATATACTGTTCGATGCATTACATTACGAAGAAGTAGAATTAGAAAAAATAATATTAAAACCTAATATGATAGTATCGGGGTATGATGCAAAGCAAAGAGCCTGTCCAGAAACTGTAGCTAAAATGACAGTTAAATGTTTTAGAAACGAAGTTCCTTCTGCGGTGCCTGCGATAGCCTTTCTCAGTGGAGGTCAAAAAGATGAAGAGGCTATTGAAAATTTACAATATATAAATAGACTAGACAGTCTGTCGGTCGACAGTGCGAATAAAATTGTCACTGATGATAAAAAACCTTGGCGCCTTTCATTTTCTTTTGGAAGGGCTATGCAGAGCGGCGCTCTACAACTATGGAGCGATGGACTTATAAAAGAAGCTCAAAAGTGGGTTTATGAACGGGGAGAAAGATGTCAGCTAGCCGTAAGGGGCTATAATGTAGTATAAAGGAGGAAAAGCATGAGAGCTATTATAATGGGCGCAGGCCAAATGGGGAGAGCCATAGCCCATGGTTTAAATAAACTTGGTCATGCAGTTTCTGTTGCAGATATACACTCTAAATCACTAGAAGCAGTCAGTGGAAATAATTTTGCCCTGATCCACACTAAAGATTATGGTAATGATAGAAGTTTTTTACAAGAATATGATGTAGTAGTATCAGCACTACCCTATCATCAAAACTGGAGTCTAGCTCAGTATTGCATTGATCATGGTTTACGATATTGCGACTTAGGGGGAAGCGTTCCAGTATCTCAAAATATTAATTCGTATGCTAAAGAAAATGCTACAGCTCCTATCATAACAGATATGGGCTTGGCACCGGGTTGGATTAATATTATTGCTGAACAAGAATGTATAAAACAAAAAAAACTTCCCACTTCAGTTACCATGAGAGTGGGAGGCCTTCCTGTTGATAGATGTAGCAACACCTTAAAATATTCTTGTACTTGGTCTTACGATGGTTTAATTAATGAATATAAAGATGACTGTATTGTTTTAAGAAATGGAGAGGAACATGTAGTCAAGGGGTTAGAGGGTCTTGATAATCTCAACACTCCTATTGGAGTTCTAGAGTCTTTCTTTACCAGCGGAGGAACTTCCCATACCCTGAAAAAACTGAAAGATCTAGGGGTTAAAAATTGTTATTATAAAACATTTAGATATCCTGGACATCGAGACTATATTAGTTTCCTCCTTAATGACTGTCAAGCATCAGATGAAACCGTAATAGAAATTCTCAAAAGAATTTGTCCCCCCGAAGACGATCTGGTAATCATGGGGGTCTATCTGGACGAAGGAAGTTTAGAAAGAATTATCTACCATGACGATCAGTTTTCTGCTATGCAAAAAGCAACAGCTTTCCCGGTGGCTAGTGTTACCGCTATGCTAGGAGAAGGTTTGATGGATGAAAAACGTGCTTTAGAATACAGTGATATCAATTATGAAAAATTTAACTGCCTTTTAGCTGAGTTAATATCTCCCCAATTATAGTGTTTCTAACTATATCTTCATCTCCTAAAGTACAAATAGAAACACCTTCAATCTCTGCCAGTTTATCTACACAGGTAATCAGGCCTCCGGCACAATCTGTTGGCAGATCTGTCTGACTGATATCTCCATTGATCACCGCTTTAGAACCTTGACCTATACGAGTTAAGAACATTTTAATTTGTTCAAACGTAGCATTTTGAGCCTCGTCAAGGACCATGAAGGTGTCGTGGAAGTTTCTACCTCTCATGTATTCTAATGGGCAGAGTTCAATAAGGTTTTGATACCTCATATCTCTTACTTTATCTCTACCTATATAAAGATGCATCTCCTCAATAAGAGGTACAAGATAAGGTTTAATTTTATCAACGAGAGTGCCGGGAAGGTGACCCAGTCCTTTTCCAGATTCAACAACCGGTCGGGTGATAACAAGCTTTTCTATTTCTTCATCTAAAATATATTCAGAAGCAACTCCAACTGCAATAGCTGTTTTACCAGAACCGGCAGGGCCGCTACAAAATGTTATGTCGGAATTGTAAATAGCATCAATATAGATCTCTTGGTTTTTACTTTTAGCTTCTAAAACTTTTAACTCTTCTTTTGGCCCCCATGATTTGTATTTGCGATTCTTGTTTCGGTTACGTAGGTGCCGTTTGCGCTTGCGTCTGGACATCTGTCTCCATACATTTAAAAAGGTGTGATACAAACTACCCACTTTTTTTAAAGGGTAGTATTTTATTAAGGAACTTCTTGCGTTTGCTACATCCACAGCCACCTAATCCTGACCACTCCTCTATTTTTTCTTCTGTAATACCAAATTTACTAAAAACATTTGCAATAACAGTGCCAAGGCCCTCTTCTTGCACCTCTTCGTTAGCAGCGTCAATGCCCTCTTTTTCAACCTCTTGTATAACTTCGTCTAGAAACTGTTTCTTTTTATCGTTTTCTATTTTTTGTTTGTAATATTCTTCATTACGTTCAGTTTCTGGCATATCTTTAACAAAGAACCTTTCAAAAGCTTGTCTATAATGAGCACTACGCTTACATTTATTATACATAGTTTCTGTTACAACGCTACCATATCTTTTGCAAAATCCGGCCCCTGAACATTGACAGGGATTATAATCCTCATTAGCCATAAAACTTTCCTTTTTTTTAAAAATTCACTATGAACAAGTAGGACAATACGTACTTGGCATCTCGTCTGGAATTCCTTTAGACCCTCTGGGATTGTGTCTTGCTCTGCTATCTTCTTTAACGGTTATAAAAACTCGTATTTTAGATATGGTATCGCCGCCACCGGCTTTGCAGCCACCGCGAAATTGCTGGGAGGGAAAGTAGGTGCCTGTTTGATCTGGGTCTCCCGGACAACACATACACGCCATTCCCTGTACATTAATGTATTCAGCGCATATATACCATCCATCAGCACCGGTGGCATTGAGCCACTCTCTATCTGGGTCCGCGTCAAGTCCTGGATGATCTTCTGAAACATCCATACATCTACAATCAGTAATTTCCATGGGACACTTAGAATCCGTTGGACATCCAGCCCGAGGGGTACTGCTTACAGAACATGCGCTACTCGGGGGCGTTGGACCAGGACCATACACAGCCACAGAACATTTATCGGTTCCAGGAGGATTCTTCGTGGAGAGAAAAGGATAGGTTGTCACGTCATGAAACTTAAAATCCACTGTATAACATGCACATGAACAAACTTGATCTATTTTAACAGGAGGAGGCTCTTCCGCAAGTTCTTCTTTAATTTTATCACAATTATAATATAGCCCACCATCACCAACGCCTCGATTACAATCCGGGTTGGCATGCTCTCCTATGGGGTCATTATTACCTTTACAACAACATATTGACATTTCAACAAACTGTCCTACAGGGACGGTCTCGACGTCGGGATCATCTTTATTACCACAGTAGGGTGCGGGCTTGGGGGGGTACGTGGTGTTCTCAGCACACTCATTTTTGTCCCATATACAGGCGCCGTATTTCTTCGGAGCGGTTTTATCATGACCTATGTTTGTTCCCCTTGGCTGTTGCTCTGGATAACAAATTCTTCCCGCTCCGCACCATATTTCATATATAGGCATTCCCCCCACTCCTGGCTCCCCTTTTCTATTCTTTTGACTACATATTTGTTTTGTACAATCTTGGCCAGTATATCCACCAGCAAAAGGGGAAGTGCTGTCTGTCTTTCTTATACATAATGCAGGGATACCACCCACAACTAGAGCTTGTTCGGGGGTATCATCTTTCACATACTCAATTGTGTCTGTACCGCATAAGGTAATTGATCCTAAATAACCATTACAATTTGAGTTGAGAACTTCATTGCCATCGTTGTCATTATAGTAACAATCAGTTAAAAAGAATGACGCTTCCAATTCAATTTTTGAAAAACCGGGCCATTCGGGCGTTGCATAAGGCCATGCACTCTTTCCCTTCTCTATCTCCTTTACCACCTCATGAGAGCCTGGAAAACAAGTGCAGCATCTTCCTGTACAACAGGTAGGGGGGTCAACGGGATCGTCTTTATCACACAATTCACAATTATCAAAACATGGGCCTCCACAGCATGGACAGCAGCCCTCGGGATTAATAGATCCAGCTCCCGCAGAGTCTCCTGGTATAAAATCTATTTTATCTGCCATAAATTATTCCTTTTTTAACTAGTATATCCAGAACCTCTTAAATTATAGCGAGCGGAATTCACAAGTTGATCTTGATCTAAAGTAAGTCTTAGCCAAATACCCTGATATGCTGTAGGCTCTAAATTACCAGTCCCGCTAGGCCATACACCACTAACACCACTACCATAACCACCAACGTTGGATGGGGCTGTCAATCTATTAGCAACCGACTCCTCTACTCCGATACCTGAGGGATTAACCGACTTACCATTTTCTAAAGCATAATTTATAAGAATAGAACCCAATCCTATTCCAGTAGCTAGCACCTTAGCATATTTTAATGTAGAGGTTGTATTATTATTTTTTAAAAAAACTTTTTCATATCTTGTTATTGACGAGCTAGAAGAAGATGTAGCAAGATAAAAAGGTCTTTGAAAACCACTTTCACGAATAGGAATTCTACCTACTGTATTTTGATCAGTACCACTTACTACTATGGTGCCAGTTCCGGTAGCATGAGATAACTTGGCGCATAAAAGCCCTGAAAAAGTAGTGCTTCCCACAGTACGCCCCGTTCCATCTATCGCAATAGACTCGGTAATAACCGACTGGGCATTATTCCATCCAGAAACTATTAGTGTATTTTGATCCCTTACATCAGTACTATAAGTAGTAATAGTGGTGCTATCATTTAAGTCATTAAAAAGAACTCTAATTCCACTATTAATATCTCCCCCTGATCTATACGTGTCATTAATAGGCATCCCAGAAGAGGCATATATAACTATTTGTGATGATCCTACTCCCATTTTTACGATCTCCTATGCTGTACTCTCTATAATATCAATCGGTAAGTCATCTATAATCCCATCCCCTATCACTGGTGCGTCACAGTCAACGTCCTGGACATCATCGAAACCGAGCAAAAGAGAGCCATTATTTAACGTACCTCCAATTAATTTAGTTCCCATAAACAATCCACAATCACTAAAAACTATAAGTTTCTTTTTAACACTTAAACCTTCTGCCGAACACGAAATTCCACAAACTACCTCTACAGAAACACCTTCAGTGCTATAAGGAATTTTATTATTAAGAGAAATAGTGGCTTGTTCACAAGTGTTTTCTCCCAATGGGTCGCACTCTTCGGTACACTCAACTTGTAATCCACAACCTAATATTATATCATGAACAAAATCCCCCGCTGTAGTGCTCGCCCTATCAGTAAATTTCAATATTTTTTGAACTCTTACAGTAGTTTCTTCAACTTCTCCCTTATAAGGTTTTAAACCTAGACCCCACTCAATTTTATTAAAACTATCGGGACATCCAGCAGTAGTATCACACAAATCCACATCGTCACACGTTAAAGTTCCTCCTCCTCCTCCTGCACAACTAGACGCATCTATGGTGACCTGACATGGGTTAGCTACATCTCTGGTAAGAGTAAGATTATTCCCTATGACAATAGTGTCTGTTAATGACCCGTCTGCAGCTCCCACAGCTTCAGTTTCATGGGGAGAGATATAGTCTGGATTAGGAACGGGGGACTCTCTACTAGAAGTACCGTCTGATAACGATCCGCCGGGAGTGATACCAGGACCCGTAAAACCTTCGCAATTTGTTTTACTTCCTTTTTCGTAAACCCAAAATGGAGACGATATAGTAGTTTCTTTTTTAGTATAGTTATCCTGTTTTAACCCCCATCCCAAAGCTAAACAGTTTGTGATCCTACAGGGAGGAGATGAAGAGTCGTTAGCACTAGAAGTAGATGTGCTGGCAGCTCTTTGATTAAAAACTTCATCCCAAAACTCCATATACTGGTCAATGCCAATACTACCTGTATAATAATCATCATTTATTTCTGATAGGGTTGGTATTTCGACAGGTTCTGTAGCACGTCCATCGCAATATGGTTTATCTTTAATAGTAAAAATACCAGGGTGAACAGGCCAATATTCACAAGTACCAGCAGTATTGTAATAAGCCATAAAATTACAATTTTTTGGTATTGTACTACATGTTATATTGTTAATAGTAACTTTGTCTGATGTTTTAGAATCATCTGCAACATCATCATCATTTTCTACTACAGCATCGCCTTGCGTGCCAGCTTCAATATCTGCCTCAGCTTTAACCTTATACATCCGATAACCAGGATCGGCAGCCCAAACCCCTCTTTCTCTATCATATTTTAAATCTACTGGAGCAACTGGCCAACCTGATGGATCTTGTAAAAAACCCTCTTTAAATGCATCGTCACAATTTGCATAACTAGTAGATACTCCAATTGCATCCGCGTCTGCCCCGTTATTAGGAATAGGATGACCATGCATATCATAGCCCCATCCCTGTAGTACCAGAGGACCCTTTAAGGCCAGAAATCTATAATCTTTTGTATGGCGAATCTCCCCGTGACGCATATCAATAGAGCCACTATTGCCAGTACTAAGATCCCCTATACTCTCTAATGTGCCGCGTGCTACTTCGTCAACATCATGACCTATTTCAACCCCTGCACTATAATCAGCTGGCCCAATTGGTTGCAAACTGCCAGCCGTGTTGGCCATGGGGTCAAGATACCAAGTTGTAATAGTTTTAGCACTATAACTTTTATGAGGAGGAGGTGGTGCTGTCGAACGACTTTTGGCACAATTAGCGCCTCCTACAGTGTATCCAGGAAGGCGTCCACCCTGGTATGTGTTATCTCCATATTTAGAAATGGGTCTCAAAAGCCCATCAAAACTCATCATAGCCGTTACATCGAAAGAAGCCCCATAATAAGATTGAGCATCTCCATCATTGGCAACAACTTCACTACGTGTTATCTTTGCAACAGCACCAGCGGCATCCTCAACATGCATCTTTCCAGCAAACCACAGAACACTACTATGAGGGTTACGTCCTCCAAACAGCGCCTCAGAGCGTCGGGCTGCTCTCTTAGCGCTCTGTGACAAAAAAGAACGTCTAGCCGCCATAGCTCTGCGTGCGCGTCCTGCGGCAAGATAGTTTTGACCAATACGTTTTAGGCGACTAGCATTGGCATCTGTAAATCTACCATAAACCGGAGTAAAAGTACTTAAAGTATAATCAGTCTGTACCCCTTGAGTACTAATACTAACATTGACACTGCTAATAGAAGCCGCATTAGAATTTAGCCCTGCCGCTCCTACTAGATCCACTTTAAAAAATACAAATTCCCTATAACTATCAGGCGTCAGAAACATATCATAAGAGCTAGTGTCAGAAGTATTTAAAGCACTGCCAATACGTTTATTAGGATAACCAGGAACAGTAACCTGCCCCCTCTCTACCACCTGCATTTCAGTAGTATTTAATTTTACCTGCGACTTACCAGCCTCATCCATAAGGGTCGCACTACCATATCCCCACGGAGACAAACTGTCGTCATTTTCTACATGAAGATTACCTGCTACAGTATAACCAGCCGTAAACAAATCATTATTAGTACTAGCTATCGCTATATTCGCCCACGGCCCATAGCACCGCGTGTTACTACGCACTGGAACTCCACCTTGAATAGGCAATACTCCCGGATCAGATACAAATCCTACCTGTTTTTTAGCTAGCTCATCTTTACTTTCACCCCCTACTTCTGGACTTGTACCCCCCCCGAGCTTTCCCAAATTAGGATCTATTTTAGAAAGCAACGCACGATCACGTTCATCGGCAGTGTTACCCGTCTTCGCCGTCACCATACCGGGTACAGTCAACTGTGCCCACGACGTCTCTGGACTCCACAAAGCATAAGGATTGCCTACGAGCCACTTCTCCTCCATCTCACATTTAACCCAAAGAGTATTACCAGCGCTCGTATAACTTCCCACATCTAAGTCTGCTGCAACAAGTTTTGCACTAGAATCATAAAATTTTAATATGGGCAATATCTTTCCATCTGTAGCTCTAAATAAATCTAACTGGGCACTCGGTTTAGTTAATCCTAATACCGCAGAAGTTTGGGTCCATCCTCCATCTGTTGCTGGGTCGTCACTGTAATAAGGAGCACCCTGATATCCTCCTACATTAGGCTGCTCATAATTATAAGCCCTACAAACATTTGGAACCTTGACTAAGAATTTTTTACCATAAGAATCTTGTGCAAAAGTTCTTAGCCACTCAAACATATTAAGAGCATCACGAGCTTCATTGTCGAGTGGATCAGACTTAGTACCGCCCCCGCCCGTCGCCACACTTAAAGCTTTTTTTATCGCACTACCAAATATTGGACCAGATATTCTAGTTATAAATAAACTTTCTAACCATACAGCTAACGGAGTTTCAGAAGATTCATCAATTTTAAGAACTTCATAATCTATCCATACATCATAAGTGCCTAAAATACATCTTAGCTCAGTTTCACTAACCCAACCGAAATTAGCAGGAAATACAGTATTCAAGGTTGAGTTGTTGATTTGTCTAAAATCTAAATACCACCACCACTGATTAGCCGCTCCATATAAATTATCATAAGTAACTACTTGAGGATTACCTAGAGCATCCCATCCCGGATGTGGAATAATATTGAAATCAGCAGTGGTCTCACCTCGCGTCTGCTGAATATAATCTTGGCGAGGAGCACCAAATATAAAAGATGAGTTAGATTGACCAGCTAATTCGTGCCCAAAGGTTTTGCTAACTACAACATCTTGAGCATCTACATACTTTTGAATTTCTCCAAGGGTAGGTTGCAAACTTCTTTTGACAACTCTAACTTTAATCACAAGACTAATTCCAGTTAATCCTTTAACAGGTAAAAGTTCTACATAATAATCACAACCAGCCGCTGCGCATACTTGTGTAATAAGCTCACTAAAAGAAATCAGAGGACCGGTAATTCTATAGTGCTCAGGGGCAAAAGGTATCTCGGTAAGGTCTACCATATACCTCGCATACTGACCTGACTTGTCTAGGGGGGTAATTCCTAAAACACCACACCCAGGTAGAAGAGGTTTGTTAGTAGTCTCACTGACTTTAATCCCCGCTCCTCTATATATCAACCTACCATGAGGAGAATACGGATCACTACTAACCAGTAGGTCGCTCACCACCGGCGCCTTAGACGAACAAAGAAGAACACCCAATGCTCCCTTGAGAGTATTCCATCTCATTCCTCTTTCATTGACCCCAGAAATTCCAAAACCTCCGGTAAGAGATCCTATTATGTCCTCTCCACCTATCTCTTCCATCGCACAATTGCGACCAAGTGCTTCTAACCACGCATAGGCATTAATAATATTAGGAACCGGCAGCTTACCTCTATTAAGATCAGGTGGAGTAACATGAACGTCTTCGCTGAGTTCACTAACAATAATATGAGAGTTATCTAAAATAACACGAGGGTCTACAATTTTAACTGTATAGGTTGGATTGCCATTAGTATCATTTTTTCTATTCCAGGATTGAATTAAACCCGAAAATTCAAAACCACCCTCTTTAGGCTTTCCATTTTCACTTACTACTATATTTCCTTCTGAATCTTTTATATAATTTCTTTCATATTCCCCGTCAGCATTAATGCTATCCCCTACGCGGAAATAAACCGGACATCCAACTGGTGGTTCACTAAATTCATCGGCATCAGTAGCGATAATAGCCTCTAAATCTACTCCATACTGAATTCTTTTATTTACAATGCTACAATCTTCAACAAGATTAACAGTTAGCTCAGACGATTGCTCATTCCATCCTGCTGTAACTGTAAAATTCATTATACTGGCGCCACAAAACCTCGTCTGGTAATATGGCCCATATATACTTTGTGGAGTACAAGTAGTTGGCATTTAACAATCTCCTACAGTCCAAGATTTTTGGAAGGTAAATCTTCCTAGCTTGGGCTGCCAAGTCTTATTTTGACTATTAATATAGACACTAGCATAAGTCTGCGTTAAGTTATATTCGTATCCTGAAACCAAATCATCATATCCAGTAGGAGCTATTAAAAAAGATGGATTATTTAATTGTGTATACTGGGTCTCTCCATCAACTTTCTGAGTAAAGTTAGTTCCGGTTCCAATTGGTAAGAAAGCATCAATAGAAACCTCTCTAGTTCTCGGCCCTTTAGTTCCCATACCCTGTAAAAGAGGTCCACTTGCTCTTCCTAATACTTGTAAACTTGCAAATATATCTTCAGGTTCATTTTCTGTTATATTAATTGTTTCTACTATTGCATTAGGAACAACGTTCATGGGTCTATCATTATAGCTATAAGCATAAGTGATAACACCCTCTGTTATATTATAGCCTACAGCTGTGCTTAAAGTTGTAGGATTTAATGTATTAACAGGTCGACGCGAAGGATCTGATACAAAATGAGCGCCTGTAAAAGCTGGATGAGGGGGTTGAAATCTATAAAAAGAATTAGCTCTACTATATAATAGTCCTGAAATACCAACTTTCAGAGGAGTCGTCCCGTCTGTATCTACAGTTCCGCTCCATGCCGATATTGCATTTTGAAATTTAGGTATAGTTCCTGTTAGTGAATTTTGTAATTCAAAATTATAATCTCCGGTAACAGGAGGAGAAGAGCCGACGTCGGTTATACGTCCTGTTGCATCAGGATACACCAGAGTAGCATATCCTTGAATAGTTCCATTAATATCTATAGATGTAAAAGGTTCTTCTAAACTGGTATTGGCGCTAAGCTCAAAATCTTCTTTATATCGCCCAGACGGATTAATAACAAAAGTTTCGGTAGCATTACATGTTCCTTCTGTTTGATTCACATTAACAGTTCTAAAGTTATTACATACAATACCACTAGCATTGATAATCCCCGACACCCCCGACATGATATTATTCCATCCCAGTCGGCTAGCAACAAAATATTGTGCTAACTGGGCTGGGCTAAAGCCTGACAAGGGCTCTCCTTGTGCCGATACATTATGACTTACTGTATAAACGCTTGGGAAATCAATTGTATTTCCTTCGGTCAGAACTATTTGCCCACCGGCCCTTTCGTCAGTAAACTCAAGAGAAAAATCATCTGTATAATTAATAATACCATGAGAATGTAAACTATCAGTTTCAGGACCTACACTTTCAAAACCACTTCCAATTAAAGTAGGTAAATTTAATCCAATAGTATAGGAAGCCCGTTGTACATAATTATCACCTTCAAAACTAACATCAAAGGCAGTAATTTTAGGATGACCACTAACAATGGGAGGACTACCAAAACAACCTAAGAAAAAAGGCTTATAATCAGTATCAAAAGCATCCCGCAAAC
>Ga0208449_1000176_pt1 | contig 57579 bp, 80 predicted proteins | sample MalvireepMed_s17_FD_184247 | JGI IMG/M metagenome (GOLD analysis project Ga0208449, IMG submission 184247) | Marine viral communities from the Global Malaspina Expedition - Malaspina viral metaG DeepMed_s17 (SPAdes) (version 2) | ecosystem: Environmental > Aquatic > Marine > Oceanic | place...
ACCGTAAGCCATTCCCATTGGTTGAGGTTGAGGCATCAAAGCTCCTAGTCCTGCTTGAGGTGCCGCTCCCATGGTTTCGGTTTGTGTTTCTTGAATTTGTTCTTGAGGTCCTTCTTGGCCCTGCATCTGTTGCTGTAACATTTGAAGAACCTTTTTCCAGGCACCACTGCTAAAGAATTGTTGAAAACTACCAAATTGCATACGCGCTTGTGGAGGAAGTCTATCCCACAAAGCCTGAGCAATCTGTTGTTCTCTTCCTTCACTACCTTCGTAGGTAATGTCAGGGGCTCCTGCGTTTAATGTTTCTGTAAATTGTTCTTCTAATAAAGCCATAATAATCTCTGAGTGTAATGTAAAAGGGCAGGAATTTCACCTGAACTTTTACTAATACTTTGTTTTTGCGAACAAATCAAGCTTTGGAATGGTTACCTTGACATCTCTTCGGATGTCTTGGGGGTCTATTCCTAGGTTTTTCCACTCTTCTTCGGTCGCATACTTCACGCCTGTCGTTTTATTACTAATGATGGTGACGGTTTTAATCGCGTCGATGACAGGCACATCTTCACCATTGATTCTAGTTGTTTTCATTATACAGTAACCTCTTGGTTGATATTTAAATAACTAATTCCGATATCGACGGAATCCCCACTGCTCATGGTCACTTTAAGAGCTACCCCTGATTCTACAATTAAAGGCAAGGTTAAAATTTCTGTGCTCGCATTAGCGGATAAAGTTTGAGCATTTACAATATTAATTGTACCATTCTTAATAGTAATCGTTGGAGTATTCCCTGTATTATTCGTTACTCTAAAGGATTTAATAATGACGGTTTCTACAGCCCCTGCGCTTGCCACCGAAGGAGTAAGTAATGTTGTTTCATCCGTCGTTGCTACGTTGGTTCCTAAAAATTTATACTGATTAACTATGGCCATTACATTAAAAAGAAGTTGTTTGCTTCAATCTCCTGCTTGAGTTCTTCCTGATACGTCGTGTTCAGTTTCTGGATCACTCCATCTAAGTTTCTAACGAGTGAATTCGCTACGACCGGATCATAGTCTGAGCCGGCTCGGGTTAAGACTTGTACTATCTTGGCCATAATGCTGCTAGGCCTCCTCTGTTATAAAGTCTTCCGCCGCGTGATCTAAATCTACTAGCTCCGACAGAACCTCCAGCTGGCCCCCGTTGAGATGCTGTACTTCCAATTCCGCCGCCTCCGCCACCGCCGCCGTTACCATGGGGTCCACCACCAGGAGGAGGACCGACAGGTCCACGTGGTGCTTTAGGTGTTATACCAGCAGGTCCTTGATTCATAGTTAATGTGTTTAAATTTTTTTGTGAATAAGATTTTCCTGCTGCTTTTCGAGCCAGTAAATTTTTGATTCGACTTTCAGTTCGTCTTTGTTGTCTTGCAGGTTCTGAATAATATCCCCCTAATGCATTCATTTGATTTAATTGAGCTGGATTATAACCATAAGCGCCTTGAGTAGCTGGTTTATAAAAACGAGAATCTTTTAAATTTTTTCCTCCGGCGAACATAGCTAAAGCTGCCATAGGATTCATATTTTGAACTAAACCCATTAGCCCGGCTCCAATGTTTCCTCTCGCAAAATTATAAGCTGGCATTGTATATTTTCTAAGGTTAGCTAACCAATTACTTGGTGTATCTGCATCGGTAAACGTTCTGCCTAATACTCTGTTTTGATCAGCGATGGTTCTAGGAGTTTTATAACTTAGTTGAACTCCACTGGGACTTCGAACATTGCTTCTAAAATCTTGTAGAGGATTACCTAACTCATTATACCCTAAAGTTTCATAACCAGTTTGAGTAACACCTTGATATGGAGACTCAGATAAATTCCAATGTGTAGGTTGTTGAAAAGTTTGAAACTCTCCATCTACATAAAATGGATCACCTTCTAGTGTTGGTTTATTATCCCAAGCATGGGGATAAATACCAGCTAATCCGTGCGCTTGTAAATCTCGAACATCATATCCTTTTTCCTCGTCATAGACTAAAGGATCTCTTCCGTCCTCACCTCCTCCACCGCCGCCTCCTTCGGCTTGAGACATTCCCAACAGCTCTGACAGTTTTCCCCAAAATCCTTCTGTTGGAGCTTCACCCGATCCTAATAATGTATCTGCTCCTGTGCCTATATCTCCTTCAAGTCTATCAATGTCAGCTTGTATTTCAGCTCTTTTTTCTTCATTCTCAGGTGTATCTGGATAGAATTCTAATTCCGCCTTCTTGTTAGCTAGATTCCGTTCTACTATTGAAGTTTTTCCTGATCCTTCAGCAAAAGGAATCCTTCCACCCAAAGCTTTAGCAATTCCGCTGCCATAGGTATCGGTCCAGTCACGAGCAATCTCTGGCTCGTTGGCCCATAAATATCGTCTTTGTTTTTCTGATTGAAACGGCATTATCTCCTTCCACTCTCTTGTATATCTAACCTAAATGTTCCCAACTTCCAAGTCTCATCGACAGCAGTATTTTCAACTTTCAATGCCACCGATCGAGCTCGAGCTCGGGTATCTTGTTTCGTAGTACTTGAGGTAATATCAAAAGGACCTAAGGTTGAACTCACTTGAGAGGCATTAGGATAGTCTCTTAAATATAAAGTCACTCGGGTTGTGCCTGTTTGTGTTAAAAAATCAGGAATAAATCTCCGGATCGACATGAAGTATTCTCCATCTCCTCTAAAGGTTATACCTTGTTTTTTATCTTGAGTAATATCAAAATCTCCGGATTCAATATTAGCCGTGATGGCAGTTGTCACTCCTCGTAAGATCTGATTGTTTCCCGTTTCCTGTTCATAATAGGTACTGATGCCATCGGTGTTTCCGACCACGTCAAAGGAAGTATCCGTTCCTTCATCATAATACGTTGCATGAGGTTTACCAAAGACAGCTGAGTCGGCCCAGGCCGTTCGATTTAAACTTCCCGTGGTCCAGATGCCTCGTTGAGCCGAGGAATCAATATAGTTATAAGAGACCATGGCATCCACTACATCAGAACCAGCGGTACAATAAAACCATATCACTTCTCCAAAAAGATTATTCAAACCTGCATTAACTAATTGATTGGAGTTCGTATTAATATCATCATAAACAAAGTCTTCGACTAAACAGTCCATGGATTCGAGTTGACCGGTGTATCTAAAGAAACCATTTTCGGACATCCAGTAACCGGCTCCATCCACTTCCACACAGGCGTTCTTGCCAATGAGTCCACAGTTGGTTCCTACTTGTTCGTAAGCAAAGGTAAAGGGAGATCCTACAAAACGCATGGTAAACATGGCGGTGTCGGTCCAGATATAAATCGCATCCCGACCTCTTAACGCTCCCATAATTTTAGAGCCATCCGCGAGTCTTTGTGAACCTGCGGTATTGACTGCGGTAGGAGTATAATCGGTTAAGGATTCCTGAGAAGAGAATCGTATAAACATATCATCTTGAGTAGTGGTATCTCCAATTGTAGTTTCCGTTCCGAAGAACACTAAGTGCCGATCGGGAGTTGAAACTAACATGTCTCTTGAAGCTGTTGGCGCTCCTGAAATAACGGTTGCTCGAGTAGACGTTGCTGCTGCAATGGAAGAATCCCATTCAAAACACGATCCTCCTACAATTAAAGCAATGAGTTTAGTTCCATAATTATCTAAGGACCACATCCCAGGTTCAATCACATAGTCCCCTGAAGCGGCTTCGCCCCAACCGACATAATCGTTAGCATCATAAACCGTTGCCCCAGTCAAATGGGCACTTCCTGTTGTGCCTGACACGGCAGTTCCTGAAGCTCCTCGGGTAATGCCTGTAAGATCATTGCCTGTAATTCCAGTATAACTAATTAATTCAGACCCGACTAAAACAATTCCCGTAGCTGGAAATCCTGTCGTATCAGTCAACGTGACTGAAGTTCCGGATCCTCCGGTTCCTGCCGTATCCGCTAATAACGCTCCATTTAAAGTCGTATCCACCTCACCCGCCACGGTTCCACTGTACTGTCCTATGCCCCAACCATAAGCGGCCAGCTGTTGCGCTGGACCTACGGTATAATAGGCTTGAACCCGAATGCCTCCTGAAGTCGTGGCACCGGCTCCGGTTTCTACGGACGGCATGGTAATGGTTAAAGTGGTAGTTGTGGGTACTGTCGTCACCATAAATTTTTTATCATCAAAATCAGCAGCTACATAATTGGAACCTGTGATGGTCGTAAAGCCATCTAGAAGAATAATATCTCCCACGTTAATTCCGTGAGGAGTGGGAAACGTAATCGTAACTGCAGCGGTAGCTGGGCCAGGACTCGTTCCTACGGTTGAAAAAGCATTGGTTAAAGTAGTTGTCGATTTAATAGGATGGATATCATAAAAGATTCCTCCTGAATAAACATAAAGAATTCTGTTGGTTCCGAGCGCAGCATACTTGATGCCTGTATTATCAACAAAATGATGAATCGCTCGTACGGGTCCGGTTAAATAACTTTCCCCGAGTTCAGCCCAACCTCCTATTTTTTCAGGAGTGGAATATCTGAAACGTACATTATCTCCAGCAATCCATTGTCCTTCAGCGGTTGTGGGAGTTACCTGTTTATTGAATCCAGGCATAAAGCCTATTTTTTGTAGCATAGAAAATTCCGTTTAGAATACAATTATACTAGATTAATGGGGATATCAACTGATTATGAGTAGGCGTAGAAGACCTTTGTGGTGGAAAGATCCCCCACACCAGTCTTATTTATATCTTATTTTTTAGTGAGAGGCAACTTAAAACCTTTGAACCATGATGGAAGTCCTAACATAGGGCGCTTATCATAAAGGTTTTCTTTAGCTGTTTTCTTGGTTCGATCATTATAATGAAGAAAGACTTGACCACAATTCTTACCTGGAAAGGCGTCACGCCAATGTTCCAGATCACAACCTGAATAAATCAACATATCTCCCGGTTTTAAATCAACTTTGATGCCTGCTTTTCCAGTTTTACCTGAAGGCTCTAGATAAATAGGCCAGGGATCTCCTCCTAGATTTAAAGTGGTAGACACTTCACAGGAATAACGATCCTTGTGTCGATGTAAAACATCTCCGGTTTTATAAATTCGTGCATAAGAATAGGTTTCTTGAAGTTTATGCCCGGTTTCTTTTTCCATCTTTTGTCTTAAACCCTGAAGTAGTGTTTCCATAACCATATCTCCATAATGGGAATAAGTATTAGGAACTTGAGTATCATTCCAAATGCCCCACTCGGTGGCAAAAGGAGATATCCATCGTTGATCAAAAAGAAATCGTGCCACCTTTCGTTTATTTAAAAAATAAGTGTAACAAAACTTAGCTAGTTCAGGCATAATCGCTTGTTTTAAAATTTTATACTTTGTTTTTTTGAACATGCTTCTTCTTCATGAGTTGTTTTTTTCTTTCATCAATTAAGGTTTCTACAAAATCAGCAGGATATTTTTTAGGATGTTGTCCGAGCATCGCTTTGATATAAGCATTGTGGGATGCGCCCATGGCGTTATGAAGCTTAGGCATATATATCATTTTATTTTTTCTTTGCATTTCGATCTAACCATGTGGGTTGATAAGGTTTTCCTAGTACCCCGTTCGGGACCGCTTGAAGATTAAAATGAATAAAACGAAAAGGTTTATATCCATTATCTACACTATACATATGAGGTAAATAAGAATTAAAAAATATAAGTCTTCCCGGTTTAGCAATATAACTAACTTGGTGAGAAGCTGCGGTTATCTTAGAAGGATCTTTTTGAGGAAGTAAATTCATAACATGTCCTGGTCTAGGATCTTCAAAAATAGGTCTAGAAGTCACGTCACTTGCTTTAAGAAAAAAGAATCCAGAGATATGACCATTCCAATGAGTATGTAAACTATGGTGTCCTCCTCCATCTTTAGAAAATTCTTGCACCCACAACTCAGTAATAAAAATCGTATGATTAGTAAGATCAAACCCTTGTCCGTCTAAAAGATTCCATGCTGTAGCTCCAATATAATCTTGTAATACTTTAAATTGAGGATCACCAATTAAAGTTGTAGAGTGGTGAACCCAGGGATGTTCTCCCTTGTTCCCATAGTTTTTATTTCTTTGTTTAATTTGTTCTAAATTAGTGAGACGGGCTTGTTTGATATAAGAATCCGAAGCGGTATTAAAACCTTTCACCCATTCGGGCTTATCGGTAAAATAAATAGGAGAAGAAAAATAGTGTTCTGTATTAAGAGGTTCAGGTTTACCTCCTTCGGATTCTCTACAAAGTTGTTTTAATGATTTTTTAGTTTTATTTTTCATTTAAACGGCCATCCTAAATTCCATATGACTAAACTATATCGAGATCCTTTGGTGACGGGTTTAACTCGATGCCATACAAAAGAAGGAAACACGACCATCGATCCTTTGGGTCTAATGTCTGTACATATCTTAGTATTTCTTTTTTTGTCTGGATCCATATTTCTAAAATCAAATTCCAGTTCTCCTCCTTTATAATTTTTTTCATCGGATAAAGAAAGGGTGACAGATAACTTTCTTATTTTACCATGACTATTAGTATTAGGTTTATTATAAGCTCCTTCCCAGCTGTCACAATGCCAATCATAATACTGTCCTTTGTTATACTTGGTAAATTGACAAGGCTCCGAATAGTCCCATTCAAAATTCCAACCTGCATTCATATTCGCTTGACGAATATAGGGATGAAGTTCTTTATAAATCCAATTTTCTGAGATCCATACAATATTAGAATCTCTTTTCTTTTTTAAATCTTTAACTTGCTTTGGGTTTAATTTTTGAGAGCCATATCCCCCAGTCACAGCCATTTGTTCCCGAGTCTGTAATCCATATTTAATAATGTCATCACAAATATGAGCGGGGACAACATTTTTAAAATACCAGTAATAATTTAATAAATTCATCTTTCTCTTTCTTTATATCATCCCTAAGGATGTAGTCAATTATGTCGTCCAGGTTCCCGCGACTTTATTTTCGTATTGAGCTTTTTGTGGCCACATACCCGGAGCCGTTACACCAGAAAGGGCAGCTTCTTTAATAAGAACAATTCCTGATCCACCAGCTTTACCTGTTCCACCTGGGTCAGAAAGTTGTACACCACCACCGGCACCGCCAGTATTAGCTACACCATCTCCTGCGCCTGCTCCAGTATTCCCTGGTGATTGTGAACCGTTTCCACCCCCACCTGTTCCACCACATCCAGCAGCGCAATTAGGTTGTTCAGCTGAACCACCTCCGCCACCCGCAAAAATTCCTCCCACGGATGCTCCTGCATTAGGTCCGTTTGCAATATAAAAAGGTTGAGGGGCACACCCAAAAAAAGGTTGTAAATCTCGTCCAGCTCCACCAGGTCCACCTACACTACAAGGAGGGGATCCTGTTCCATCAGTTCCTACTGCACCAGCTCCACCGCCGCCACCAGTGGCTAATATATTAGTGTCTCCTCCAGCATAACCTTGACAGGCAGTTCCAGTTCCTCCACATCCTGAAGGATAACCACCACCTCCACCCGAACCTCCGGGTGCTCCGTTTGTTTGTGGTCCAGCTACTGGGGGCCCGGTTCCAGCGGCACCACCACCAATTGCTGTTAAAGTTACGGGTCCAAAAGTTATTGAAGAATTAGTTCCATTGTTTTGAGTAGTCGGTGCAGTTCCTGCGGGTCCTGGTTGTGTCGTGGCTGCTCCACCTCCTCCGATCGTTGCGGGATAAGGTGTACCTCCAGAAACTGAAGTTGAAGGGGTAACTAAAACACCACCAGCTCCACCACCACCGCCCATGTCACCAATACCACCCATGCCACCACCAGCGATGACTGCTGTTAAAACCTCTGTTGTAAGAGGTGCTGTTGTGAATGTTCCTGTAGCTGTTTTGGCAGTAATAACTTCTGCCTGACAAAAAGGAGTAGCAGCGTTACAAGCGCCTTGTACTCCTCCGTTTGGACCGTAGCCTGCCATTGATGTCTCCTATGCGGACACCCAAGTTAAACCTGATGCGTCCCAGTTAAATGAATTTTGTGGTTCTTCTGAATCTTGTGCCGTCCATTTTTGACCGGCTTCATCCCAAGAAATATGATAACGTTTTTCTGGATCTCCATACGTTGTAATGGTTGGATGGGTAACTGGTGCTTCCCAATCATCATTTCCATTCAATGACCATGAATCGTAAGGTTGTTGATGTAAAAATTTGTTTTTTGCCGGATCATAAATAAATCCTATGCCTGCATATCTTTTTCTGAAATTATTATTATAAGAAGTCTGTTTCCAGGTACCCCCTTTGAAAAAGTTTTGACACCATGTTTCTCCATCCACATGTTCATCATTTTCTCCTAAAGGGCCGGCTGCAGTTGAAACATCGTTTCCTACTACAATAACTCTTTTTACTACTAAGTGGGTATCACTTGTAAAACCCGTTGGGTCTGTTTTTGATTCTAATTCTGCGAAATGTGCCATAATGTATAACTTATATAAAAATTTTTAGCTTTTGTAAATATCTATGCCTGCCATTCTCCTAAAGTAGAATAGTAATATTGTTCCTGTTGAGACCACATTCCTGATGCAGTAGCTACCGTACAAAGCGCAGGTTCTTTAATAATGATAACTCCAGGGCCCCCTGTTCCTGCTGCGGTCGGACTCGGGTGAGCTTGTGCAGAAGCTCCTCCACCGCCCCCACCTAAATTTGCAGATCCGTTTTGACCTGAAATATTACCTGAACCTGGAACTGGAGTTCCGCCTCCTGCTCCACCACCGCCGGGACCTCCTGATCCTCCGGCATCACTAGGGTGTCCCATTCCACCGCCACCACCACCGTAAACTACTGGTGAACCTGTTATACAATTTGTTGCTCCTGCTCCACCCGGGCCTGCTGTTGTAGCACTTGGTGAACTTGAGGAACCATTGACTCCCACTGCTGAAGCACCTCCACCACCGGATCCTGTATTGCTAGCACTTGCTGGACCACATTTACTATCTCCTCCGTCATAACCTTGAACGGGACCGGGTCCTGCTCCTGAACAATTAGCCGGGGGAGTATTTCCTGAACCTCCACAAGAAGGTCCTAAGGCACTTCCACCTCCTGATCCTCCGGTACTACCACATCTAGATGGAGGACCGTTTGTTCCTCCTGCAGCACCGCCGCCTTCTGCTGTTATAGCAATAGGGGTTCCACAAAATGCAATTGAATTCGCTCCATCGGAACCTTTTCCATTAGTCGCATAGGGAGTATCGACTCCTCCAGCACCGCCGGCTCCGATTGTCATGGTATAAGCTGTAGCTTTACCTACTGTAATTTGTCCACGACAAGAGCAACCAAAGGAAGTGATATATCCTCCAGCTCCACCGCCTCCGCCTCCAACATCGGATACTCCTCCTCCACCACCACCAGCGACTACTAAATAGTCGACTGCCGTTGTTTGAGGTTGAGTTGTGAAAGGTCCTGTAGCTGTTTTACTAGTAGTAACTGCGCACTGAGAAACGGGAGTAGGTGAAACAGGGGGTCCGATAATTCCGCCATTAGCCATGGTTTAAATTACCTCCCTAATCGATTAGCGTTTCGTATGATATGAATAAGTCTAAATCTCCAGTAGCACTTGCGCCGCCTTTTAAAATATCGCCTTCCATTAAATAGATAGGCGTATCTAAAACAACTAACGAAGCATCAGCTGGAACTGAAATGGTTTTTGCTAAATAAACGGTTGCATTGGCACCAGTTGTAGTAATACCTGTTGTGCCTGATCCCATGCCATCAACAAATAAATCTAAATCTGCTGCACTGCTACCATCAACATTAGCACATACAATTCTATTAATTTTTAAAATGTATTCAGCAGTTACGGTTAATAAAGTTGTAGTTAAAGTGTTGGATAAATTCCAGCCAGCATTACCGCCGAGGATAGTTGCGACTGATACTATATTTGGGTTTGCCATATTTTAATTCCTTTTATTGTTATTATCCGAAAATCATTGCCATTGCAATAGCTTTCCCTGTCGTAATTCCTGCCGTTCCAAAACTAACGTTTCCTGCTCCATCGGTGATTAATGCTTGATCAGCACTACCATCGGCTGATGGAAAGGTATATTGCGCCTGAGTGGCTAAAGTTGCTGATGATCCTCGGGTACTTAACATGCCTGAAGTTAAAATATCGGTTCCATTATGATAACAGAATATATTTGATTGCGGAGGAATAATGACTCCCGTAGCACTGGTTACTTTAAACGTTAAAGTAAAATTAGAGCCACTTCTATTAGTTTTATCTAAAACTAAAAAGGCTTTTTCAATATTGACGGGACCGGTTCCAGCCGTTGCTGGAATATTTAAAGTTCTATTGGCTGCTAAAGTGCCTGTAAGTTCAAGAATAAAATTTCTTCCATTAGCTGCGGCACCATCCGTCATGGCTAATGTAACATCGGCTGCTGCTACATCAATAGATATATAGCCCCATGTTTCTGCGATTAAATCTAAATTCGTATTTGTTTTAGTACCCCATGTACCGGCGTTTTCGCCAGTGGCCATTAATTGGATACCTAAATTATTATATGTTGATGGCATAATTTCCTTAAGCTACTTCTTTTCCAGTTACATCTGTATAACCCGTATTCGATCCAGTTGCAACATCAGAATATGAACTATTTGATCCAGTGGAAATATTAGAATACGAAGTATTTGAGCCCGTGTCAATATCGGCATAATGAATAACATAGGCTATTCCTACACTCGCTGTGGCTGAAACTCCTGTCAACGTTACATCCGTTGCAGTGGCTACAGTAAGAGATCCGACGGAAGAAGTGGCTGAGACCCCTGTTAGAGGAACTCCGATGCCTGTTACGACCGTTCCTAAAGAAGAGGTAGCTGAAACTCCTGTAGGCTGAACCAGAGGGTTGGATGAAATAGTAACTGAGCCTACTGAAGAAGTTGCCGATAGACCGGTTAAAGTAGTTGTATTATCAGATCGTGCCGTAGGAGCGCCTACAGAACTTGTCGCTGACAGTCCCGTTAAAGGAACACCAATTCCTGTTATGACCGTTCCTAAAGAAGAGGTAGCTGATAGACCGGTTAAAGTAGTAGTGTTATCCGATCGTGCCGTAGGAGCGCCTACAGAACTTGTCGCTGAAAGACCGGTAAGCCCCATGACATCTGCGGGTGTAAGAGCTCCGACGCTTGCAGTTGCTGATACACCACTCGGTCGAACGACTGCTTCGTCAACTGATCCCCAGCCATTGTACCCCCATTCAAGAGTACCCCAACCAGGTTGAACATAAGCGTCAAGGGTTCCTACAGAAGCGGTTGCTGAAAGACCTGTCAGTGAAACAGTAATAGCGGATTCACCCCAGTTTTCAAATCCCCAGGTATCACTTCCCCATCCAGTTTGGTTATAAGCGATTACGCTTCCAACGGATGAAGTTGCTGATACGCCAGTTAATGAAACGGTAACAGTTTCGGATTGCCAAGTATTGGCGCCCCAAACATTATTGCCCCATGTTGCAGCCATAAGGAAGAGCTCCTTACGCTATTTCGATAATAGCTGTGCCTGCGGCAGCGCTAGGAAATTCGATAGTAAAAGTGCCTGAAGTTACAGTTTTATCCCCACCAAAATTGATAGCGCAAATAGAACGATTAGTTGTGAATCCGGTAATAGCCGTCGTATTATAAATTAAACATCCTCGTGCCGTGAAAGTAGCAGACGTCCAATTCGTATCTGAGAAATCACAGACGGCGCTATCGGTCGATAAAGTTGGATCAATGTTTGTTAAAGTATTTCCTCCACCCGTGTAGCCTGAAGATGTAGTTGTCACTTCATAAGTACTTGTAGGGTCTGCACTTGCATCTGCCGGTGCAGCATACGCAGTTGTTGATTTACTTAATGTTGCTGAATTACTTGAGTATAAAGCGAGTTTAATAGCATTCCCTGCGGGAGTACTACCTGAAGCATTTAAACAATGCCCGCCCTGTAAAATTTCTTCTTTGAAGCTGTTACAAATTTCCGATGCTATGGCCATAATTTAATCCTATTGAGGCGGAGATTCGATCGGTATCCTGATGGTACCATCTGTATAATCGTCTCTTCGTCTTCTTCCAATTTGCTCTGCAGCAAATTTCTCTACTTCTTGTTTATATCTATTCTCGTAAAGTGTCAACATATCCATTGGGCCTTTTAAATAGCTAAACGCTTCGACCAGGCAGCCATAAAGTAAGCCGTTAGGAAAATTTTTACTTATATAGGTTCCACTAGTATTGGTTACCAAACTAGTGGGCATTAGGTTAAAATGAGTCTGAAAGGTATAAGTATTGTCAGGCACAGGAGCAAACATATAGCGTCCTGACGTCGTATCACTCACAGCCGTGGCTCCTCCAAATTGAGCATAATATTTAGGCATTCCTCGTGGAGGACTCGTAGCCGTAGAAGCTTCTACATACTCATTTAAAAAAGTTTGATCTCGTTTAATTAACCAATTATTGGGACCCGTAATAGTTCCATCGGTTGCGGTATAAACTTGAATACCCCGAGTAAACAAACATCCTGCCGGACAGTTAATGGTTTGTTGACCTGTGACTAAACTTCCTGTTTGTTGTTTTCGATACGCATCGATAGGAACATCACGCAGCATTCTATATTCTGCATTTTCAATAAATCTGCCTAGAATAGCACCAGTAAAAACACCGCTTCCTACTTCAGTATAATCTCTAATGTCAGATTCTAATTCTGCAAGTGTATATCCTGCCATTATGCTCTAGTGTTAACCGGACCTGCAAAAGCCGGAAAACCTCCTCCTGTTCCTGCAGCCGAAGCTGCAGCATTTAATATAAACGTATAAGAATTGTCGTCAACCTTAGTAATGCTATAAGTCCCTCTTACTTTATCCCCTGCGGAATGAGCCGAAGCGGTTGTTGCTAAGGGTGAAAGATTATAAGTTGGAGCTGATGTGCCCCGAGTTAAACCCGACAAAACTCCTGTGCCTGTATTATTACCGGTGTATTGAATGGTTTCATTTGAATTCGATCCGGGTTGAATCACAATATAACCCGTTGTTGGAAAAGCTGTGGAATCCGTTAAGGTTAAAGTCGTCTGTGTTGAAGTGATAGGATAAACCAATGTAGTTTCCATTAAAAAAATAGCTCCTGTAACGCCTCCTGTAGGTCCTTGAACATTGGTAAAACTCACCGCATCTCCTGTTGAACGTCCATGATTCGGTTGATTCACTGTCACCGTTGTTGAAGCAGCCGTTGTGGTAAAAGGGTTGTTGGGTAAAATCGTTGGAGTATAAAACTCGGTTCTTGGAGTTCGTGCATGCTGCAATGCCTGTGGATCAGCGCCCACGGGCCTTGGATTTAATTGAGGTTGTTTAATTTCAAATTCAGAAATATGAACCCATGCGCCGGTCCATTCCCTAACCATTTCAGTATAAGGAAAAGCTGCGCCTGATCTATCGGAAATAGAAAGCGCTCTTTTTCCTGTGGCAAATCTTGAAGCCATTATTTCCAACCCTTCTTAGCTAGTTTAGGAAAACCTTTAATTAATCCACCTTCTTTTAAACCAGGTAATTTAGGTTGTGTGTAATCAGTTGTCAGACCTTTTCCATCTTTTTTTCTAAACCATTTAGAAATTCTTTCCCCTGCTTCTTTTAATTTTTTCTTTTCTACCCCTGTTGGTCCTCTCCCTCTGTGAAGTGGTGTAGATAGTTCATCAACAGTTTCGTACGGACTTCCTTTAACAACAATAGGGTCACCCCATCTATTTGTTTTACCTACATTCTTTCCAGGTTTTATTTCTAAAGGAACTTTCACCTTCTTCTTCTTAGGTACCTTCTTAACTACGTCACGTATGTGTGGTATGATTTTTTTAATAATTCCTACTGCCATTAAGTCACCTCTGGATAGTAAGCTTTAGGAGTAATGTAAGTACTCGCTGCAGAACCATCTTCCGCTAATGCTCTAGCAAATTCATCTTCATATAATAATTTTAATTCCTGTGTTCTTTGAGGTGCATATTTCATGGATAGATAAAAAGATAACCCAGAAACCATAGGGGGTAAAAAACGATAAGGAAGATCCGTCGCATCCGTATAAGTAGAATCCACATCTTGAATTCTTCTCACATAATAAATATTTAAATAATTCGCTGCAGCTGTTGCATCAGGAATAGGATAAATAGTTAAAGTAACTTTATCTATAAATCTTTGAACCCACCATTGAGTTGGAGTTCCTTGACCTAATTTATTAGCCATGGCTGAATAAGTATCTCTACTAATTTTAGTCAAACCAATATCTGCCTGAGCTGTTAAATTATAGTTGGTTCTATAAGTACAATTAAGAATGTCGGTAATGCCATAAATATTAGTCGTAGGAGCCGTTACCGCCTGAGGAGGTTCTCCTCCACCAGGAACATCTCCTGAATCTCTATAAAAAGTATATATGCCTGATCCTTCTGCTGTAGCATCGGCATTAGTCGTTGAGCCTTGAATTAGATTAATATTGGTATTTCCGATTTGCCAAAAATGGACACCTCTATTTCCCCATTCTTGAAAAAGAATATTGAGTGATCTTCGTGCTGAATAAAGCTGATGACCTGCAGATCCAACTAAGCCAATACGTTCGTACGCATCAGCGATGATTTCATCTATCGCAAAAGTTTGATCAAATGTGTATGTGCCTGAAGTAGTATTTGCCATATCAAATACCTACCCGTCATAAAACAACGTGAGCTGATCTGTGACATCCAATGTATAAGTTATATGCAGACCGGCATCAAATTTGACCCCATTATCAGGAATAGTCATGTGAGAGGAAAAGTTTGCTGTTCCATTCGTTCTATAATCAAATAAAGAAGTTCCGGATTCTGAAGTATTTCTGAAAGAAACATCTCCAGCGGTTCCTCCACTCATCATGATTAGTCCTCTTAACACTGTACGTCCTCCAAATACTGTTTGTCCACAAGAACTTCCAAATCCTACACTAATATTTGCGGAAGGTTGAGCACTTACCGTCATCGAAGCAATAGCCGAAAATAAAGTCGTTGCTGATTCGGTTGTCGCTGAGGCTGGTAAAGTTATAACTTCTGTCGTTCCGCTCGCTACTCCATCGAGTCCTGTGCCTACTACCGTTAAAGTAATACTGCTTTCATCAGCCAAAGTTGTAACTGAAATATTTCTTGCACCGCCATTATGGGTTGAAGCTAATGATGTAGCTGCTAAAGTACATGCAGCTGTTGGTCTAGCTACGGTCACCCAATAATTAGCACTGATTGCCACTTCATCACTTATAGTTAAAGACTTCACACTTACGTGTTGCATAAATTTTATCTCCTAATCTTATAAAGCTCCCGAAGGAGCTTTATAATTATGTTTCTTAGTTAGTTCCGTTATTCTTCTGTAACCATGTACATTGAACAACGCTTACGCCTTGTGTAAGTGCATCATCGTTTTGAACAGTCATGACCAGTATTTTTTCACCTGGAAAATTTGCTGTGTCACCGTTTGATACGTTTAACTGTCTTGGTACTAAACCAACCGCTTGGGGAAGTGCTGTACCCGCTCCAGCTCCGCCGATTGTAAATAAACCAGCTGCTTTTGCATCGATCGTAGTAGTGAAATAATTGTCATCCATACTATCAGTCAACGAACCACTTGCTTGCGTCGTATTAGATCCAAATTCAACATCTAAACCAGCTGTATCATAACTTGTATGATTCATTAGACTCAATGTTAGGATTCTAGACTGTGCCGGAATAACAATGTTATTCGCCAAGTTCTTAGACGCACTCGTAGATGTTTCAGCTGCACCACCTGCTGCTGATCCTGGGATTATATTGAACAGAGATCTTAGCGGCCAGGATGTTTTTCCTGCCACACGAATACCTGCTGAAAAAGCTCCCACACTTGCAGTGTCACTCACCATTGAAGTTACCGTTTGGTATTGCTTCGCTGAATAAACGACAGTTGTATTAGGTGCTGTCAACGCTTCACTTTGAGTATAGCCATTACAATCAGTGCCTGTAATAGTCACTACTGCTCCGGAATCGTCGGCTGTAGATGTAAGACTGACTTCAGTTGCTGGAACCACTCCACCTTGATCCAAGCCGCTTACACTTGTACCTGCGGCATCTTCTAACGTGAACGTAACAGTCCCAACGGGATTGTTAGCTGCTGTCGCTAGTCTATCGGTATCGAGTGTTTTATTAAAATACTCGTACGTCATATAGAAAGAAGCACCATTCACCACCATAGCAGCGTCTCTTACATGCTCAGGACTATTGTCTTGATTTCTTCCAGTCGTTATAGGACCAGAAAAGTTTGTTTTTGCCATAATTATATCCTCCTAGTTAATGTAGATCTAGTCTCTAGGCCGTCGACTATACGCGTCTAGATCTAATTAATAATTGTATAGTATTTTTTTTATAGCTTAATTTTGCGTCCAGCGCAAGGTATCCTGTAGTAAAAAATTGATTTTTGATAGCGCTTAAGTGGCTATCGAAACTTCGGCCTTGGCCTCGTTTATTTTAGTCTGAAGCGTTTGTTCTTCAAACTCTTTGGCAATAATCTCTTTAATAATTTCCTGAATTTTTTTGTCGATATGTCCCATGTGCAAAGTATATCTACCTTCCTTCAGGTGCTCTTGTTGCCATTCTAACTCCAAGGACCTCTTCGTATTGTATAGGTCGTCGGTCATCTGTAACCTCCTCATAGGTTATCCATTTACCACGCTTACTGGTAAATCCATCAGATTCAAACTTTACCTCATTTTTTCCCAGTTTGTCAAGGATCGATTTTTCAATAGCATCAGCCCTGTCTTCAGCTGAAACATTAAAATCAGCATAATAGCCATGATATCGAATTTGAACTCTGAAGTTTTTCATATGAGAATTTCTTACTGTATCGTCGAAATGAGGCGACTTTGTGGCCGCCTCACTTCTAATTTATTGCTTATACGCCTTGTACTCCGAAGATACCTCTATAGTCAGACACGCCAAAAACGTATCTTTCTCTAGCTTTGTATCTAACGTTGCCAGTATCAAAGTCCCCTTCCATTGCAGTTGTCAATGGTGTTCTTTGGAACATTTTCATACCATTAGGTACGTCCGTAATAATGTACCAGCTGTCAGCATCAGTTAGGTAATTGTTCACTCTATATCCTTGAGGAATCATTCCCATTGAGTTGATAGCATTGATGTCATTATCAGCAGTTTGAGTTCTACCTTGAGATTTTAATAATCTCTCAGCGTTGAACTGGTTTCCAGAAGGAACAATCATTTTAGTTCCTTTAGCTGCTATTCTTAAACCTCTTTCATCAGTGAAAGCAGCGATATCGATCAGTGCCTGTTCTAATGAAGTTTCGTTTAAGTCTGCTTGAGTTGCTAAAGTGTTTGATACATTAGTTCCACTGATTGTTGTGTGTGCAGTAGAGAATAATGCAACGCCATCTCCAGCTAAAAATGTAGCTGTTTGAGGCAGCCCATTAATTAACGGATTAGCTCCTTTAACTTCTTTTGCATTGGACATGGATCTTGCCAAAGCTTTTGTATAACGAGAAGCAAGTCTGTCGTAGAGATTATCTTCGATAGCTTCTTCTGTTATCGCAAATGCTAGAGCGATAGTTTCCATTGTATACCTTGCTGTGTAAGTTTCTTGTGCCTGATCATAATTGATTCCTGCACCTTCCGCTTTCACATCGGCATTAGCGAATCCTGATAACATGACTTCTTCTTCAAAAGCCCTGTCAGAAGACTCGGTTACGTATATTTCAGCATGTTGATTATCATACCTTTTGTACTCCAGCCCGAATAGTGCATTCAGGCCTGGCTCTAGTTCTTTAACTAGTTGTGCTCGTGATATTGCCATAGTCTATATGCTCCTATTACGCCGCGCTGTCAATAATTTGGTTTAAGTTCGAAACAACAATGACTGAGCACCAGGCAGCAGTCATGTCTTCGTTTTCAGGATCAGCTGCGACCCTTAAAACTCTCCAAGTATTGGCAGTGGCATGTATTGTAGCGAAAACTAACGACTGACTAGATTTTCCAGTAGTCGTGCTTCCTTGCGCTGTTTGAGTTCCCATTGTTTGACCAATTGTTGCTGCAACTGCTGCAGGCTGAGAAGCCCCCATCAGTGCATTAACAGATGCTTCGTACAATTGAAACGGATTGTCTAAAACAAACGCTGTAATGTCTTCGCTATTTGCTGGAGTAATTCCACCTGGGTAATAATTGTTCCACGTCGGCTTCTGTGTAGTCGCCGCATTGTAGAAACAACCGTTAAAAACCCCAAGAGCAGAATTGGTAATCGCTGCAGTCGCTGTCACGATATATCCGGACGTGATCTTAACTGGTTGTCCGTTATATATAGCTGTAGCATCTGCTGCATCAATAAAGTAGTTGGATTGGCCCTGGTTCGTATAGTTTGATCCCATAGTACCAGTGGCATTTAATCCAAATCCTACTGTATTTCGATTTGCCATAATATTACTCCTTTTGCTTATGATTTTTTAAATCACAAACGGTTAATGAATTCAGTGATAGGGAATTGGTTGTTATCCCGAGAAATAAAATTTACTTCTTTGTACCACCGAAGGTTACGCGAGATTGTCGATCAACATTGATCGGCATACTCTTGTGCTGTTCCTTCATGAGATTAGTTTCTACTGCTTCGTCTTGCCCTTCGGTTAACTTATCCTGATAGGCTGCTCGTTGCTTCGCAATCTCTTCCGATATCCTTGCCAGCAAAAGGCCACCAACTCCAATGACACCTGAGTATTTCCCTGAGGGAACTACTGGATAATCTGAGTCGGGATATTCATCGGCTCTCACCAATACAAATCCTTCTCTCAGTCGACCAGAGATATTTTTAGTGTCGTCAAACCCTAAACTCTCTGCTCGTATCCATCTATGCCTAAATCCTTTAGGCGCAGGCGGAGCATCTAGTGATGATGGGGGAGTCCACACTTTGGGTCTTTCAGTCTTTGACCGTGTCTGACTCGCACGAGAAGCTTGTTTTTCGTCTTTTTTCATATGCTTATGCCTCCTTCGTGAGTTTTAATTGTTTCGCATATTCTTCGAGTGGCACTCCTAATTTTTTTGCAATGTGCACCTGGGAGGAAGTGAGTCTCACAGTTTGGCGTCCTTGTTTTACACTTCTATTTGCAGAAGCGACCGACTGAACGGGCTTGGACGTTTCTATACCCCTATCCTTATCAAATTTGTTAGGAAAGTCAACTCTTATGCGTTTGTCGATCTCCGTATAGTAATCATCTGATTTAGGATCATATCCTTCCTTTTCAACCAAATCCTTGTGGATTTCAAAGGCTGTAAACGTCATCGCTCGGTTTTGACCGAACCATTTATTTTTAGCTGCCCAGGCTTCCGCTTGAGGGTCTGCTGGTTGTTCAGGTAGGTATTGAGGAGTTTGTCTTGGTAACTTTCCACCGTCAGAAAGTTTAACATCTTCCTTAGTTTGTTTGGCGTGCTCTAACTTAGCATTATCAAAAGCTAAGGTCGCAATCCGTTTATTGGCTTCGACTTGACCCGTAGCATCTCCTGCTTCAATGGCTCTCGCTAAATCTTTTTGCGCTGAGTCCATGCCGGTTTTGACACTGGTTTCAAATCGTTTCCAGTAATCCGTATCTATTTTTAAATATTTTTTCTGATCACTGGCTCGTTGATATTCTACCGCCTGAGCGTACTCGGTCGCTGCCGCTTCTCTTCGTTCAGCTTCCCGCATTTTACGAGTAAGTTTAGCAATTCGTGATTGCACACCCTTGCTGTAATCCTCAAGTTGAGTATCCGCTTCTTTCGCTTTAGATTCTGTAGGTGTTTTATCTTCTGTAGGTTCTTCTTTAACTTCTTCCTTGACTACTTCTTTAATGGTTTCTTCTGCTTGGACCGGTTCTTCCTTTTTCTCCTCAGGTAAAGTTACATCGACTTCAGGTCCAGATGTATCAATATCCACCTTCGGGTCTTCTTTCTTGATCTTATTTTCTTCTGGCATAGTTTCCTCCTATGGTTAATATTTATGCAAGATATCCGTTGGATCCTTGACCGTTGCCAATATTTCATCTTCATTAAGCAACCGTACTTCCCCACCTTCAATTTCAATCCGTGAGCCAGCGTAACGGGCAAAAACTACCCAATCACCGACCTTGCACCACGGGCCTTCGGGATAACGTTCTTTATCGTTATAGCAGCTCCCTCCCATTGCTAAAACGTTTCCACATTGAGACGCCACTTGTTGACGTTCAACAGTTTCTTTTCCTAATAAAACTCCCCCTTTGGTTTTCTCATTAATTTTAAAAGGTAAAACTAAAATTCTCCAACCGGTTGGTCGGGGTAATTTAGTCGATTCTTTAGTAATCTCTTTTTTAGGTTCTGCCTGATATTTTTCTTCGAGAGCGTTTTTATGTTTTGGGACTTCCTTTGGGGTCTCCTTCGGAGTTGCCTTTAGGTTTTTTGATATCGATAATGGTTCCGTCACGTTGCTCCTTTTCATCAAGCAGGTTAGAGATTTCCTGTTTCACTGATTCCAGTGCGTTGATCTGCCCTATTATATACTTATAGGTTTCCATGTTGTCAACCCCTCCTGAAGTAATAGAGATGGCTAATGACTGAATCCGTCTATCTAAAGCTCTACGTAGCTGATAAATTACGTTTTCGAGGTCCAATTGGGATCTACTTTCTTTCCATAATATTTCTTTAAACTTTCATTAACAACCTTAACTCCACCTAATTTACCGGAGATATAACTTCCGATATAAGGTTCAGTCACCCCTTTAGGAGTCATGAGTTTAGTTGTTTTAAATTTTGATTTGATTCGAGTGGCCATTATTTCAAGCCCTTTAAACCTTCTTTAACAATATCTTTACCTTTTTTCTTCATCTTACCAGACTTGTCAAAATATTTATCGTGAATCTTTTTTAAGTTGGGAGAGGATTTTTTTGTTTTTAAATATTTTACAATCCCCATTCCTAATGTTTTAAGTGTCATTAGGATTTCCTTTTAGCAGCCATTTTCTTGAATGTTTTAGCTAAAGCTTTAGCTCGTCCTGTACATCCTTTTTTAGTAATCGGTGTACATTTTCCTTTAGTTCCTCTTTTTTTAATTGATGCTGTAGCTTTTTGAATCCAGTTCTTGTCAGAGCCACCTTTCTTAAGGCCTATTCTTCCGCCTTTAGCGGCCATCGTTGTAACATCTCTTCCGTGGGTTTTAAAATCTTTTCCTCTACCTGGACGTCCCATTCTTCTACTTCCAGGTCCTTTAGACCAATCCTCACCAAAAATTCTTTTAAATCTTCGTCTACCTGCGTCGTCTCTGCCTTCTCTAGTAGAGTGAGGTTTTCCTTTTATTCCTCCACCCAATGCTTGAAAACCATGTTTAAGACCAATTCTTCCGCCTTTAGCTTTTTTTTCAACTTGTTGTGCATATCGCTCTTCGGGTACTTTCTTCCGATGTCGTCCTGGTGGTGTACCTCCCCACGAACGTCCACCTTTTGGTCCTGGAGCTTTAGGTCTTCCTGGAGCTTGAGGTCCTGCTCTTCGTTTTTTACCTTCTGACCCAACATCTCCAGCATAGGGTCCTACTTGATGAGTTAAATCTTCAGTTTCTGGATAAACTTTTTTCTTTTTAAATTTTTTTGCTAATGCACCCATACCTTTAACAATGCTACCTGTAGCTTTACCTTTTCTCTTATGAAGGTGATGTTGCAAAAATTCATGTGTTCCTGGTTTAGGTCCCGCGCCCCAAGGTTTGCCACCATGTTTAAGGCCTACTCTTCCACCTTTGTTGTAGCCACGATTCAATTCTCCATGAACCCTGGATATTTCAGCTCTACGATTTGGATTGGATCGTTCGCCTTCAACACGACCTAATTCTTCTAATAGGTTCGTACGTCCACCACCAAATTTTCCAATTCTTCCGCCTTTAGCATGAACGGATAAATGTGGTTGAGAAGCATGACCATGTGGTCCTCTTATAACTCCTAAATTTTTTGGATTTCTTAAATTATCTCTCCAGCCCATTAGTCCTTTCCTTTTGGAAGTTTTAACTTGTCTATTTTCTTACCCGTTATTTTTTCTAATTTTTTTCTAGATCTTTCAAGATCGCCGCCTGCTTTAGTAAGACCTGGGAAGCCTTTTTCAACTCCTTGTTCCGAAATAACTTTAGTTGTATGGGGTCTACCAAATTTCTTAACACCTATGGCCGAAGATTTTTGCATATCTTCAAACACTTCTCGTGAGGCTTTTAATCCACCCACACCAGGTTTAACAGATCTGATAGCTCCTGTTTTACTGGATCGAAGTCCTTTTTTTCTAAGAGCTTTACCAGCAACTTTGGCACCTTTTATTAATTGGTTTATCCAAGCCATTTTAATTCCTATTTATTGACTTTACCAGATTTTCTTTTGCCCCATTTACCATAAGACTCATCTCTACGCGCTTTGAAAGATTGTTTCTTGCCAGATTCTTTTCCAGTTCTCATACCAAGAGATTCATCTTCACGTGCAGCATAGCCCTGCTTTTTTCTTTTAGCAGATTTACCTTTTTTATAGGGGAATCTAGATTTATAGGGTCTTGTTCCGAAATCGTTTCTCATGTGTTTCTCCTTATTGGATTGTTAGTATAATTAGTCTTAAAAAGCAAGACTATTTCTTCTTACCACCATTTCTCCAGATCTGAGTTCCCTTTATTCCAAATACGCTGGCCACGACTAAAATCCACAAATTAGTGAACCATGTCGGCAACGTTGAGAAATACTCAAAAAAGAGTTTGACCTTGTCCATCGCCTGTGGATCCTCACTTATCACTGCCCAGGCGAGCACCCCTATGGGCGCTGAAAGTATGAGCAAAATAAATTCGTCTTTCCAGTCTGATTGACGGGCTTCTAAAAGTTTGCCCTGGTAAGATTCCTCACCTCGGGCCATTTTTTCTGCATGCATCAATTGTGCATCAGACATAGCCATCTTCGTTCGTTGTCTATTGGAATATATTTTACTACCTGCCTGTAAAGCTAATTTTGCTAAACCAAACCAGGCCATATTAGTACCAGGTTGCTTTAACGGGCTTCTTGTCTGCTCTAAAAGCTTTCGTACCTTTAACAGTAACCGTGTCGCCTTGAGAAATATAAACTCCTTTTCCTCTAAAACTTGATTTGCCCCGTGGGTCAATCGCCAAATTTTGTGGAGGAATGGCTACTTTTTCTGTTTTTCCTAATGGTGCTTTTTTCATATTTTTCTCCTTAGTTGTTATAACTTACCTTTTGGGTCCTTTCAAGGTCTTTACGTCTTTAGCCTTCATTCGATCGGACGTTAGTTTAGTTTCAGCGGACATGACCGATTTGGCAATCGCCGTATCAGCTCTCAATTGAGCTAAATCTTCATTTTGTTCTAATTTCTCTTCCGTCAAGTCTCTATTTTGAACTAATTTCGCTTTATCTAAATTAATTCGAGCTTCAGTCTCCATTTCTTTACGTTGACTTTCCATAGCCTTCAAATCCACTTCTCTAGACTTCAATTTTAACAACGGATCATGGTCAAATTGGGAAGTAATTCTTTTTTCTTCCTTCATAAATTCTTCCGTCATTTCTGCAATCAAAATTGCTTTTCTCGCCTCTATTTTTTGAGAAATTTCTTGCATTTGTTGTTGTATTTGTGGATTTTGTACGGCTTGTTGTTGCATCTGTGGCAACATTTGTAATTCTTCTCTAAATTCCAGCTGAATATGCTCTTGAGCCATCAAAGAAATATGCTCTAAACAGTTTTTTTGTAGCGCAGCCATGACCGGAGGATTATTTCTCACCATGTTGGTTGCCATAAAGTTCAAATGGGCCGTAATATGGGCTCTGTGATCCTGTCCAGGGAATGCCTGAAACGGTTTTTGAGCCAACGCGTCAATATTTTCCAACGCCGGATCTTTTGGAAGGGGTGGTGGAGGAGGTGGAAGTACCTGATCAATATTTTTAACTCCAATGGCTTCATACATTTTACGATAAGCCATGTATAAATTATGCATTTGCGGATTGGACATCGCCAATTGCAATTCGGTTTGTGCCAATGTCACTCTTTGTGTCATGGAAAAAATATTTGGATCCGCAACCGGTAAAATATCTACGCGTTCATCAAAATCGGTTAATTTGACCACACGCGAAGCTCCCACAACATCGTAAGGATATTCGGGAGGTAAATAGGTTGCAAAAATTTTAGATAATAATTTAAATTCCTGTTTTAAAGCGGCATAAAGTCTTTTATGAATCGCAGACATGACTCGCGATCCTCTTTCAAGAAGAGCGACCGTCGTTCCTACCGCTGCACCTTGATTGCCATCCCCTACTTGCATATCGGCAATCGAAGCAAAACGCTGTCCTGCTGCCACCACGATTCCCATCAATTGTAAAAGGGTCTGTGAAGGTTCTTTATACGGTAAAAAAACGAATGAATCTTTTAAATTTCCTCCTGGAGTATCCACATCTTTAAATTCTCCGGGTTGAATAGGAGCCGCATCGTCTTTCACTCTGACGCCACGCTGTTTAAAACCGGCCGGAAGATTCGATAGCGTGCCCGCATCTAATAATTGGCGGAGAGCAGACGTTGCAGTTCTACTCAAACCGCCAATCATGTGTATGAGTCCAAATCCGTAGAATCCAAGTCCTGGCAGAAATTTGAAGTGGACAAAATATTGGATTTTCTTCTTCAATGGATCATTGGGCGCAAAGTTCCTTCGGATGGAAAGAACTTGTTGACTACCATCTTCGATTGTTACGACGTATGGTAATTTTATTCCTGTTGGTTGACCGTCGGGACCAACATCTTCGAAACCTTCTAAATCTAAATTGACGTGACATTCTAAAAGCGTGTACATCGGTTCAACCCGCGTGGATCGAGTAATCCCTTCCAGTTCACGTTCTTTGTCTTTCAGCTGATTCATCGTGTCTTCAGCGGGTTTGTTTAATTCAATGTCTCGATAAAAGCCGGCGACCTGCTGCTTACGCAGATCGTTCTCCGACATTTTAACGACGTGAACCACCGCTTCCGCATCGTCTAATGAGGTAGCCGTATACGGAACAACGAGGTCATCGGCCTGGACGAACTTTGAAACCGCTCGACCCAGTAATTCGTCATAATAAACTTTTTTAAAAGTGGATCCTGCTAGAGGCAAATAAAATAGCATGGAGTCGAATTCCGCTTCATACTCTTTCATTTGATCGAGCAGTTGATAATTCATAAATTCTTTTACCCGTTCAGCCTGTTGCTGCTTTTGCGGGTTGGAGGCACCGATCACTTGTGTTCTAACGGGACCATCGGCTGGTAATAATTCTTTATAAGCGAGTGCCTGAAATTGGGTAACCGCTTCTGCTAACACGGGGTGCGTAGCCCCTGAAGCGCCTTGGAAAGGTTGCGTTCGATTCGTGTACTTAAATCCTAGAAGATCAAGACCGGTAATATAGGATCGTTCCCATTCTCGTCTTGAATATTTATAATCTTTATAATCTCCGTTTAATTTTAAACCAATCGGCGTTAAAACATCATCGGGAAGAAGATCCGCTAAATTATCAAAATGCTCCTCGGTTCCTGGAATCTGAGGTCGTTCATTAGGATCAAAATCAATCGTTGCGCCGCCGTCTTCTTCAGGCGTCACTTCAATTGGACCTTTTTCTTCCATTTCCCCCACATCGATTTCCTCAAGCACTTCCGGTGAAGGACGCTTCGGATCAAACACATTCGGGAGAGATTTATCAATTCTATCGTCTGCCATTTAACTTCTCCGGTTTCTTTGTATCTTGTTTAACTTCTTTACGCAAGCCTTCTGGATTTGGACCCTTCAAAGGAGGAATCTGACTCCATTTAACATGCTTCATATTTTTGACTAGGGTTGGGTTTTTCATTTTTTCTTTAAACTCGCAATACCTCCATTGAAATAAGACGCTCTTCCCCCATCACCTAATGCATATCCAAAATGTTCTCTTATATCTTCCATAGGAGAAACAGGTGCTCGCTCTACACCATAGAAATCTTTTCCTCCTTCTTCCATTCTTTTAATTTGTTCCTTATATCCATACACAGGGTGTTCCATCATTAACTCTTGAGGTTGAAATTTTTTTAAAGAATCTGTTTCTTCTCCCCCAATAGATTCAAAGAATTCTCTCATGCTGGATCCAAAGATAGGTCCCCACACTAAGCCTTCATCTCCTTTAGCTCCAATCATTTCTCTATATCCTCGATCAATACCAGGAATGCCAGCCGTCTTGTTCCATTCTTCAGCGGTTAAACTTTCCATCATATTTTCTAAAGTAACCATACCAATCGTAGCACTACGATTATCCCCTGTGTAATACTCGTTATAAAGCTTTTCTAAATTTTGTTCGCTCTCTGCGATTCCTTTAATAATTCTTTCCCTATCACCATATTTATATCCCTCTTGACCTGCATAACCTAATTTAGAAGGACTTAATTCTCCTCCAATGTTTTCATAATGATCCAAGTAAGCTAATTGAGTATCTAAGCCTATTAATCTCTTTTCTTCTTTTTTATATTTAAGATAATCCATCATCGCTTTAATTTCATTATCAGGAACCCCTCTTTTAACAGCATGCATCAGTACGGCTTTTTCATCCGTATCAAAATCAACAAGACCAAATGTAGCCATCTCAACTCCTTTCCCTGCTCCTTTCCAAAAGGATTGACCTTTGCTCCAATTGTTCAACATGTCAGCGAAAGCAAAATAACCTTCGCCCTTGATCCAAGGTAATGCTTTTTTCATTCCTGGCATTTTCATAATCTCATCGATAGGAAGTCCTGAGTTTAATCTCATTCCCGCCTGTGTGGCTAACTTAGGATGCTCTTTAATAAATTTTCTAAACTTGTTAAATTCTTTTGGTCCCCATGTACCGACCTGTTTTTCAACATTACTAACAATTCGTTTCATACCCGCTCGAGCACTTTCTGGAGCTGCTCCATAAGCTTTTCCATCAACAACTACTCTGATGTTATTTTTCTTTAAAGATTCAATGTTTTTAAAATTACCTGCTTTAATTTCTTCGGAAATTGTATGCGCCATAAGATTCAAGTCTCTAGTTAAAAGCTGATATCCACCTGTTGCACGACCTGTCACCCCTTTCGTATGATGCAGTTCAATGGCACGTCTCGTTGTGCCCACTCCTTTTTCTTTAATCAAGTACCTTACTAAATCATTTAATTTCAATCGGCTAGTATCAAAGCCTTCTGGAAACATACTTAAAAGAGCTTTACTTGGTGCTGCCTTTGCTTCATTAGCAATACTGATAAATTTCTTAGTCTTTGCAAAATCTGTATGTTTATTAATTAACCAATCAGTACCTTTTCCATATTGCTTCCTTAAATTTTCATTGGCAAAATATTTCTTTCCTTTTCCATATTTAGTATTATCTATAAACCCAACAATCTTTTTATTTTTACCCCATTTTTTATCGTAAATCGGTTCGTATCTCGTATCCCCATACATATACGCACGATCCATTTGCTGTAACATCCAACCGTCTGCATGTTCTAGTCTAAACGCATATTTAAAAGGTTTAGGATCATTAATAAATGCGTCTATCTGTTTTCTAATTTTTTCATTTTTTAAACCTTTTCCAGTATCTTTTAATCCAAACTTAAAATTGTCAAAGTCCCATTCCTCTGCAGGAATATGAGAAAACTTTTTCATAATCTCATTTCGTACAGGAACGGGAAGTTTTTTGACTAATGACGCCTTATAATCTCGTCTTATAAAATCTGAAACATTGTTATACTTTTTCGTCTCAGTAGTATAATCGAATCCAAGTTTGCCTTTACTAAAATCAGCGTCAGGAAATGCTTTTAAAATTTTCTTCTGATTAATTTTAGATAGCTGCTTTGTTTTCTTGTTTTTTCTAAATTCCTTGGTTTTTAAATCATAAACTAATCCCTTTTCTATGGCTTCTTTTCTTTTTTTATATACGGTAGTATCTTCATACTTTCCACTATACCCCGGTCTCCCTGGTCCAGGTTGCACGAGTTGTCCACCTTCGGCCCTTCCACTACGCGTTGTGGCATAACTGACTTTCTGTAAAGGATGACCTCCTCTTACTCTTCGACTTGGAAATTGAGAAACGGCTAAAGGACTATGGCCAGCTTGTCCGCCTTCAGCTATGCGTTGTCGACCCATCCATTCTTCTTTTCCAATTCTAATTTCATCATCTAGACTACGGCCATTCGGATCACGGCCTCCGCCGTACATCCATTCCATCGCCCATCGATGTCTATTATATTCTGACATTATTCTCCTAACATGTGCGCAAGACCGCCTGAAGCTTTTTTCCCACGTTTCTGACGGTCCAAATGTCTACTGATTAAAACACCAGTTCCAACCGCCGTACTGTGCGACAATCCTTTTCCAGGATTCTTCTTGTAATATTTTCCTAACTTATATCCTTTATCCATAATGTAGGCCTCGGGTTTCTTAATTTTCTTCAGTTTCTTAGTTATTTTTTTAAGTCCTTTAAGGATACCGCCCCCTCCTAACGGAACACGGCCGCCTGAAGCTTTTTTAATAATGAGTGTTTCTTTTTCATCAGCAATCTTCTTCAGATCCAAATGATCGACTTCCTCCATAAATTCTTCTATATCTTTTAGTTTTCCTTCCGCATCCGGACGAACCGTTGCTTCAAAATATTCATCATCGGTTTTAATGCCTTTACCCGCATCATCTCCTTTGCCTCCTACTTTTTCAATAATCTCTCCTTCTTTAATATCAAATCCGACTTCTCTGTGAATCGCGTCATCACTGAACGTTTCACCCGCTTCATCGGTCCATGAGCCTGGTCCGGTATGAGTTTTTCTTACTTCGGTCAATCCATCCGGGTGAACGGTTACGTCGACGCCCTTATAACTATACTTTTTAGCGGGAACCTTTTTGGTGACGCCTTCTATAATCTGTTGAACGCCTTTAGCCTTCACCACTTCAATCAGATCCCAAGCATAAGTGGGAATACCCGCTGAATCTCTTACAATCGTTTCGGTGACTTGAGGAAGGACCTTCGGTGCGACTTTGGAAACCCCTTTTCCAATAAAAGGTAGGGAAGCTATTCCCGCCATCAATTTCAAAAAAGCTCGTCTGCCCATTCCACCACCACCGAAACCGATTCGTCCGCCTGCTTCATGAGGTTTTCTGTCCTTAGGAGGATCAAAATCTTTTAAACGTGATTTTGACTTAAGCATATCGTCAAGTAATTTTTGAAAAAAATCAGACTGAGGGCCTGCGTCAGGAAATTCAAACGGTTTGATAACGTCTTTTTTAGGTTTCTTTTTTAAAAGGTTCTTTAATGCTTTTATAATCCCGCCTCCTGCTGCCGAGTTTCTAAAGGGTAAACGCTCTTTCGGTAATTTTGTTTTAATATAATCGGTGACCGGCATCTGGTGCTGGTGTTGATCTCTCCAATCCGCCCAGGAACCCCCGTACTCGAACTGGAATCCCGGATCGCCTCCGTACATCATTCCGATGCGTCCACCTTGATTTGCGCTATATTTTCCAAGTATTTTTGGTTTTTTCTTCCATTTCTTTTTAATGGTAACGTAGGGTTCAGACTCTTCTGCTTTTCTCACTCCAAAATCCCACTTATCGCCTTCATTGGATTCCTTTACAATATTCAAAGTCCAAGTGCCTTGTGTATCTTTACCTATTTCAACTTTATTTCCTTCTTTTTTTCCAAGACCCACATACAAATTATAAAACTCGTCTTTAGACATTGTATCATCAAAAACAATATTACCATCCTCATCTTGTACCTTAACCTTTACATTTCCAGTTAGATAGTCTCCGCCCACATATGCTTTATCACCTTGATAGAGTCCACTTCCACCATAAGTAATATCTCTTTCATCAACATGATAAGGAGCTGATGGGGCCTCTTCTGGTGGTCCACCTGTTTGAGTAATATCAACTCTAGGTCTTACAAAGTCGAGTACGCCTGGGCCAGAACCGATACCCGCTTCTGCTATTATTTCTTCTCTAGTTTTATATTCCCCTGTAGGGGACTTAATCTTTTCTTCAGGTAGAGGAGGTCCATAAACCTGTTCTCCTGTAGCAAGACCAATTCTTCCGCCGTCGGCTTTACCTTTTCTTTCCTCTAACCATTGTTTAAATTTCACCAAGTCAGGACTCTGTTTAATAGCTTGCCAAGGAGTTGGAATCGGGTCTAAATCGCCATACATAAATCGTTCTTTAAAAAAGGTCATGGTGTCATCTCTATGTCCTGTGGGATCGTATTCAGGAAATAACCACCACTTCGGTGGGGCCGTTCTCATCCAATCCGCTCCTTTTGTTAAAGACTCATAATCTTTCTGGAGACGATCTCGAAGGCTTCCCCCTTCTTCCATTCCCATTCTTTGTTGTCCCGGTTGTCCTTGTCCCATCATCATTCGTTGCATCATCTGTTGCTGCATGTACTGAGGGTCCATGGTTCGTGGTGCGACACTCGGGAGCCCTCGTGGGGCTTTCATGGGATTCGGTTGACCTCGACCGGGTGACTGGGCTCCTCCCAGTTGAGGGGTTGGGGATTCCTCTTGTCCCTGCGGTTGGGGTAGTCCAGTGGGCTTCAACCACGGAGCATGGCCCACGGAGCCACCTCCATCATATTTCATGTACGTCGGTTCACCCAGCATATAAGCAAGACCACCGGATTCATGGGGTTTACGACCCTTCATTCTTTTATTTTTAATCATTTGTTCTAATATTAAAATATCTTGATCAATATCTGCATATTTAGCTAAATCACCTTCGGGCGTTAATCCTGATCCTGGCATTTCATCTAATTTTCCCATCAAAAAGTCTAAACCAGGATCACTCATTGCTTTATTTTGAGCTCTCAGAGCCATTTGGTCTTTATCCAGCTTAAGGGCTTCTAATAAATTTTCTAGTTGCGAAATTTTTAGATTCTCAAATTGTTCAACCTCTCTAGGCATTAATGTTTTAACGAGATCTCTTTTATCGGTCGGTATTCCAGAAGGCATTATCCTTTTATTGCTTCCTCTCATTCGTTTAATCAAAGCTCTTAATCCCGCAGATCCACCAAAGATAAAGTCAGCTCGTCCGCCTGACGCATTTGGTTTTCTGTCTTTAGGATCAAACATCTGTAATTCTATTTTTTGTTCAACATCTTTCATATGTTTGTTAGCTTCTCTTCTCAGCGCCATATCTTGTTGTACACGTTTTAAAGCTTGATCATATAATCCTGATCGTTCAAGGTCTGTTAGATCATCGTAAACTTTCCCCTGTACCGTTGCTAAAGAATCTGCAAGAATATCGGCGTCATATTTATAGTCTCCTGTAAATCCCGAACCGCCTCTAATTTCCTCATAGGCTTCGTCCATAAGCTCCTCTTGTTTTTTTATTATTCCTTGACGTTTTACTTTATCTCGAGCGCCTATAAATGCTGTATGGGGATCCACTCCAAAATACTCCTCCAGACCTACCGTTTTTCCACTTTTTTGAAATTCCGTTACTTTCTTGGTTAAATTATCGTGTTGAACGATTCTCTGTTTCTGATCGAGACCTTTCCATTTTCCTCGTCCCAGTCGAATGTCGTTAGAAGCCTTAATAAACAATTGTTCTATGAATTTCTTTAAAGCGCCTCCTCCTGCCATAGCGATTCGCCCACCACTAGCCATGCCACCTGGATCCCAGTCGCCTTCGTCTCTAAAATCTTCTACGGTTTTATATTTAGGGTTTTTTTCTTTAAAACGTTCAATCGCTTCTTTATTTTCTCTTTTAATTCTTGCAATGTCTTCCTCAGAATCTCTAAGTAGAAGATGACGATCTTTTTTTCCTTTTAAAGTTTCCTTTGTGGTTTTGGGAGCAACGCCTTTTTTCACGTCTCCTGATTTAAGCAAACTTTCAATTCCTTTACCGCCTGGAACAACTTTGGGTGTCCACCCTGTGTGCCATGGGGGTTTAGCTTCGGTAGGAACGCCTTTCGTTTTATTAAGTTCTCGAACCACGTTATCTTGAATGGTCATCCATTCCTTAGGGGTTTGAGGTTCACGACCCCACAGTCTAATGAACTCTTGGAAATATTTATTTCTAAGTTTTGCGAATAATGATAATGCCATTAATAATACTCATGTTTCTTGGGCTGTTGTTTAGGATTAACGTAGTCTTCCGGATGCTTCAAAAATCCACCCTGCCTGAAGCGCATGACGGCTTGCGTCATGGAGTCGACCAGATCGTCATGGTCTCCAAATGGAAATGCTGCACATTCCTCGATTACTTCTTCCGCGAATTTCTGTTCTGGCGCCCAAATCATACCGGATTCAAAAAGCGGTGCGCATACATTTACTCTTACATGCTTATCATTTCCTTTGCTCGGTGTAAAGTTAGTAACGGGGATATCCATTTGCCTAAGCTCGTAGGTCAAAGGCAGCCCCGAGGCCTTCGCTTCAATGATCACCGTCTCGGGATTCCAGTATTTGTACTGATCGAGCGCTAATCGTCTCAGTTCCGGGAATTCATATCGTCCTTTAATGGCGTCTAACAGGATTAAGTTAACCGGCTCATCTTCTGAAGGTTTAAACACCCCCCAGGTCGTAATGGCTGAAAAGTCTGCCGTTTCCTTTTTCATGAAGGCCGTGTCGTAGGACTGGATGACATGCTGCAGGGGTGGAATCCAATCTGCGTCCCACACGCGCCACCATTCCCGCTTGATGATCGCACCTTCTTCGGAGGTGGGGTTCTGCATCCACTGCGCGTTCCATTTAGCCACGGGTAGCGTGGCTTGAACCTTTTCTAATTCTTCCTTGCCCCAGTACTCGGGCCAGACAGGTCCGTGGTCCAAGATTGCTGGAAATTCGACCACGGACCATTGATCGCCTTTCACTTCTTTTTGATTTTTTAACAACATCGCCGTCAAATCTTTAGTCGACCAACGCGTCATGACTAATACGATCGCGGCACCCGGTTGTAAACGTTGTCTGGGACCAGAGGTGTACCATTCATAGGCACTCTCCAGCGCTGTCGGAGACATCGCATCTTGCTCAGAGTGCGGATCGTCAATAATCAGTAAGTCAGCACCCCGTCCAGTGATCGCGCCACCGACACCAGCGGCGAAGTACTCGCCGCCTTGTGCTGTTTCCCACCTCCCAGCGGCTTTACTATCTTCTTGTAAACTTGTTTTAAAAATCTTGTGATATTCTTCCGAGTCAATCAGGTTTTTGGCTTTACGACCAAAACGAATAGCCAATTCTCCCGTGTGGGTGACTTGAATGATCTTGAGTTTCGGATTACGGCCCACCATCCAGGCAGGAAGGAGGTAAGACGCAAATTCTGACTTCGTATGCCGCGGAGGCATATTCACGATTAAACGTTTAAGCTTCCCGGTTGATAAATCATTAAATTTTTGTGCAATATGTCTATGATGGGACCCTTCAATAAATTCAGGCCATACGCATTTAACAAAACTTAAAAAATCATTCTTCGCTCTATTTTGAATCTTCTTTTCGGCATGCATAACTTGCAGCTGCCTGTAAGTGCGCCTAACTTCGGCGGGTAAACGACTAATATCTACATTTAAATTCATATAAAAATTTTATAAAATTTTTTGCATCATAATATGATGTTCAATAAGTTTTTAACAGCGTTGTCTCTCTAAATCAAGCAATTCAACCTGAAGTAGTGGGACCCCTTTTTAAAAAAGGGGGATCGGTCTTTATTGATTAAAGTTAAATGGAATTGGGTTTGGTACCTCTATTGATCCGAGGTACGAGGTCCCCGCCGCGTAGCGGCGGGGACCAAGAGCCAACGCGCGCTAGCGCGTTGACCATTCGCTATGGACTAACGAAATTGTCATCATTGTATTGTGCTTCTGTAATTGGGCGACGTTCGCCAAGTAAATCATTAACGAAGTAATAATTACTATTGTTATAACCTCGCCAATCTCTATGCTTGTACCATGCGCTATCGCAACCAGTTCTTTTAGGCTCATGTATTTTGCCGAAGTGATTGAGTGCATGATCAATGTGTTTATTAATCCAATCATACATACATCGTTGATCGCAAAAGTTTCCATTGCCATAATAGAAGTGAGATCGCTTGCGCGTTTCATAATGCTTATCGCCTTTATGTCCTCTTATCCTGTCTTTAGTTTTATACTCGTGGCAACTTGGACCTTGGCAATATTTCACTTCACTCATTAATGCCTTGTCACTTTCTTCTCAGCTTGAAAGTTTCGCCACTCATCTGAGTTCTTGATTAAATGATGTGCTTTAGGAATAATTAACATTAACATTATCCACGACATTTCTTCATCTGTGAATTGTCCACTCGCCCAAACATTATCAACTCTTTTAATTGTTTCTTCTTTGTCTTGTCCTCTTACTTCCCAAATATAATGAATTGCACTCAAAAATCTAGAGTGCAACCATTTAGGCAAGTGATCATCAACTGTTTTTCTGATTTGTTCTTTCATTTTTTGTCCTTTTTATAGGTCAGGTCAAATGTTTTATTGACAATATGGGCAAGATGATTACTTCCAAACATAACACCTAGCCAAAGTAGTCTACGTTCCTCAGGTAGATTGTGACTTTCAATATAATCTTTCAGCTCTTTTTGTGTTTTAAAAGTAGCGAAGAAATTACTGCCTTGTAGTTTTATACTCATAGTACCTCCCAGTTGGTTGCATAACGATATCCTTTTTTATCTAAATCCCAATAATGTAAAAAAGGTTGACTGTCTTTTAATCTACTCCCAAATCCACGACAGTTCTCAGTTAAAATGCCGAAACGTCTAACTTCTTCGCCATTCTTTTTAGTGTATTTGATTTTGAACTTTTTATTTCTTTCGATTGTGTCCATTGTGGGATAATGGACTATTATCCCACTAATGTCAATACCCTATTTTTGGGCTTGGTCGTAGATTTGACGAGCCAAGATTTTTTGTTCTCTTGTTTGTGTCTTATTTTTAAGACTAGCTAAATGATTTAATATGTCTTGATTTGAAACCACAATTCCTTTTGATGTAGTTGCAAGGATATCAGTTTCAGTAATTGTGATACCCATTTTCTTACACATATCAATGGATTGTTCTAAATAGACATGATCTCTTAAACCCGCTTTTAAAACTTTGCATTGTTCTAAAATAGTTTCAATCCATTTAGTATGAGCCATGATCAATTTGGATTTGGCTTGTTGCCAAGTCATCAAAATTGCAAACTCTTTTTGATCACAACCAAGTTGCCTATCTCGGCAATATTCACGACCAATTAAGTCGAGTTGATAATCATTGTTCCACTCACGCGCATAACTCGTTTGATTATCCTTGCCGCCAGTTAAACCAAGTTCCCTTTCATTCGCTTGGTCAACTTGTGTCCAATGAGGATTGGATTGATTTTCTTCGCCACTACCATTTCCCCATTTTTGTTCAATATTAATATCGGGATTACATTTTTCCCCTTTATTAATTTTGCCTTTTAACTCATCACGAAAATAAGCATAAGCAAAATCATTTTGCCTACTATTTTCCGAGCCATTTATATTTCCATCTAATCGAAAATCAAAATGTTGTGTGACATAGTTATCCTCATTTTTATCATTGTTCTCATCATCAGCTTTTGCCAAGTAGCCAAAATGGAAGCAACTATCTTTCGCAATAGTATCGACATTTTCAAACTTATTTTGGAGATGATAAGCCATCTTAACATCTGCATCTGTATAATGTCGTCTAACTATTTTCTCAGCAAGTTTCCACGTCTTATCCTGGAGAGGTTTTATTATTTCCCTCCCCTGTAAAAACGCTTCACGTTCCTGAGTGTTTTCTTGTTCTAAAAAAGGTCGCATAAATACATTTAATATCTTTGATCTATGCCCTTGATTATTTCGAACTCTAGCCATTGTGTCCTTTCTGTTAAATTAAAAATATATTTATAAGGTATTGACTTTTAAAAGTCAAGGGATTATATAGGAGGGTATGAATAATAAAGAAATAGCATATCAAAATACACTTGATGCAATGTTTGCTAATCGTTGTCATGGTTGTGGTTGCACACCCAAAAATGATGAATGGGCAGATAGAGCTAAAAATCTGTGCATAGATTGTAAAAATGATGAAGAATAAAATGAAAAATATTGATCCATTTAATATAGTATTTGCCTGTGGCATTGCAGTAGGTCTTTGGATTTTTGCAATGGTTTGGTCAATACTTTGGATATTATGATTTTAGAAAGTTTATGGTTTTATTTCTTTTTATTTGTAGCTGGATTTATTTGGCTATATTTAACTGAATAAAACATAAAGCCAATCGGCGCCATGATTAGGAAACATTTATGTATTCCCTGTAGTGGCGCCCTTGACCCCAGGTCCCCTAGCGCGGCGTTATTGTAAAATAATTAGCCACCATTCTAGAGTAGGGGACCTGGGGTCAAGCCGGTACAGGATAAGGCTAGCGCCTGCTTGGCCAGAAAAAATTATGAAAGAAAAAAGCTACAAGCTCCAAGCTGCAAGCTTGACAGCCTGTCCCAGAGATGATAGGATGAAGCCTGATCTCGTTTGATGGTTTTCCGATCGATAAATTTGTCAAATCATACACAGGTCCCTGAACCATGGTTCAGGGGCCAGCGTTAACACTGAAAGGATATATGAAAAAATTCACAATAGAAGTCTCGCATGCCTCTGGGCCACAGCTGCTGACCATCGCAGCTGAGCTCAAGATCATGAGCAATGGATGGGAGAAGTACGGACCCCGGATCAGGATCAACGGCCAGAAGCTGCAAGCGCTCGAGCTCCATGCACCAAGACACAAGCAACAAGCAACAAGCCGCAAGCGCCATAGTATGAACACATTCCAATAATAGAATAAAAATAGAAAGGAATATTATGTCATTCGATAACACGATTAAATTAATAACTCTTCAACGAGGAACTTTAGTTCAGGCCATCCAAACAATTGATGACCATTTTTATGCACGAGTCCAACCTAAGGAGATTCTGGAGCTGCGAGAAGCACTGGACAAGGTCCTGAATCATAACAAAGATATGGACGAAGGTTCAGAGATGGAATTAACAAAAATTAAATTAATATGAGAGTCAAAGAAGCAAAAAAAATAACAGGCTCCATGACCCGGACCAAGAAAATGCCTGGCCTGAGCTACAGCCTGCCAGCGTGGGAGTGTATTACAGGCAAGAAGCTGCGCAAGGTCCCCGGATCAGTCTGCGCGGGCTGTTATGCATTAAAAGGAAATTATACAAGATATCCTGCAATCAAAGCAGCTCAATACTACCGTCTGGCGTCCCTGATGGAGCCCGACTGGATACCTGCCATGGTGGCCCAAGTGAAGAGACAGCTCTGGTTCCGCTGGCACGATGCCGGGGACATTCAGAGCGCCAAGCATCTCAGTAATATATTTGAAGTGTGCAAGTTAACACCGGCAACCAGACACTGGCTGCCAACGCGCGAAGCAAAATTTTTAAGATTTATAGATCCAGACATAATTCCGGCCAATTTAATCATTAGACTGTCAGGTCATATGATCGACGGTAAAAACGCCAGCTGGTGGCCGTGGACCAGCGCTGTTAGTTCGAAGAGCAAGACCTGCCCGGCCTCGGATCAGGGCAACCAATGCAAGAGCTGCCGCGCATGCTGGGACAGGGAGGTCCCCAATGTCACATATCCGAAACACTAGAATCATTGAAGAGCTCCATGAACAATGGGCCAGGGAGAATGGATATCGGGAAGAAGCTGCAAGCAGCAAGCAACAAGCGGCAAGCACCAAGCGTCAAGCGCCAAGCACCCATAGCATCAAGCCACAAGCTCTAAGAGTTCAGAAATCTCAAGCCAAGTAAGGGAGGGCCATGGGCCATGGCCCATAGTTACAAGCTCTTGGATCTTGGATCCTGGAATAAGTTTCAGGGAGCACGGACCGAGGGTCCGGGCTAGAATAAATGTATGTTTAGGATGGGTAACATGCCACGAGATTTGATGCGGAGAAAATCTGAGTTTGTTCCCTCGCGCGACTTTTAATTCGATAGTGAAAAACTGGCCAGAAGTATTGTAACCCAACACATCAGGCATGCCAAGTAAGCTAAGGTTTTCAATACGATTCCAGAGGATGGAAGGTGTATTCTTTTTAAGATCTTTATATAATTTTCGTTCAGATGTAAGTGCATTTTTCAAAGTAGCTACTGCTTGTTAAAAGATGCCCCTTAACTTATCAGGCATCCTCAATGTTCTATGGTTTCCAGTCTTGAGAACTAAGCGATGACTCGGTTGACCAATCAACGTTCCATCGTTTGTATGCACTTCCATTCTTACAATCTCTTCCAAAAAACCATTCTTCTCCACATAAACTTTAGCTTCTGAAACAGTATTGCCTTGACGTTTACCATCACGAGTAGCCTCGGTAAATTTACTTAAGAATTGTTGAAGATCTTTAACAAACATTACATGCCTGATTTTCTGGCCTTATCCATTTTTGCATCTAAATAGTTGTGTATCTTTTTATTCTCAGCATGCAACTCTATATTCTCTTGCTCTAACTCTGTCAATCTTTCTTGTAATTTTCCATTATATTTTTGATGTGACTCATTGACCTCGAGTGCGTCCGCAATCCTATTATATAAATCATTATTCTCTCTTTTATATTTTTCCCTATCCACATGTAATTGTTGTTTGAGAGCTTCAACTTCTGATTTTAGACTTTTCATCTCAGGGGAATTTATACCTATCCCCTTAACGAGGATAGTTTCGGTTTCAGCTTCCTGAGCACGCTTCTTCATCTTCTTAAACTCCCCAGACAAACGTTCCACAATTTGTTTTGTTCCTCTCAACATGTTAACCTCCTTAAGCAATTCATCATAGGCTTCCTGTCCTTTCCTTACCTCATGCCTGTAATGATCAATCAAACCCGCTGCATCATTCGGCAATCCTTTTTCTCTATCTTTTCTCATTTCTCCCATAATACAAACTTTCTTCATTCACATTGACTTTTTATCAATGTTACCTTAAATTGTCAAATATGGGTGTTCCTAAAAGATTAACTGAAATGCAGATGAGATTCGCCGAGTTTATAGTATTCGGGGGCAAAGATGGACCTATGACTCAGGCCGAAGCAGCCATCGCTGCTGGCTATAGCGTGAAGAGAGCTCGATCTGAAGGATCAGAACTTATGAATCCCAGACTCAGTCCCCTGGTCGTACAATATGTAGGTAAACTCAAAGAAGAAAGACTTGAAAAATTCAAAGTCACCTATGATGGACACCTGGCTGAGCTAGCAAGAATTAAGGATGCCGCTTTAAAGAGAGGGAGCTTTTCCTCTGCAGTAAACGCTGAAACCAATCGAGGCAAGGCAGCAGGATTATACATAGAACGAAAAATAATAAAACATGGGAAACTAGAAGACATGTCAGAGCAAGAACTAGAACACAAAATGAAACAAATTTTAGAGGACTATGCACCAATTTTAAACGTTACCCCCGAGAAACCATTATTGGACCAAAAACAATCACAAACCAAACGAAAGAAAAACCGAAAAGTACCAAAAAATATTGTTGCCAATCCGACACCTAAATCTCCTATTAAAAATCTCTCTCAAAAACTTCAAGATGAACTTGAACCTATCAGTGAGGAATCACACTCAAAACCCAAAGAGCAGTAATAAAAAATATTACCATTCCTATTTTAAATAGTAGGTCTGGATTCCACATCTTAACTATCTTTTCTTTTTCTTCTTAGCTTTAGCTTTTTTCTTTTTCTTTTTAGCTTTTTTCTTTTTCTTAGGCATTAAATCCTCCTTCCAAATATTATACATCTCTTCACTAAGTCCTCCGAATGAGACGTCTTCCATTACTTTAACTTAATCATTTTATTAACGCAAGAGGTAGGAATAACGGTACGCTCTCCAAACTGGATACCATCATCATCAGTATCATAGCTGGCAAAGATCTTAATGACTTTTTTATTCTTCTCATATAGCCATCCTTCACTGACAGGCATAGCCAATTTCATTCGATCAAATTCTTTATCCGAAGCCCATCCAGAATCAGAAGAGATATCGGACCACTCAATACGATATTTATTATAAGGGAATTTAACAGGAGAAGATCCTGTTATAATCTCTTGTTGCATTTTTCTCTTTTGTCTTCTTTTGGGCATCATGTGTTATACCATGCTATATAGAGATGTGGGACATTTTTTACTTTTCAAAAACCTTTTTACGCGCGCGCGTAGGCCTTTCTTGCTATGGACATAAATTTGTGTCCATTTTTCATGTTTTTGTCAAGAAAGTGTCCACACTTTGATCAATAAAATCAACACTTCTAGACGATTTGGACACTTTTCCACTTTTTTTTACTTATTTATACTTTTCAAAAGTAAAAAAATCTCCCACATCTCTATATGCAGATTCGCTGCCTTATTTTGAACATATTTCTGCCTAATTTGTGCCGTAATAGCGCCTCAATGTTGCCATCTTCTCAGCGGCAAAAGAGACTTTGGCAAGTAATTTATCAATCTGTCCCGTTATGTCTACGTGATCCGGAATAACAGTATGATTCATCATTAGAGCGTCAATCTTGACCAGAGCATCTTCTTGCTCAGCTGTATAACGCTTGATCAATGCCTGAAAGAGTCTTTCTCTGATTGTGCCTGCTTCTCTCATATCCCCTCCTTAATTTTGTTTTCTTCGAATTCTGCCAATAATTCTTTGGTGTCAATATGCACTTCTTCCTTATAATCTTGTATTAATTCGTAATATTCGTTGAGTCTTGCTAAAAACTTATGTTTCCATGATCTTAATTCAAGCCCGGAAAACTTGAATTCTTGGTAATATAGGTCAGGAGTACATACCATTATTATACATTGTCCAATGTTAGAGCCATGAACATAGTCATGAGCCATGGCATAAGCTGCTGCCTGTAAGTAATAATCTTCAATCCATTCTTCTCTTTTAGGACGATTGGCTTGCTTGAAGTCAACCACAGTCTCCAGGTCATTATGCATGCAGACCAGGTCGGTTGATCCGGCGTAGAGTCCGGGATAATATAATGTAACTTCTGATCCGTAGTATTCTGTAATAGGAGTGAATCCTATTTCAATAATCTTTTGAGCCATCGGTTTGGCTTGGACACCAATTTCCGTAAGGTCTTCATACCCAATGTTCCTGATGTGTTTCTCCAGGAACTTGTGCATGCTAGTCCCCCGCTTGCTAGATAAATTCTTGATTCGTTCTGCTTCTTGTTCACCAACTTTTTCCTTCCAGCGCCTTATATACGATTGATCTTTCGTTCGTGCAAGGATTGTTGTAACGCTGGGCAATTTAAATCCAGCGATCTCGTAGTTCCGTGCTCCGTGGTCCGTGCTCACCGTACCCCGGACGTAGTTGTATTTAGGATTTTTTTTCATTCTCTAATTTTTCTTTTAGGACCTCGATCCGGTGTTCAAGTCCATCGATCGTGGTGTACATCCAGCCACAATCATGCGGCTCGATCTGTTTTTTAAACCATTGGATCGTGTCTTTTAACACTTCAATCTGTTGTTTGGGTTTCAATGAAGGCTCCGTTTAGGAAAAGCTTCAACCTCGGTATCAAGAATCACTTCTTTCATTTTATTAAACTCCTCCTCCGACAGGCTCGTTCGATACAGTCGCATGGCAATGGCCATCAGGGACCCGGCTACAGCCTCCACGGGCAAGTTGTGTTCCTTCATCAGGTGCATACTATGGTCAAATAAATCTTGATAAATCTTATCGACAGGATCAGACATGATAAAACGTATAACGAACCGTGAGTTCTTCTCCCTTCTTAATATCTCTGAGCGTGATGAGATTCCATTTCTTATAGTTTCCCTTCACCTCTTCATCCACCATCCGAAGTTCGACCTTCACCACATTGGCCTCGTTCGCATGATTAATGAATCCCCCGAGTGGGGTTCTAAAAATTTTTTCTCCCAATTTCAAGTGGGACATTCCAAGATTCGTGCCCTGGGCAATGCCTTCTTTAGCAAACAATCCCAGACCATTGATCCCGGATTGACTAATCGTTAGCGATTCGGGTAAGGGTTTGTACATGTTCTTTTCCTTTCTCGTAAAGATGTCGCTTTATATCTTTTTCAGTCGCCATGATAGTTAGTACATCCATACCATTATACGCTTTTACATAAGCATTTTGACTTACAGCAATACTGGAGCCACTCATGAGGAGTGCAAACTCACTACAACCGCTTACGGTAATAAGTATGATAAATAAAATCGTCCACTTCAGCTTGATCATAATTCCTAATCTCTCCGTTCGACTCACAAACCCAGCACTGTTTGACCTGAGTCAATCCTTGATTGTCTACCACATTCAGGTAGCCATTACCACGACAATTGTCGCAGATCTGGGTGTGTTTGAGGGGGATCATAAGTTCTTTCATGTGATCCTGTTATAGATTCTCGGGCGTCCCCCTTTTTTACCCATGTCCTGATAATAAAAATTCTTCGGACCTTTGGCCGCTTTCGCTGCGTAGTAGGCGTTCCCGGTTAAATGTTTCTTTCGATACTTTCGTTTCCCTCGTTTAGGACCCTGGCGATAATGAGACGTGATGGGGATATCCTCATTCCAGGATTTTTTTCCTAATAAAATTTGTGAAATTTTTTCTCGGACGTAGTAAGGATTCCTTCCAGCCATTTCACAAATGTTTCTGAAATGCGGACCCCCTTCCAAAAAGAAATGGCGGGCGGCTTCTCGATTGTAATCGTAATAATTTTTGTGAGAAATATTGCACGGCAATTTCATATTTAAATGGGGAGGCCCTTTACAGGCATCCAGCGCCGCCCGGCAAAGGACAGCGACCCATAGATCTTTTTCAGGCAGATCCACTCGATCGTTATTAATTTCTAAAGCGTGGCCTACCCAAGTCGTAAAACTATTTGCGGATCTTCCCATTGAGCTTTTTATCTTTCTCGTTAGCTAAAGCTTCAACGGTTTTACTGATGGATAATTTCGCTTCCGGCAATAAAGTCTTTGATAGCCTCACTAATGTGTTATAGGTATCATGTGTTAAAGATACGTTTCGATATTTACTAATGTCTGTCATATTCTTTCCTTTTAAACTAGAATATAGGATTTTAATTCAAAGATGTCAAGATGAAATATATATTAATATTATGGGTGTGCTCATTTGTTAACAATAATGGCTGCCTCTCCCCTATAGAATCACCAAAGCTTTATGACTCCTGGTATGAGTGCTCGCTTGCCGCTCATAAAGAATCCGTCACTCTTTTGCAGAAGATGGGGTATGCTAATGTTAATAAATACCAGGTGGGTACTAAATATGTCTGTAGACTTACAGATACCTCTTGATAAGGGTGTTGAAAATGTGCTAGGCTTGCAGCCTCACCTTTAATACCTATCCTCTCTCCCTTTAGGATAGGTTTATTCACATAAATAACCAATCATGAGTTTACCCTCAGGGGTATAGTTGCCCTGTTGCTTCGGGTCCGTGTTCCGTGCTGCGTGATACGTGGTATTGACTTCACGCCACGCGTTGGCTATTTCCCCGCAGTTAAAACCGCTCGTCTTTAATTTTATTTCTTCAACCCCGCTCACACTGAGCAGAAGTATGATGACGTATTTCACTTTCTAGTTTCTTTACCTTCTCTAAAAGCTCTCACTTGAACATGTCCATGTTTATTGATGTAGGTACACCAGCCACTGAATTTAGGATATTTGAGCAAGAGACTCTTAAAGAGTTTCTTCCAGCTCATCGCCTTCATGATCTCAGCTTCTCCACCTTCTTTCGTTACTGTATATTCGTATCTCATTTAATGTAGAGATTCTCCTTCTTTTTTTTCGTATGTTTTGTCCTCGAAAAATCTTTTAAGATATAATCTTTTAGATCTATCTAGACCTTTATCAAAAATAAAACCAAAATTATCAATATATTCTTGAGTAGAACTACATCCATCCAACTTAGCACCGCTGTTGGTTATAGCTGTTTTAGCTCTTTCAAAATTATAATTAGGGTTTTTAGCTGCTATAGCTGCCATTCTAATAAAACTTCTAGGCATCTTTTTTCCAGCATTACGGAGATCCCATAATTTTCTCATAGGTCCTACAAGATTATCGAATGTTTTAATCTCCGAGTATTGTAGGGTATATCTGCCCCATTTAAAGTCTTCGGATGTTCCCATTGAAGGACTTGTTTCTCCTTTTAGCAATCCAACCGTTTCTTGAATAGGCATATAATATTTTGACATTCTGCTTGCTACAATTTTATATGCTCTTTTTTGTCGAACGCTAAAAAAAGATAAAGTATTAGGAAAAGACCAACTTTCTCTGCTAGAATTAAATCTAGGTACATCTAAAGCATCAAAATCGTCATTGATAATATAATAGATAGGTAAACCTAGTTCTTTTCTAACTTCAAAAGTCGTATGGCCTTCACGAATACATCCATCCGAGTTTACGTAAACAACCATTTTTAAATCTTTTTCCGCAATAGAATTTTTTATTTTTCTAATGTGGCTAGATTTAGCTGGTCTATTACCCTTTGTTTTTTTAAACCAAGAGTAATCCTTAGTACAATATACTACCGTATATTGTTTGTGTTTTTTGTCTTGCTTTTTACTCATCTTACTTTCTCCTTGTTATATGCATCGGACTTTATAAAGTTTGTCACGCACCGATACTAAACGTGATTCTTTCATAGGGGTAATATAGGGTTTCGTAGGACTTATGTCAAGCGCTAGTAGAAATTATTTTCCGCCCCAATCAAAGGTATCGTCGTGTACTACGCAATTTGAATATGAGAAGTTGTCCATATAATTTACATACGTTACAATTAGAGGCGATGCAAGAAAAAACATTGGTATCTGCGGTTAATTTGTAATGTTTTGTAAAGAAATGTTTTACTATTTGTAAATCTTGTTAACCCTGGCCGCGTGACTTCTTACGTTTGCTACGCTTATTGGGTCTTTTGGAATGCCGGCCGGGTCGTTTGCGCTGTTGCTTTTTTACGTGAACGAACCCATACGCCCTAGGTTTGTTTCGGGCCATCCGATTCTACGCTTTTTAGAACCGGCCTATTAGAACTCATGGTTGATGAGGCCGGAATATAGCTAATGACTCCATTAACTTTTTGTTCAAGATCGGAGCCGCAATTCGTGCAACGATACAGACTTTGAGCCAGAGAAACAAAAACCACGTCTGCCTGGCATGTAGGACAGACCCCATTTACGACCTCAGTCTTAAAGATCATGTGTCCGCCGAATTTTCCGCCTCCAAACATATTTTTTCCTCTCGTATTTAGTTTTATCTTTAAATCGTTTTGGTGTAAAGTATTTTAATATTTGAGCGATAGGATTCCTGGTTTTTTTCTTAGCCATAAACGCCGCAACAACTAAATCTCTCCATAAAAAAATAGTGGTAGACACTGAATCCTACAGTGATTCCTATGGAGATTCCAATTAAGATGCCGAGGATCCATTTCATTAAACACATTTCACCGTATGAATATAGTATAAATATATTATTGCTATGATAACAGCTGCTCTATAGCACCCAAGTATTGTCATTAGTATTTTGATTCCGCGTCGTACGAGTCACTGGTATATCCATGCTCGATGACTCGTATGATTCTTGTCCGAGGAGCGGTCTCTCCTTTTTCTTCTATGTACTCGACCTCAGCTTTAACATTAGCACCGCATTTAAATTGGACGCGCTCCGGCTGGATATTACGTTCAGCTTCGCGCTTGGCCTTAAGGCAATCGCCCATTGAGCTTTTGTATGTGTGCTCGACCAGTTCTCCTTCGAGAAACATGCAAAGTGCGACGCATATGATAATTTCCTTCATTATTGTACTCCATTAGCAAAGGATCTTTGCTTATCTTTTAATTTTTCTACATCCTTTTGTAGCTTATCTACGGCTTTATCCAAAGCTTTAATTCCTACTTCATTATGTAACATACTATCCACTCGTATTTGTAATTTATCTACTTGTTTATATAATTCCTCGATCAGCATAAATTGTTCCGAATCGGCCGGAAGACTTCCTAATAGACCCCGAGGCCACTTAATTCTAAACTCAGTATTCATGACCAGGTCCTTATCCATGATCTCTATTTGTGTTGAGTGCTGGTTGAGCTTCTCTTGTATACCGAAAAAAGCCCAGGTTCCAATTGAAACAAGGGTGATCAAACTGGCAACCGTTTTCATCGGCATCTGAACTCTGGCTTCGTCCGAAATTTTTAGTGGCATAATTATTCCTTTTGATTCACGTCTCCCCAAATAATTTTATATTTTAATTTGCCACCATCATCTCCTGAAGTATGATCTGTTGGTTCTTCAATTTGTATAACATGCTTGACGCCATCACATCCAACAGAAAAAAGTACAAGTAAAATAATAATTAGAGAGGATACTAGATACTTCATCCATCTAGTTTCCCTGTTTCTTTTTCTTGCGCTTCTTCTTGCCCTTAAGATTTTTAAAGTTCTGTACCTCATCTTCTATTATCTCCACTTTGGTTTTAATTAGAACCATATCTTGTGAAAGAGAAAATGTACGCTGAAGCGTCCATCCTCCGAGCGCTAATAGTATAGCGAGTAGTGCCGTTATTAATTTTTCGTTCATATTAGTTACAATTGTTTTTATCTAAATCAATTGGCTTGTCACCATTATAAAACCATACATAAGAGGAGAGCTTCGTCCCATCTTGAGTATAGGTACATTTTTTGCCTACCGAGCAGGCGCTTAATGCAAATAGTAATGCAAGAACTAAATATAATTTATTCATTTGGCTCCTCTGTTTTTTCTTCTTCGTCTTTTATTTGACAACATGTACCTGATTTTTCTTTTTCGCTGGTATGCATATTGCAAGTTTTTTTTTCGTCTATTGGCATGAGAGACACTCATCGTTGTTTACTTGAATTCCCTGTGGATTACAATTACATTTAGTGCATGCGCACACACCATTAGCATCTGAATGTTCGCCTACATTACAGTGACAGTCACAAAAACAATCTTTACACTTTGTCATTTTTTTTATCCTCAATACCGTAGAAGAATTTATTAGTATCCTCTGTTTGCCAATCTCTACTATCTTCTACGCTCCATATAGTATGATTAACTTCCCAATCTGGAATTTCGTCCCTTACTGTATAAGAAGGGATATGCCATAAGATTCTATTATTGGGCTGAGCTGCATAATTTCCGTTTTCCAGGGCCATTATGTGGGCGCATTTATGTTCTTGCGGAACTTCTGAATGATCCGTATCGACTATATTACTATCTGGATGAGCCCAGTCAACCGTAAAAAGATAAGAACCTGGGTACCATTTTTTATCTTTACCTATATATTTTCCTGAAATACTTAAAGCGTCGTAAACAGTAACACTAGGATAGTAACTAAAAGAATTCCATAACTCCAACTCGTCAAGTCGCATCCTAGGAACTTTTTCGACATCAAACCCGTGCTGAATGAATGCAGAGATTGGCAAACGGTAGTAAACACCTCCGTTTTCCATAATTGCGTGAAAGAGTAGAGCACGCCCTGGCATCGATGCGATGCCAAAGACCATGCAGTCTTCCACTTCGCCATGGTGTCTCTTAAGGTCATAAAGATACTCTCTTCTGATCTGACAATAGATCACAGGTATGTTTGCGTTTAAGTATGCCATTCAACATAAATTCCTAGTTAGCTGCTATTATAATAAGAACGATAACTACAGCTACTGCAATAGATATTTTTTTATGAGCTAATGCTAGTCCCCATAATTTTTTTATTTGTTCCATATGTTTCCTCCTAATGTATTTGACCCCAGTTTTTACCTGATTCATAGTCTACCTTGTTTGGTACCTCTAGTTCAACTGCGGTCTCCATTATTTGTACTATTTGTCTAGCCTGTTTATCATCTTTTACCGAAATATCCAACTCATCGTGCACCTGAATATGGGGTATGATTCCTTCTTTATAGAGATTAATCATGGCTTTTTTAGTCATATCGGCAGCCGATCCTTGTATGAGTTTATTAAGGGCTTTGTAGGTGTATGCTCTTCTAATCCCTGGTCCGTGTTCCCTGAGCGCTTCTTCATGCGGCAACGCTTTATGAATCCCGAATTGATGCGGTTCCCATAAATGAAACCGACAGAGTCTTCCCAGCAACGTTCTAATTTTTCCTGAATCTTGTGCGCGTCTCATGACCGAGTCCATCAGTTGTTTAACAAATGGAACTTTAGCATGGTACGTTCTAAATAATTCTTCGGCAGTATCTTTACTCACGCCGAGTTCTGCCTGTAATTTATTTTTACCCATGCCATAAAATAATCCTAGATTAATGGTCTTAGCCTGAAATCTTGGGATCTGGGCCATGTCGGCTACGATATGGTGGAAATCTGCGTTTCCGGCCTTATACGCGTCCAGAACGGTGTCTACGCCGTACAGATTTTGCAATCCTGCGTAATGGACTACCAACCTAGGCTCTTGTTGATTATAGTCAAAACAACCCCATGTATGGCCTTCCTCCGGTAGGAATAAACTCCTGATCCGTGGTCCAAGGTCTTTGTTACGTGCGGGTACCTGTTGTAGATTAGGATTCGCGTAACTAAATCTGCCTGTCACGGTACCTCCATTATCTCCACGAAGCTGATTAATCTCAGCAAAGATTCTTCCCTTATGGGTATGTTTTAAAATAGTATCGATGAACGTGGTGTGAGCTTTATTAATCTCACGCGCCTGAGCAATCTTCTTCACCATAGGGTGAGGATGATGCATTAAAAAATTCTTAGTGAATGATGGAGCCTGAGTCTTGATGGTTCGATCATACTTGAGTTTGAGTTTATCAAAGACTTGAGCAATGGATCGTGCAGCCCAGATCTGGACTTCAATTCCTGTTTTCTTTTTAACTTCTGTTAATAACTTTTTTTCCTGTTCGAGTAATGTTTTCTTTTCGTTGAGGGCTTGTTCTTGATTTACGCGTACCCCGAGAAATCTCATATCAACCAGGCATGGAAATAAATCGAGTTCAAGTTGAAAGATAGAGCCAATATCTTGGAGTTCTATTTCTTTTTTTAGTTCGTGCCATAGGGCTAAGGTAATCTCTGCATCCTTCTCCGCATAGGCTCCCACATAGAGTGCCGGAAGTTTATACATCTCCGCTTTAGGGTCCACTCCCCATTCTTTAGCGGCAGCATAGAGCGCAGCTTCATCTTTGCCTTTACCGGTATAACGTCTTGAACAATTGTTAAGATCATAGCGTAATTGATTTTCATCAACAAGGGCTGACGCAATCATGGTATCAATAATACGTCCTCGGATGGTAAGACCTAAGTGTCTGATCCAACAGACATCATACATGGCATTGTGAAAAATTTTAACTCCAGGAGTTTTAAGAACGGCTTGAAACCATTTCAGGACCATCTTACGGTCCATATTACCACCGCCTTCGTGAGCGATCGGATAATAACCGGACCAGTCTTTGACTGCGATGGCAATGCCTGTCACATCTCCTCTGCCTGTCACGGAGCCTGAACCCATTTTAATGAGGTCTGGATCTTTGGTTTCTAAGTCAATAGAAATTTCTTCGTACCCTGATAGATCCGGAAATTCCTCGGGGGGTAACCATTCCGTTTGAGGTTTGAACAAAGGGATCTGCATTAGTTATGCGGACATCTTTCACTCTTCCATTTTTTATACCCTTCTACCCAGGTTTCTTCTTTTTCTTTCGGAGCCGTATAATCTCTTTCAATAATCATATCAATGTAATGTTTAGCTTTTTCTAGATCTTGAACTTCTCCTTTATTTGCGTGTCTGCAGATATATTTAATAGCATTTCCTTCTGCGAATTGCAATTTGTTCTTGTTTATAAACTCACTTGGCTGCATCACCATGTCCATATAGTGATGGCCTCCTATTTGTTTTTTATATGCACTCATATTTGATAACTTTTGTAAAAATCTTTTGGTTCTATAATATGTAAATTTTCTTTCGTTCGGGTTGCCCCTACATAGAACAATCGATTTTCATCATCAGGATTCCTTTCATATCCTTTTTGTGTATTTAGACTTAAGTCTGTTAAGAGAACAACATTTTGGGCTTCTCCTCCCTTAACCCCATGTATTGTAGATAATAAAATACGGGGCTTTTTATTTAATTGTTCTCCATTGCTTCTCATCTTTCTGATGTATTCGACCTTTCGTGAAGAAGCATCGTCCAATGCTTCGTACCAAATTCCATCAGTTCTTAACCCAAAATCTTTTTTTAATTGAGTAATATTATAAAAACTATCCTTGACCATTCCAAACATTTTTTCTTTTTCTAAATTTTTGGGACTAATAAAACTAAAAATTCTTTCTATTTTGCTATGTTCAAGAGAAGCGCCTTGACGTAATTTTTCCCAATCGATAATCGCTTCATATAAATCCTCTTCATAAGATTTTTTAAATTTATTTTTGTAATATAATCCTTTTTGATAAAGCGTTTCTTCGAGTTCATTTAACATATAACGTGTGCGAGCCAGAATGAGCCATTCTCCTTTAGTCATATCGACTTGTTCAAAATCATGATATCGCTTTAACGTTCCTGCATAGGTTCGGGGTTCCCATTTTTTAGCCAAACGATTAGAAACTCTACCAATAATTTTCATGGCTACATCATGAACCGCACGAGGGATTCGGTATGACTGAGTTAGATTTAAAATTTTCCCTGTCTGAGCAATAAAGCTGTCGACATCAGCGCCAGCCCATCGAAAGATGGCCTGATCATCATCACCGGCGATATAAGAGTCTCCTGATTTATTCCAAATGCTTTTCGCCATGTCCCATTGGATCAGTGACAAATCTTGCGCTTCATCAATGAAGACCACATCAAAGGCCGGAGACGCATCTGATTTTACAAACTTTAAAATCATGTCGTTAAAATCAATAAGAGTATATTCTTTTTTATAGCGTTCTAATTCATTTGCTAGGATTCTTAACTTATCAAATTCAACATCCTGAGTATGCTCTTTGAGATCATATTGCCTTTCAAAAGAAATGTTACGCAATTTTGCGAGTTGAATAATTCGTAAGTAATCGCTTTTAGTTGCAAAAATTCCTCCTTCTTCATCTTCATATTCCATATAATCTACAGGAAAGCCTACTCGCTTTCCCAAATCTTCATAATGACTTTTTTGCATCACGTTTTCTTTTTTAATTCCCAATCGTCTAAAAGCCAGGGAGTGAAGCGTTCTAAAATAAGGAAGATCATCTTCACTTAAATTAAATTTTTCCATGGCACGATCCCGTGCTTCATAGGCTGCTTTTTGAGTGAAGGCAAAGTAGCCAATCTTATTAGGATCCGTTGTTTTTAAATGATCATCCACTTTATTCAACATGGTCGTAGTCTTGCCTGTACCTGGTGGTCCTAATACAATTGTTTTCATGGGATAGGGACACCTAAATAAATTTGAGCCATCATCAAATAGTGAATAAACAAAATTAATAAAACTTTTTGCATTAATAAGGATCCTTCGGTCTGAGTTCTTTAGGAATATAAGGGGTTTCAATTCTTTCTAATGAGCTGGCTACAATAACAGAAACTTTCTTTTTACCAATCATCATTCGATCTTCAGCGCATTTAAAATGTTCTTTGAGCATTTGATGAGTGAATTGAGGTTTTTCATCCCATTTCTTTTTAACTAAAAAGCCATGATAAAATTTACTAAATATAAAGTAATGTTTTTTGTCTGCCTGAAACACACTTCCTCGTGTAATGTCTTCTTTGGTTGCGGTTGTTGAGCTACGATTCGTACAAAATTCTTCAAGATGATCTTGAAGTTGATCAATTTTGGAAGAGCCTGCTGGAGGATCAATATCCTCTCGTCCGTCCATTAAGTCTTGAATAAGTTTTTTCCATTCTTTTTTAGAAATAGTAGGAAGGACTTTATTAATTTGTTCTAAGACCGCTATTTGAAATAATCTTTGATCATAGAGTGTTACTGCATTTTCCAGTCTAACTCTTTCTCCATCCACATTGACATAGTAGTAAGGTTTGTCGAGTAAAATTTTTTGTAAATCACTAAGAAGAGGAAAAGTAACTTCTCCTCCGATTCCAAAAGGTCTTGTCTTGCATAAAAATTTATCACAATAACTACACATGGGCTCGTCTTTACATTTATATCCCCATTCTTTTTTCTCATGTTGCAGTTTAATTCTTTCTACTGAAGCATCGTCCAATGGAGGGACCATATAATTTTGATTAAATAAAATTAATTTATTCTTCCATTCTCCAGGCCATTTCTTTTTAGCGTATACAGCATAATGAAATAGAGTGTTATCTCTTTTGCCTTCACCAATTTTTTCAGCAGCTAAGGTTTCAATACATGGAGGACCATCAATAAAATCAGATTGTTTTCTTTTAATATTAAGATTTTCTAATTGTTCTGGTGTGAGTTTATTTCTTTCATAGACTTCAAAAAAACCATCTAGTGTAGCAGCTTCTCCATTTTCTAGAAAGGCATATCTTGTTGTTTTTTGTGAATTAAAATATGGTAAGTTGAGGAAATTTCCTGTATCCTCTTTGGAATTTAATTTGATCTGTTTTGGAAAGACTTCAGAATTTCCATACCCCAACACCGCACTAATGGATAATAATTTATTTCGTAATATTTCTGCGTCCACAGGCACTGTGGTAAATAAAAAGACATGAGCACCTCCACTTTTAGATCGACACGTCACTAAGGGAAGATCCGTTTCTCTAATTTTTTTTAATAATTGTTTATGATTAAAGCTGGCATAGCTGTCTATATCAATACATCCCCAAGAACATTTATTATCTTCATTAATGGGAATGATGCCAAGACTAGGTTCAATACCTTTGAGATGATTCTCCCATAATAAATCGGTAACAGGTTCACGTTTAACAAAAGATTTACCTTTAAGTTTGGTTCCATCTGCATTCTTTTTTTCAACGTGGGTACAGCCATGTGCTCGTTGTAAGCCCTTAAATATTTTTTTAAATTGTTCTATCATATAATTAAAAAGGGCGGCTTGAGTCTCCCGCTACCGCCCCCTTCCAAACACGCGTCGGAATCTTTTTAAAATGGTGCTTCTTCACGTTTATCAGTGCTATGTTTAGCTTCCACTTCACCTTTGCTGACTCTAGCAGCAAACTGTTTAGCTATGTCGTAGACTGATTTATCTTTAACAGGACCTTCCTTAGACACATCCCATCCAAACCATGTTCCCTTGTCATTAGACATTTGAACAGTTTTTAACGTATAAATGTGGCTATATGTTGGCGGCGTAAACAAACCGTTTTTACCTTGAAGTTTAATCCCCATCATCATTGAGTTCCATTTACGACTAATTTTTAATTGAGTCGCCTTCATAGAAATCAACGCGCTTGAAGGACTATCACCCAACACAATCACATAGTGACTGGCTGTGTTTTCAAGATAGTTGCCATTGGCTAAACGATCTTTATTTGATTTATCCCGTGTTGTTTGAGGTATGTCATCGCCTGCTTCATAAATATGAACAGGTGAGCCTTGACCCTCTCCTCGGTCTTGCCATTCAATATACTGTCTTTTGTAAAAGACTGGCAAAACACTAATCCCTTTCGCGCCGTCGTACAGTTCAGTGCTGACTGTATTCAAAATCATACCAGGTTCAGCACCTTTTATATATTTTGATTTGCCGTTCCTTGTATTGACTTCGGGCGAAAGTTGACCCAAGACTTTCAGAAACGGTAACGCAAGATCATCCTGCGTTATGTTCTGAGCACCTTGGTTTGCATCAGCTTCAAACATAGTTGTTGCTAATGCTCCACCAGCATCGCGTTTCGTGATACTTGTTTCTTTGTTCGTGGTCATTTTTTCTCCTTAATTGTTGTTCGGTTTCCTACGAACACGTTAAAAATATCCGTTGGCATATCTTTGCCATTTTCAATACGCTCTCGGACCAGCGCTTTCAGGGTCATAGGCTCAACCTTCAACTTTTGTGTCGGTTGAAACCCTTGACCCTTCGCAAGGTTAGCATATTCTGCCGCCTTGTTATCTTCATTCCGTCCAAAAGAAACGATGATTTCATTTTTAATGATATCACCTAGGCCATTGGAACGAAGCCAATTATACGCCGCTTCTCTATTCTTTAAAGAGATGTTGGCTGCATAATACGGTTTAACATCTACGGAAGAGCCATCCATTAGTTTGAGTTGGGATAAACCCATTTCAGACATCATGGTTGGAATAATTTCTCCGGATAGATGTTCATAATCTTTTTTAGTTTTTTTAAGGGACTCTTCTAAAGTTTCAATACTTTGGGCGATCCCCTGCAATTCTTTTACCTTATGAGAAAGCTTATCAATATTTTCTGTTTTATCTAAAACTTCTTCTTGATCTGTCTCAAAATTTATATCACTCATTTATTTCTCCTTTTTCATGTAAGTTAATTTCAATAGGATAATATTTTCTTTCTTGTTTATCCCATTTGAGTAAGTTGTATTTACCATTGGTAATGTCAGAAACAATCGAACAGGCAACTCCAATAATGGCTGGATCTCCGGTTAATAATAAATAATCTCTTTGATTATAATTTTGTAAACCTTTTCTTAATTTAAAAATTAAAGGACCGGGTGAAAATATAATTTGTGATAATTCAGGAAGTAAAAATTTAAAAGTACCATACTCCGCTGCACCCATAATATTAATTTTAGGTCGTCCATCTTTTGTGCCTGCAATTTCTTGGATTACATACACTACAGAGGACGGACTAAATTTTTGAGGAGTGGGTCCGCATTTAATTGTACTAAATATGTCTTCTTGTTTCTTTCTATACATATTGACATGATATAAGCGATCCTATATATTAAGTCAATAGAAAGAAGAAAATAATTGATGAATTATAAATTTAAGACACCGCCTTATAAGCATCAGCTTACGGCTTTGGAAAAATCCTGGAATAGGGAAACCTATGCCTACTTTATGGAGATGGGAACGGGGAAAACTAAAGTTTTGATTGATAATGTAGCCATGCTTTACGATAAAGGTAAGATTGATGGGCTTTTGGTCATTGCTCCTAAAGGAGTAATAGGAACTTGGCACACTCAGGAGTTACCTGCTCATTTGCCTAATCATATCGAAAATGTGTCCATATTGTGGCAAGCCAATATTACTAAATCTCAATCTAGAAAATTAGGAAATTTATTTAAAACAGGAGAAGAATTGCATATTCTTATTATGAATGTAGAAGCTTTTAGCACCGCTAAAGGATTAGATTTCGCTAAAAAATTTTTATTGTCTCACAAAACTTTAGTTGCTGTGGATGAATCTACTACTATTAAAAATCCCAAAGCTTTAAGAACTAAAAATATTATTGATATTGCGGATATGGCTAAATATCGGAGAATTTTAACCGGTGCTCCTGTTACTAAAAATCCTCTAGATTTATTTAGTCAATGTTTCTTCCTGGATCCTTATCATTTAGATCATGCCTCTTATTATTCATTTAGAACACGCTATGCTATTATGAAAACGGCTTATATTTCAGGCAGATCTATTCAGTTGGTTTCAGGCTTTAAACATTTAGCTGAATTAGCGGAAAAGTTAAAACCTTTTTCTTATCGGGTTTTAAAAGAGGATTGTCTAGATCTACCCCCTAAAATTTATATGAAAAGAAATATAGAACTGAGCGGGGAGCAGAAAAAAGTTTATAAAGAAATGAAAGAAAAAGCTTTGGCTAATCTGCATGGAAAACAAATTACTACGATGACCGCTTTAACTCAATTAATGAGACTACAACAAATTACCTGTGGTCATTTTGTAGCGGATGATGGTACTACTCAACAAATCAAAAGTAATCGATTAAATGAATTAATGGATATTTTGGATGAAGTAGAAGGTAAAGCGATTATTTGGGCCCATTGGCAGGCAGACATTAAAAATATTATTAAAGAAATTAAGAAGGTCCATGGTCCGGGTTCCGTGGTCGATTATTATGGACTCACGCCCCATGATCTCCGACAAAAGCATAAAGACGCTTTTCAGAATGATTCTAAAGTACGATTTTTAGTCGGAACGCCTCAAACGGCGGGATACGGTTTAACTCTAACTGCGGCGAATACGGTGATTTACTATTCCAATGGCTATGACCTGGAAAAGCGATTACAGTCCGAGGACCGTGCACACCGAATCGGGCAACATAAGACCGTGACGTATATTGACATTCTCGCCGAAGAGACGGTTGATGAAAAAATCGTCAAGGCTCTTCGCAAGAAAATTAATATCGCCTCCGAAGTCATGGGGGAAGAACTGAAAGCGTGGATATGAAATATAAAAACGTATTAGGAAAAGATTTTAAAAAGAAAGATGAAGCATATAAGTATTTTAGAAAAAAAGTTATGGAATTTGATGTTCCAGACTCAATCAATTACACTATACTAACTGAAAAAACTCCCATTAAACAATCAGAAATGATTCAGCTAGCAAAAGATTATGGATCATATACTCAAGAATGGGAAACAAGGAAATCTCATGCAACAGGAATAGATCAATGGTGTATAATGAGAAATTTTGTTAAAGAAACTGAATCTATCTCTTTAGGTTTTATTAGAAATAGAAGAAAGGATGAAAGTAAGTTTAGTACGATCTTTCCAGAATCTGTAACAGCTAAAAAAATATTTACTTGTTTTGGTAAAGGAGAGTTTAATCAAAAAGAAATTTTAAATGGTGCTTTACGTAATGAAATTAGAGAGCAAACAAGAGCATTTAAAAAAACGCTCAAAGACCCCAATAGGTGTGTACTTTGTGACAAACATTTACATCCAATGGGAATGGTTGTTGATCACCTTTATGAGTTCAAAGATATAGCTAAAGAGTTTTTAAAAAATGGCTGGGAAGAGTTTATGATGAACTCTTTATACAAGGAAGCTGATGGTGTTCTTTATAGAATACAAGAAGTCTCCCCGGACGATGAATTTTATCCCGATAGTCCACGGCAAATATGGCAAGAATTTCACAAAAAAAGAGCTGTTCTTCAAATGTTATGCAAAGATTGTCATAATATGAAAACTTATGCTAAAAAAATAAAGTTTAAAGAATTTTCGGGGAATAAATCCTCGAAAACGTAGGATATACGCGCGAGGCGTAGTAAAATTTCTATTTAGCGTATCGGTCGGTTGAGAGGCCGAGGATCGGCTTGTATTTTGTTTTGCCATCGGTTTTGATAGCCATTAAATATTCTTTTCGATTACTATTAATTTCTTTTTTATAACTCACATGCACCCAGCCTGAGTTAGGTTCTCCGGGTTCCCAGTATTCTAAAATAAGTTGATCCCACATGAGGTTTTCTTTGATCCAGTCACTGACCTCATTATTAGGGACTCCAAAGATTTCGAAGTCCGCCGCTTCCCCCTTGCAATGCTGGCTGGACGAGCTGCTGCCGATCTTCTGGGACAAGAGCTCATTGCGATAGCCCGAGGAAATGGTAACAGTATGATTAAAATGGTCCCGTACGGGCTGTAAGACGCGCTCACAGAGCAATCTGAGGTTCTCCACCTCCCCTTCACTAGGGTTGTTAGACATGCCCATCCTAATCGCTGTCTGTGACTTGGTCATTTCAGCCAAGCTAAAATTTTTAGATAATTGCATATATTATGCTAGGAAATGCTGGAACAATTGT